>Ga0209347_1001119_pt1 | contig 49228 bp, 64 predicted proteins | sample AutmiccommuBRH23_FD_187382 | JGI IMG/M metagenome (GOLD analysis project Ga0209347, IMG submission 187382) | Deep subsurface microbial communities from Mt. Terri, Switzerland - Autotrophic microbial communities BRH/23 (SPAdes) (version 2) | ecosystem: Environmental > Aquatic > Deep subsurface >... | reverse complement strand
CTTGGCTTAATCAAGTCGAAATCTGGTTCTCGATCCTCTCGGGCAAATCGCTGAACGGCGCCTCGTTCCAAAGCGTTCCCGAACTCATCGCCCATATCGAGGCGTTCATCGCAAGCTACAATGATTCCGCAAGGCCGTTCGTCTGGACCAAAAGTGAAGTCCACCAAAAACGCCTCAAACCGTGTTTCGCGGAACAGTGATTCCGGGTACTAGGTGGCGATAATCGTTCAGCCGTTCGAGCAGACCGTCAAGACCTTCAGTAATCGTTTCACCGGGAAAATTGGCAAGCGGCTTTGCGCCCAAATCGACCTTGATGCCTGGAATGGCGCCGGCCGCCTCGATCAATTTCACGAGTGGCGTCCCGTCACCGGCGGTCTGTCTAATGGTCTCATCGAAGAGGATGACGCCAGAAATATATCGATTCATTGCCTCTTCGGCGCGGAACAAGAATTGGCGGTAATCGCGCCGCGTCACCTGGGTAGAGTCGACGCCGATTGCCGCGAACCTTTTCGCGATCGTTCCGGCGCTCTCGTCCGCGGCGAGAATGCCTTTCCCCGATGCTACCATGGCTCTCGCGGTCCGAACGAGCACGTCCTTGTTCATAATCCTTCTCCTCTGAGCCACCCCGGTCGACGACAACTACGTTAGAGATGCATCCTTGGGCGCTTTCCTATTCCGCTATGCCGACGTGTACGCGACTTTTGTTGGAGATACGAATTGAACAGACGCTGACATGAATGATGAACGCTCCCAACTGACGCCGGTCGCCGCCGCGCTTCTTGCTGAGACCGACAGTTCAATGAACTCCGCCCGCATCAAGGAAAATGGTGCTTCGGAAAAAACGCCAATGCAAACCTTTATTAATGCGCTGCCTTTGGCGCCGCCGCTTGAACCACCAACGGGGCCCGCGGCGGGTGAACGGCCGCATTATGAGGCCCGGACACACGAAAGCGCCTGACCACATGCTCTCTCCCAAAGGAAAATCCTTGCCTTCGACGGGGGCGTCGCCACGCGAAACACACCCTATTCAACACTTAGCGCTCCCGTTTCACTTGCCCCACCCGTGAAGCGAGGTGCGCGAAGGAGTGGCTGCGGCCCTCGGATGACGCTTGTAACGCCTGTCTCAGAAAGCGGACCGGAAAGCAGATCGCATCCACATTCGGGCCCCGCAGTTCGGCGGGCCGATTAGGGTCCACAAGGGTCCACCACCAGAGCCGATTCTGCTTCCGCCAACAGCCGATCGATTTCAGCTTCCTCGAAAACTCCCTTTTCGCGCAAAGCGGCGGAAATGACGACGTAAGGGCCCTCAAGCTGAAGATTCGCAGTGTTCATGGTTGCCTCCTGGCGCTGGCATAAAGTCCGCCGCCATCGTTCAGAGGCGTCCCGGGCAATGGATCGTGCCCCCACTCAAACTCCCACACAAGAGCCGACGCGTTCTGTCGCATCGCCTGTCGATTGTATAGAGGTCGCTTTTGCTTCGAGGCTTGGAGATTTGGCGAGAGCACGGTAGCTCGGAAAAGCCCTCGACAGCGCTCGAGTGAAGTAATTGTTTGAACTCCCGAGTCCGACACCAATGCAATGCTTCAATCATCCATGAGCGGGTCCTCAAGACCCTCAAAGGCCTCACGCCTTACGAGTTCATCTGCAAATGCTGGACTTCACAGCCAGAACGATTCAAACTCAACCCGCTCCAGAAAATGCCGGGACTAAACACCTAGCGGCTTTTCCTTGAAAGAACCGCCGCCACGCAACGGCTCACGGAGGGTCGATCAATGACCTGCAGACCATATTCGGAAGCGGCCGCGAGCTGTTGCGCAAATTCACTTTCGCCGACGTGGCCAGCAGGTTCAGCCAGAAGCAGAGAAGCGTCGGGTTTCATGACTCGCGTGGCCTCATCAAAGAAATGAGCGGCGGAAGGCATTTCGTGCACGACGGCGAAAGCGAATGTGAAATCGATCGCTCCATCGAGATCGCCGAGCGCCATGGATTCGGCGCGAGCCACGCGCGCGTCGATTCGGTCGAGGAGGCCCGCTTTTCTCGCGCGGCGTTTCAGGCCCTCGATCATTTGAGGTTGCGCGTCCACCGCCACAACACGCCCCGAAGGGCCGACGAGACGAGCAATTTCGAGCGTGAAAAAGCCCATGCCGGGACCGGGCTCAAGGACGCTCATCCCAGCGCGGACATAAGACGACAGGATGTGGACAGGATCTTGAAAATACTTACGGACCGGACTTGCGAGCAAATAGCCGATCCACCATGGGCAAACGGCGTGTTTCGCCATGAACGCCTCCAGTGTTGCGATAATTTTTCACGGCGAAGTCGCAAGGCGCTCGTGCGCTCATTACTCCTGATCCCCCGAGACAGGCTCATCGAGCAAAGCGCGCAGATAAGCGACATGCGCGGCGAAGGCTTGCCGCCCGGCGCTCGTTGCCCGGACGCGGGTTTGAGGCTTCTTGCCGACGAACTGTTTGTCGATCGCGACGTATCCGGCCTGCGCAAGCGTTTCGAGATGCGCCCCCAAATTACCGTCCGTCGCCTGGATCAGCGCCCGCAATCGGGTGAATTCGAGCCAACTTTTTGGCTCCAGCACGTTAAGCGCGGCCATGATACGCAGGCGGTTTGATTGATGGATGATTTCGTTGGGCTTCATCAGTCGCCGGCGCCGATCCGATAGAGCCACAAACCGCCCAACACAAAGCCGAAGGCGTAGATTGCGCCGATCCAGAGATGCAGCCAGGGGCCGGCGAAAAAGAAAGCGGCGAAGCTGAGCGCCGTTCCGACGAGACCGCAAACGGCGAAGAATGGTCCCCGCCAGAGGCCCGCCACGACATAACCCATCATCATCAGCGTGGACCAAAAGACTGCGAGGCGGTCATGCCCCGCCGGCGCGAGCAAATAGGACCAAGCGACGCCATAGGCGCCGAGGACGAGAAAACTTGCAATGATTTCCCATCCCGAGCGGTCAAGCGCCCCATGGCGCGCGCGACGCAGCGCGATCATGCAAGTTCCGACGAGTCCGATCGCGTCGACGCCATACCAAATGACTTCGGATCGGCCCGGCAAGATTTGATTCAGCCCTGCGCCGATTGCGACCAGAGCGCCCCAAAGGATGAGGAAAGCGCTGACGCGACGATACGCCACCGCCGCCTTGGTTCGCCGCTCGACAGCGGTGATCTCGGCAAGCGCGTCGTTCGCCTGCCCACGAACATCTTCCATGGCTACCTCCATGTTAGCAGAGCACTCTGTATCACAGAGTATTGCGCTTCGCAATATCTGCCGCCGCCTGTGTGCGAAACGAACTCAACGAAGCCGACTTAGACGCCTCGCTCCTCGTAATCCCTTTGCAGACTTGGAAACGATGAGCGCTCGTCTTGTGAGTGTTTGCGATCCCCCCAGGAGCGTGACGAGCCCCGCCGCCAAAGCGGTAATCGGGCCCGCGACGCGTGGATCGTAATGCGAGCCAAAATTCGGAAACATGAGCCAACTGACGTTGCGCATCGCGTGAAATAAAGCTGCGGCGAATACACTCCCGCCAGTACCATTGTAAATCCAGACCGTTAGGACCCGCGCGGCGACCGATCCGACGGACCACCAAGCGATCCACATTGGCGATCGGCTCGCTTGCGCAAGCGGGACGAGGTGCCATGCCGCTCCAATTACTCCCAGCAGAATAGCGGCCTGACAAGCGCTCCGCTTTTTTTGCAATGTATCGATGGCGTATCCCGACCAACCCAATTCCTCACCGAGAGCGGCGACAAAGAACATAAGGAATATCGGGGGTGCTGCAAGAATCGGAAATTGTGGGGGCGGAAGAGGGAAGTCAAACACGCGCGTCACGCCGTAGCTGATGGCCATAAGGCCGGGCGCAAGGAGAACGATTGGCGCGCACCAAATGACGCTCTTGATCTTCCAGATATCGCACGATTTTTTCAACAGCGCTCTCACACCCTCCGTTCTATTTTCGCGGTATGCAAGAATCGCCGCCGCCGTCACTGGGGAACTGAAAGCGAGCTCGCTGGAAGTCCCGGAACGAGCTGAAGGCCGCTTACCGCGCCGATCAGCCAAAACGGAAAAGAAAGGACAAAAACCAACAGGAAGAATTTGAACGGCGACTTTACTTACGAGGCGGCGTCGACGAGGAACTCTCCGTCATTCGAAAGCATCGGTTCGGGCGCTGCGAATTCTCCGTTCGCCTCACTTTGTTCTCGATTGGTCAAGCCCGCCATCGGTTCGATCTTTCGCGCCGCGCTTTATTAGGGTCAAGACCTACAAACTGAGAGAAAGGCTCGGATGATGGCTTCGAGCCCAGAGCGGACCTTTGTCAGCCGGCCGATGCGGCGGCGAAAACCGCCAATTGAGCGGCGAAAGCACGCTTGTACGCGGGCCGCGCTTTACCGCGAGCGACGTAGGCGGAAAGATTCGGATATTCGTCCAGCATACCCGACGCTTTCAACCTGAGCAGCACCGACACCACCATCAGGTCGCCCGCGCTGAACTCGCCGTCGAGCCAGTCGGCATCGCCAAGGCGACGGGAAAGTGGGCCCAGCCGGTTACGGACGCGATCCTCGACGAGAGGCATGCGTTGCGCGGACCAGGGCTTGTCGCCCTCAAGAAGCCTGGCGGTTCCGAGTTCAAGGATCGGCGGCTCCACCGTGCTGAGCGCGGCGAACATCCATGCGTTTGCGCGCGCCCGGGCATTCGCATCGTCTGGCAGCAGGCCCGCATAGCGCTCCGCGATATGGAACACGATCGCCCCCGACTCGAACAGGGCGAGATCGCCTTTTTCAAAGGTTGGAATCTGCCCGAATGGATGAAGCGCAAGATGCGCTGGTTCCTTCATTGCTTTGAACGAAAGAAGACGGACGTCATAAGGCTGGCCAATTTCTTCGAGCGCCCAGCGAACGCGCATGTCACGCGCCAGACCCTTGCCGCCATCGGGCGAGCGTTCAAAGGCGGTAATGGTGGGAGTCATTGAATTGCTCCGAGCGATTGCATGACGCTACGGAGCATCACATAGTTGATTGCGAGAATTTTTCTCATAGTGATATCTCCTCTTGGTCTGCGTTTATGACTGACGTTCAATATCTTCCGCGCTGAAAGCAGCCTCAGATGCCGGGTGAGATGCTCGATGCCGTCAGCGGCAATCACCACCCCTCCCTTTGCTTTGGCGGGAATGAACGCACCCCTGGAGAACGGCCTGAGTGCGGTGCGTAAGCGACTTGGCGGTCCAGTCGGGCGAAATGCGCCGATCCCGCTTCGCCGCTTCGATGCCAGCTTCCAACGTCTCGGCATGGCCTCAAACGCTCCGGTCACAGACATCGCGAATAAATTCGGAGCTTGACGTCGGCTATCACGCCTTTTATTTAACCTACAATTTATATAACCGACTGGCAAATAATGTCCGACTCTCTGAGCGCTACGCTCTCCGCTTTGGCGGACCCGACACGGCGCGCCATCCTGGCCCGGCTGGCGCAAGGCGAGGCATCCGTCAACGAACTCTCCGCGCCCTTTTCCATCAGTCAGCCGGCGATTTCTAAACATCTCAAGGTGCTGGAGCAGGCTGGCCTTATCAGCCGCGGGCGGGTTGCGCAGTCTCGGCCGTGCCGGTTGGAGGCGGCGCCACTGCGTGATCTGTCCGGCTGGCTGGAGACCTACCGTCGCTTCTGGGATCAAAGCTTCGACCGCCTCGACGCTTATCTGAAGGAACTGCAGAAGGGGAATCCCGATGAACCTCGTAACTGATCTGGCGCCTCCGCCGCTCGTCGTCTCACGTCGGTTCGCCGCGCCGCCGGAGCTTCTCTTCGACGCGTGGTTCGATCCGAAGGCCGTCGGCGCATGGCTGTTCGCTACGCCTGGCGGCGTCTCGAAGCATGTCGAAATCGACGCGCGCGTCGGCGGCGGTTTCGCAATTCATGAGCAACGCGGCGAGATATTGGCGACGCATTTCGGCGAATACCGCGAAATCGTCCGTCCCCGTCGAATCGTTTTCACTTTCGGAAGTAGTAAGGATGGTCCCTTCAGCGTCGTGACCGTGGACATCAAACCGGACGGCGCAGGAAGCGTCCTCACGCTTACCCATCGCCTCTTGCCACAATGGGCGTCGATCGACGTCAGCGTGCGCGCGGGCTGGGAAAGCGTTCTCGAAGGATTGGCGCGCGCCACGGGTGAGGAAGGCGACGGCCATACGCTGGTCATGCATCGAATCTTCGACGCGCCGCGAATTCTCGTGTGGAAGGCTTGGACGGAAGCCAACCATCTGCTGCGCTGGATGTGCCCTGCGGAGTTCAAAGTGCTGTTTGCCGAGAATGATCTGCGCATTGGCGGCAATTGGCGTTCGGGCATGCGCTCGCCGGAAGGCGAGGACTTCATTCATTGCGGAGAATATCTGGAAATCGAAAAGCCGTCGCGTCTTGTCTTCACCCACACGTGGGAGAGCAACCGCCTCGAACCGCGAGCGAACACGAAGATCACCGTGGTTCTCAACGAAATTGGCGACAAGACCCAGATGATCTTCATCCATGCGGGCCTCGCGACCGAAGAGTCCGCATGCTCACATCAACATGGTTGGACCGGCGCGTTCGAGAATCTCGCGCGACTTGCGAGCGAACTCTTCCAGAAAACGCACTGAAGGCGTCTCGACATGCCAAAATCATGTCCGGCCCTTTATTGACGCACTTGCCACGCCGTTCCAAGTCGCAACCTGTTTGGAGCCAATTTAGTCTCCTCCCAAGATGTCAGGAGGAAAATCATGCCGAGTTCGTCTGAATGCCGGCCAGGGCTGAAGCGACGCATATTCGCGTTCGGCAGAACGTGAAGGCGGCGCGGCATTATCGCAATCAATCGTTCTCACGGCGCGATTTGCGTAACGCGCCCCGTAAACTAAGGGAGACCTCATGACTACGAATAACGCTTTCCTCGCGATTTTCCTCGGCAGTAAGACCAGCCCGAAAATGGCGGCATGGAACGCCCTCTCTGAAGCTGAACGGCAAAAGAAGACGCAGGAGGGCATTGCCGCCTGGAAAGAATGGGTCGAAAAAAACCAAGCAGCCATTGTCGTAATGGGTGGGCCGTTAGGCAAAACGAAGAGGATTTCCTCGAACGGAATTGAGGACATCGGCAACGCAATGGGAGCATTCACCCTTGTCAAAGCGGTCTCGCACGAAGCCGCTGCAAAGCTCTTCGAAGATCATCCGCATTTCACACATTTCCCCGGAGAATCCATCGAAGTGATGCCCGTGCTTCCGATACCAGGCGCCTAATCGCCCTTCGATCGTCAACACAGGAATCGAACACGATGAAAATTACGGTTGAAACGACGGTCGCGTCGCCGATCGAACAAGTCTGGCGCGCCTATACGAGCCCTGACGACATCGAACGATGGAATGCTGCGTCCGACGATTGGCACACGACAGCCGCAACGGTTGATTTGCGCGAGGGAGGAACGTTTTCTTCGCGCATGGAAGCCAAGGATGGCAGCATGGGCTTCGACTTTGCTGGGACCTACACGAAGATCGTCGCGCCAAGACTCATAGAATACCGCTTCGGCGATCGAACGGCCTCGGTCGAATTCATTGACGCCGAAGGGGGCGTCAATGTCCGGGTGACATTTGACGCGGAGGCGACGCATTCGATCGAGCAGCAGCGCGGCGGTTGGCAGGCGATCCTCAACAACTTCGCTCGCTATGTCGAAAAGTCGCAGTAAGGAGATTCGTGATGCTCATATTCTTTGCCTGCTTGGTCGGCCTTCTCGGCGCAGTGCTGTTTTATGCTTCGACAAAGCCGAACGAATGCAATTTTTCACGGTCGATCCACATCTTGGCGCCACCCGAGAAGATATTTCCGATGATCGACGATCCGCGCGCCATGAACGAATGGAATCCTTTCGTGAAGGCCGATCCACCCACATGCGATGGAGGACGACGCCCAACTTACGCGCAAGAGCGACTTTCGCGCGCTTCATGCCGCGCCGCTGTGCGACGCCGAGCGCCCAGCGTTTCAAGCTCGAAAAGCGAACCGCTCGCGTCAGCATGATATGGGCCGCTTCAAAAAGCGCGGTTCGCACCATGCCGTCGCCAACCTTGCTGACGCCGCCGTCACGGTCGGTTTCGCCCGACTGATATTTTTTTGGCGTCAGCCCGAAATAGGCGCCGATCGCGCTGGACTTTTCGAACCGCGACGGATCATCCACCGCCGAGCGATAGGTCAGCGCGACTAGCGCGCCGACGCCTGGCGCGCTCATCAATCTTCGGCAAACCCTATCGGCGCGCGATCTTCAACATCTCGCGGTGGAGCCGGGTGAACTCATTCCACAACGCCATCCGGGCCGCCAGCATCGCGCCAATCACCGTTTCCAAAATGGCGTGGCCTGCTGTCAGTTCCCGGATGCGCGCCTCGAACCGTCCCCGGCTGACCTCGCCGACCTTGAGCCCGTAACCCCGCAGAATGCCGCGAATGCTGAGTTCGACATCAAGAAGCTTGCCTTGCAAGAGTTTACGTCCAGCGAGAAGGGCGCGGGTATCCTTGCAAGGCGCCGATTTCGCGTGAACCGGGCGATACCATCCCATCCGCAGCAACTGGGCGATCCCCCGCGCATCTTTCCGGTCGGTCTTCACCGTCATGGCGGACAACGCCGCTTTGACATGCCGCGTCTCCAGCAACACGGCATCGCGTCCGGCGGCGACGAGTCCGGCATGCAGCCATTGCGACAACGGCCCAGCCTCAAGCCCAATACGGCTGACAGGCAATCCCAGCTCCTCGAAATACCCAATAAGCGCTTCGGGCTCGCTGGCGACCTTGACCTCGCGGACGACCTTGCCAACCGCGTCCACCACGCACGCGCTGCTTTCTTTCAAAGACACGTCGATTCCGGCATAATAGTCCATGGCTGTTCCTCACTTGATGCTTGGAGCCGATCGCTCGGACTCCGTTTCAACACCATCATTCTGAGGGACAGCCACCCAATCTGGCTATGCTCGCGAGGCCCGGCCCATTACGGCATCTAGGCGTTGTCGCCGCCGCAGGGATGGCGAGTCTTGCGAAGCTCGCAGAGGCGATTCGCGATCCAGAGTATCGCGATAACAGGCCTCATCTTGCGCAAGCCTTACAAACTTGTTGCGGTCGCATTGGCCAACAAGATGACAAGGATCATCTGGGCGCTGCTAACGAAAGGCGGCGTCTACAAAAAGTCGCCAGTCGCCATCTCGGCCTGACCAAACATAAGTTTTCGACAGGAAGCTGTCGGCCAAGCGCAAAGGTGCCGAGATAGAGATGAACCACAAGGGACGCCATCCCGGTGTCGGCCAGACCGTCTGACTCACTGCGCCTCGAGCGCGCAAAATTGATCAGAGTCGCCGATATCGCGGAACTCATCGTGGCCAGCGGTCAAATGCCCGCACACAAAGGCCGGACATATGACTGCACCGTCCGCGGAGTTCAGTTCTCACAAAGCGCCTTGCCAATCGGGCCGTTCCACATATGAGTCAGAGCCAATTTTGCAAGCCGATTGACAGTCCGACGAGCGCAGGCTGATATCGTCGAGGTCGCGATCGGCGATATCTTGATCCGTGTGGGACGAGACGTGGATGAGGCGCATCTCGCGCGGATTCTCTCGAGGGTCATTCGCCCTCAACTGGAACAGCTATGCTCGAGGCTTGCGGAACAAACCGGCCGGCCAACTCGGGGCCAGTGACCGAGCGGGAGCTTAGCCCTCAACTAGGCCGCTGACATGAGTAGTGGGCTCGTCGAAGACTCCCTGACCCGTGCGATTGTCGAAACCATCGCTGGGCCCCTCTTGGTCCTGGACGCGGGTCTATGCGTCACCTCAGCGAATCCCGCCTTCTATCATCATTTCAAGGTAGCGCCTCAGGAAACTCTGGGCCATTCAATCTATTCACTCGGCAATGGGCAGTGGAATATTGCTTCCTTGCGACACCTGTTAGACGACGTTTTAAGAGAGGATGATAAGATCAACGGGTTTCGCGTGGAGCATGATTTTCACTCGATCGGCAAGCGCATCATGCTGCTGAACGCCGACCGAATACGTCGCGAAAACGAAAGCGACACGATCCTCCTCGCTATCAACGACATCACAGACACCGAGCGTCTACGCTCCGAACTGGAAGTCGAAAGGGACTTCGCCGAGAAACTCATCGATAGTATCCGAGAAGGCATAGTAGTCCTGGGCAGTGATTTGCGTGTCCGTTACGCCAACGAGAGTTTTTACGAGCACTTCAAGGTATGTAAAAACCAAACGCAAGGCCTTTTTATCTGGGAGCTCGACAACGGCCAGTGGAACATCGCTGAACTGCGCACGCTCCTGGAGCAAATCCTGCCAGAACAGAAAAGTTTTGACGACTACGAAATAGAGCAGGAATTCGCCACGATAGGCCCTCGGACTATGCTGCTTAACGCTCGTCGACTGGATCACCTAGATCTCATTCTCCTAGCCATTCGCGATATTACTGAGCAGCGTCAACGTGAGGTGCGCCAGAAAGCCTTGATGGGAGAGCTTCAGCATAGGGTGAAAAACATCCTTGGTAAAGTGCGTTCGATGGCGAGGCAGACACGAAAGCGCCACCATAGCTTAGATGAGTTCATGGAAGCATTTGATGCGCGACTGGATGCTCTTGCAAGGACGCAGGATCTGTTGCTGACCACTCCGTCCGGCGCGGTTCAGCTTCGGAATATTGTGGTCGCGGAGCTTACGGCTGGCGGCGCGGAGCTGGGACTGCATTTCACGGTCGACGGGCCGGCAGTCGCTCTTTCGCCTCGAGACGCACAGGCAATGGGTATGACGATCCATGAACTGACGACAAATGCAGCCAAACACGGCGCTCTCACAACCGACAAGGGACGCATTGAAATCAGTTGGCGCCTGGATCCCGCGAGCGGCGGCCAGCATTTGAAGTTCGGCTGGCGAGAATATGGCGTGAGGGTTGAGGACGTTGCCCCTGCCAGAGGGTTTGGGACCGAGGTCATCGAGAGAAGCTTGGCTTACATGCTGGGGGGAAGCGCGCGCCTTGCCTTTGCCCCGGACGGCGTCGACTACCGACTTGAGTTTCCCTTGCCGCCAGTAAACACGGTGAAAGTTCGATGGGTGAGCTCCTGAAAGGTCATCGCATCTTGATCGTAGAGGACAACTTCGTCATGGCGCTCGATCTCAGCCTGATGGTTGAAGATTTGGGCGGCGCCGTGGTCGGTCCCGCGGGACGACTCGACGAAGGCATGGCTCTCGCACAATCTAACGAGCTTGACGGCGCAATTCTCGACGTGAATTTGGACGGCGCGAATACACTCTTTTTAGCTGATAGGTTATTGGCGGCGGACGTTGCGGTGATTTTTGCAACGGGATACGACGTTAAAATGCTGCCCGAGCGTTTCGCGCAGACTCCGAAGCTTTCCAAGCCGTTTAGCCTCCGTACCCTCGAAAAGGCCCTTCGAGAAGCCTTCTCGGATCGTTTGTAAAACCGCCCTTAGCCCTTAGCCTATCTGAGACGCGCGCTTTCGGCAAAGTTCGAGGTTCCTGTCGATTTGCCTTTTGAGGCGGGACTCGCCCGTTCAATGATTTCAATGAGATGGCCGAGACTGAAGTGCCGTGAACGGCACTTCATTTGGGACTGCTGCAGGAAAATTTGGCAGTCAAAATGGGATTGATCGACCGGTCGATCGACCGAAGCATTTTCGACCGCCACGTCAGCTTCGCCCAAGGAAACTCACGTACTGCCTTAGCTTTTCAATCGAGACTGCGGGCTCCAGAATCTCACATGGAGTGACCAAAATCCTTTGAACAATCCGGAGTCCCACATTGAAGTGCCAATCGACACGCGGCACGGCGAAGACGCGCTGAATCTCAAGCCAGCTCAGATCGGTCATGTTCTTTGTAATTTCCATCGATCGACAGGCGACCGACAGCTTCAGCTCTTTAAAGGAGGAGCGGGTTTGTTTAGATCGCCTCATAACGGAGCAAGAGTCATGAGCACCTTTGAAAACAAAATCATCCCTGTCATATTCTGGTTAGGCTTTTTGGCCCTCGGCGTCGTCACCCATCTGGCACATTAACGGGTTTTAGGTTGACCCAACGGGGCCTACTGACCATTGGAGAAAAACGGCCCGCCCTTTGCGTAACAGGCGAGCCGCCACAAGGCGAGATTGCGGCGACTTTTCGTTTCGGGTCAGATCATGCCGCTCTCGCCAGTGCCGGCCGATACGGCGGCGGGAAGGCAGAAAAATGCAGAGACGGAGCTATCTCTGAAAGGCGGCCCCATTCCTCCCCCGGGAAGCTCCTTTTTGCGCCAAATGGCAGCCCTGCACGCAGTTCTGGTCTGGCGCCGGCACCGTCCTTGCCTCCATCTCTTCTGTCGGCTTCCAATTCGGAAGTAGGCTTCACAATCTCGAATTTTGCTAAGGGCCCGACCAGCGCCTCGATGAGCGGCTCGGCGACCCCCGGCCGCCACCACCGCCTCTTCCGCCCGAAGCTTTGGCTCATCCGTTCGGAAGCGGACTATCCATCCAAAAGCGAACGGCAGGAGCCCTCAAGGGCAAACTCTAACTCGGCGGCGGACTGTTCAAGTCTGCGCCTCCATTTCGTTGAGCCCACGCTCTTCGTCGTCCATGAGGCCGAGCGCATCGTCGAGCGCGACTTCGACGTTGTCGTCAACGTCTCGTCCTAGGCCGCCAGCGCCATCATGCGCGTCGAGATCGGGCAGATCGCGCAGGCTCCCGAGCGCGAATACCTCAAGGAAGCGGGCGGTCGTCACCCAAGCGATCGGCGCGCCGGGCTGGGGGGCGCGCGGACCGGGCGCGACGACGCCGAGGTTCTTCAACCGGCCGAGAATGTCGCGGCTGATGTCGTGGCCGGCGAGACGCGAGAGTTCGGCGCGAGTGACCGGCTGCTGATAAGCGATGGCCGAGAGCGCCAGCATTTCAAGTTTGGTGAAAGACGGCGGCCCCGCGTCCTTCGTCCCCGTGAGCGCGCGAAGCGTCTCGGCATGGCGCGGGCGCGTGCGAAACTGCCAACCCCCGGCGACGAAGACGATCTCATAAGGCCGCCCTTTGAGCTCTTCGTTGATGTCGCCGATAAGCGTGTCGAGCCGGCAGGCGTCGCCGACCAGCCCGACGAGCGTCTCGCGGGAAACTGGTTTTGCAGAGGCGAAGATCGCCGCCTCGGCGCGCAGCATCCATTCGCGCCAGCGCATGCCCTCTGGCAAGTCGGACAGATCCCGGTCGAGCCGGGCGGCGTTGGCGCGACTCATAGACCATAAATCCTGAAGGTCTCGCGCCCGGTGAGTTCGCGCACGGCGTCGAGCATAACGAGCCGATCGAACAGACGTCGCGCGGCGCGATCGGAGAGGCCGGCGCGGGACGCGGTAGCCGCGGGGGTGACGGCGTCGTCGGCGAGCAGCATGTCGACGACGCGGCGCGCGCCTCTCGCGCGCAAGGCCGGCACCACGGCAAGGAGCTTGTCCGCCCGCCGCGCGAGATCGACGGCGAGCGCATGGGCGTCGACGACCGCGAGGCCGTAAGCGCGCGCGACGGACTCCGCCCAGTCGTCGTCCATCGGTCGCGGGCGGCGCACCCTTTCGCTTTCCCTTGCCCCTGCCCCGCGCCGCAGCGACGGATGTAGGATCGCGACAGCGATGAGCGGAACCGGCCGCGCCCAGCCGAGCCGGTTGGCGAGGACAAGATCGGCGACGACGAAAGCGAAGATTTCGGCGTCTGCGGCAGGCGCGCAAAGGCGCATCGCCGCGGCGCTGGCATGCGCCGCCGACAGGAGAGGATCGGGAGCGGCGGCCACGACATTGGCGAGCGCGCCGGCGGCGATCGCCTCCTTTAGCCCGAGCAGCCCCACCGCGCGCGCGAGCGCCGCGTCGAGGCGCGCCGGTAGCGAAGCGTAAAGGCGGAAGACGCGATGCAACCGACCAGCGGGGCTGGTCTCGCCGCTTCCCGCAAGATGTTCGGCGTCGCGCAGGGCGGGCGCATCCTCGCGCAGCCGGCAGAGCGTCGCGCAGGCGGTGGCGGCGCGCAAAGCGAGACGCTGGCGCAACGCGCCGGAAAAAGGCGGTTCGTCGCCCCCCTCCCCGCTGCGCAAAATGTCGTCGAGCCGCGCGAGCGCTGCGCCGGCGAAAAACTGCGCGTCAGCCGCGCGGTCTGGCTTGTCGCCTTCCGCACGGGCGCCAGCTGTCACCCAGCGCGGCAGTGGCTGGATTTCTATGGATTTTCGGGGGTTTTGCGCCTCATCGCTGCGGGTCGGCGCACGCCGCTTCTTCGGCGCGCGCGACGAAGATTGGGCGTCCAAAACTGCGGCCGAATCGATTTGCAACATGCGTGGAATCGTCCCCCAGATCGAATCCGGCGACAAGTCGTGACGGCGCTTTATCGTTAAAATTCGCTGCCGATCCGCCGCGCTTGTCGTCTCGGGCGTATGTCCGATAATGTGCGCTTATCGAAAGTGAGCTGGCTAGGCGCTAGACCAAGCAAAAATGATAGTCGAAACTCGCTACAACCGGTTTGCGGCCGGCTTTCCGCGTCGGAGAGGCCCGCACGTGTCCATCACCGTCGACATCGCCGAAGCCGAGGCGCGCCTCGAGCAGCTCGTTGTCAAAGCCGAGGCGGGCGAGGAGATCGTCATTTTCCGTGGTGGCGGCGAACCCGTCGCCAGGCTGCTCGCGCTCGACGCGGAGCGTCGCCGCGCCGCGCTCGAGAAAACGATCGAAGACGTCCGCGCTTTTCGCGCCCGCGCCAAGCCGGTGACGGCCGAGGAGCTCATTGCCTGGAAGAACGAAGGCCGCCGCTATTGATCCGCCGCCCGTTCCTCAGTTCGAAGGTCTAGGAAATGTCCATCACCGTCAACATCGGCGAAGCCAAGACGAGGCTCTCCGAACTCGTCGCCAAGGCCGAAGCCGGCGAGGAGGTCGTCCCCCTCGCATTGCGGATGCAGTCGGAAGACGCGCTCGCGCCCGATCTCTTTTGGCACGAGGCGGGCAGCCTGCTCGCCACGGCGCTGCGCCGAAATCGGATCAGCGAGGCGGCGGTCTATACGCCTCGCGACGATCCCGTTGCGCAACGCCGGCGCGAGCGACGCGGTGACGGCGACGCGCCTCGCGATCAAACACGGTCTTTCGGCCTACGACGCCGCCAATCTCGACTTGGCTTTGCGCGAACACTTGCCGCTGGCGACGCTCGACGAAGCGCTGGCCGCGGCCGCCCAGGCGGAAAATGTCCCGGTGCTCGGGCCGCTGGGCGCGTCATGAAGGGAAGCGACGATTTTGCGATCGACGCCCTCTCCGGGCTCCTCCCGATGGCGGCGCGCGATCGCCTCGCCGAGGCGCTCGATAGGTGTGAGATCGACATGCTCGTCACCATCCTCCGAATTTGCAAAAAGGTACGAAAGGCAAATTCTCAAGTTAGCTGGCTTTGTCGAGCGATATTTTCAAATTAAATGGATATTCCCAAGCGTCATGGCTTCGATTAAATCATTGATTTTCCTGAAAGCGCATTCTGAAGCCAAAATGGCTCTCGATAACGGCCTTGTCCGCTTCGCGCCCAATCCTCATCACGAGCGGGCAAAACTCGCGCTCATGACAGATCATGGCAAGGCGGCGTTCCGCTCCGCCATGGCCAAGCAGCGTCGGTGGGCCAAGCGTTTAGCCGAGGGGTTGTCTGTCGACACGATCGCGGATGCGGCGCGCGCGGTCCACGAACTGCGTCAAAGGCTGGAGAAAGGCTGACCCCATGGAGTACGGCTTGTTGAGATTTTTCCACGTCCTCGGCGCGGTTCTCATTGGGGCCGGGCTCATTGGCGTGTGGCTGGCCGATTTGCGCTCTCGGCAGCTCAGCGAGCTGAAGCCTTTCTCGGAAGCGGTACGCAACATCGCGGTCTTTTACGACGGCCTTGTCGTGCCCGGCGCCCTGCTGCTGCTGATTTCCGGAACTTGGATGATCGTGACGTTCTATGGAGGCTGGAATTTCATGCATATCCCATGGCTTGCCGGGATGGTCGGGTTGTTCGCCTTCGAGTTCGTCGAGGGCAACACGATCACGCGCCTCTATTTCATGCGGCTGCGCCGCCTGACGCGATCAGCGCTGGATGCCGGCCATGCGACGCCCGAGCTCGAGCGCGCGCGGGGCGAGCTGGCGCCGACGTTCACGCATTTCCTCGACCTGCCGATGCTGTTTCTCATCATAGCGCTCGGGACGATGCAGCCTATGAACTGGATGTTGTTCTTCGCTGGCTCGATTGCAGCGATCGCACTTGCGACGCTGCTGACGCTCGTCGCCCCCCGTCTCTATCCTTGGGGTTCGGAGGCGCTGTCTCCCTGACCGCGGTGCCGGAAAGGGGAGCTTTACACTTACTCGATGGTTCCAGATCCGAGGGCGCGAAGTCGAGAACAACGAGCGGCGGCTCGAGGCGCCGATTCGGGAGGGGCCGGGGCGGCCGGTCCCTCTCTTGTCACGAGCGTCCTCTCTCGCGGAGAGGGCCGCGCGCCGGCCTGAGAGAGCAGCGATGTCGCCACAAGCGGACCGCTTGCCGCAACGCTCCCCGCGGACTTCTTTCCCCTGCCTGGCCGCTTCGGGCCGGGCATCCCTCGCGCACAAACAAGTCGGCGGGATGCGTCCTCCGCGTGCGCTTCGGCCCTTCGGGTGCGGCGCGGTCCGCCCGTGGCTCAGGATCGCTGTCAGGCCCGATCGGCGCGGCCTTAAGCGAAAGAGCAAACGCCATGAGCTACGAGATCGCTTCCCTTCCCTTCGACTCCCAGCCTTCGGATCATCACGAGAGTTCAGCCTCCTCGCATCTTCTCGACGAACTCGCCTTGCATGGCTATCGCCCCTTCGGGGACGAGCCTGATCCGCGTCCCCTGCCCTCCTCCGACGCCGCGACGCTCGCACTCGAATCTTTGGTCGAAGCCCTGTCGGTCCTCTTCGTCGACACGCGTCTCGAAGCTGATCTCTCCGATTTGCTTTGGTCGGTCGTCAATCTCTTTCACCGCAAGGCGGAGCGCATCGGCCGCGACCTCGATGACAATGAAAGCGTGCAACGCCGCTCCCATGGCGAGCAGGACGGCTCGGAAATTCGTTCGGTCGAACTCGAGCTCTTGATCGCGCAAGGGCTGACGCTCACCGAGCGGCGCAACGCCTTCGAATTCTTCCGCGACCATCTCGCCGAACTCTACGCGGCCGAGACGGGCTCATCCTGGCGCCCGCGCGCGGGATCGCTTGTCAATCACCGGGCTCTGACCTCGGCGATGATCGACAGCCGCGATTTTCTCAACGCGAAGAAGCTCGCCGAGACGCAAGTGTTGTTGCCTCCCGGTCCGCGCATCGCTTTCGCGGGCGGACCCGACTGCAACGATCACACGCGCATTTGGGCGGTGCTCGACAAGGTTCGCGCCAAGCATTCCGACATGGTTCTGCTTCATGGCGCGGGTCCGAAGGGCGCCGAACTCATCGCCGCCTGCTGGGCGGACAATCGCAAGGTCGCGCAAGTCGCTTTCAAACCGGATTGGACTCGGCACAAGAACGCTGCGCCCTTCAAGCGCAACGACGTTATGCTCGATGCGCTTCTGATCGGCGTCATCGTCTTCTCAGGCTCCGGCATCGTCGAGAACCTCGCCGACAAGGCCCGCAAGATGGGAATCCCGGTGTGGAGATTCGGGAAGGAAAGCGCATGAGCGTTGTCCAGGCACGCGCCTTTGTTGGACAGCTCAAATGCAAGCGTCGTGTTCCGACCGACGCTCGCTCGCATCGGACTGTTGTTTTGACAGCCGTACATAATGACGAAAAATTGCACTAAATCAGATATTTGTTTCATGAGAAGCTTCTCGTTGCGCGGAAATGGCGGTCCTCAGCCGCGTTAACTTTTCGTTAACTCAAAAATCGTTGCGACATAGAGAGAATCGGGCATAATTCCCGCTTGAAATTCGGTATCGCGCGGAAAAGCGTTATTCCGGGAAATGGCACCGATGAACGTGACGACATCTGTCGACGAGATGGACGGTTTCAGCTTCCACGAGATTATTCTCCAGCAAGGGGAGCTGATCTCCGACAAGCTTAACATGCTCCGCTTTGAGCACTATCCGCCTGACGCCACCAAAAGCTTGCGCGCGTTCTCGCTGGCGGAGGTTGCCTATTTCCTGGGTGTAACGCAGTCCAACATTAAGAAGCTTCATCTCGAGGGGAAGGGACCGACTCCGACAACCTCCGTTTCGGGACGGCGGACCTACACCGCCGAGCAAATGCTCGAACTGCGGCACTATCTTGATCGCCATGGGCGCGCCGATTTCAAAAATTATGTTCCACACAGGAGGAATGGAGAGCGATTGCAGGTCATCGCCGTTGTTAATTTCAAGGGCGGCAGTGGAAAGACGACGACGGCGGCTCATCTCGCACAGCACCTGGCCCTCACTGGACACCGCGTCTTGGCCATCGATCTCGATCCACAGGCTTCGCTTTCCGCACTTCATGGCATTCAGCCCGAACTCGACAGGAATCCCTCACTTTACGAGGCTCTTCGCTATGACGAGGCGAGAAAGCCAATCTCCGACGTTATTCTGTCGACGAATTTCCCCGGTCTCGACATCGTGCCGGCGAATCTGGAACTTCAGGAATATGAATATGACACCCCCCTCGCGGCCTCGAACAAGTCGTCCGTGGAGGGGCGGATGTTCTTCACCCGCATTACCGATGCCCTGAAAGAGCTTGACCAGCGTTACGACGTCGTTGTGATCGATTGTCCGCCGCAGCTTGGTTATCTCACGCTGACGGCGCTGACCGCGTCCACCTCTGTCCTGATCACCATCCATCCGCAGATGCTCGATGTGATGTCCATGAGCCAGTTTCTGCTCATGTTGGGGGGTATTCTCCAGTCTATCAGCAGCGCAGGAGCCGACGTGCGGCTCAAATGGTTTCGATATCTCGTGACGCGCTACGAGCCAACCGATGGTCCTCAGGCTCAGATGGTTGGATTCATGCAGTCTCTTTTTCCCAAGCAGATGCTGAAGAACCCGATGGTGAAATCGACGGCGATCTCGGATGCAGGCATTACCAACCAGACGCTGTACGAGGTCGAACGATCTCAATTCAACCGTGCGACCTATGATCGTGCTTTGGAAGCGCTGAACGCCGTCAACGAGGAAATATCGGCTCTGGTTCACCAGGCTTGGGGGCGCAAATGACCTTTGTTTTGACAGCCGTGCAGACATCTGGAATCGCCCGTAACTCCAGTGCCTTTTCACCGAAGAAAGGGGAATAGCGTGGCCCGCAAGAACCTCCTGGCGAGCGTCACAGGTACGGAGACGCCCAAGGCCGATAGCGAAGCCCGATACGAGTACGCCCGTCGAGGCGCGTCGCGCTCTATGATGATTTCGATCGATGAGATGGCGGAGAACGCCAAGAAAATGATAGCGGGAGAAGCTATCGTCAATCTCGACGTCGGCGTGCTCGATGAGTCTTTCGTCTCCGACCGCATCGAAGATGACGACGAAGACTATGTCCTTCTTCGTGAGGCGATCAAAGAGCACGGTCAGTCGACGCCGATCCTGGTGCGACCCCACCCGCAGATTGCGGGCCGCTACATGATCGTGTTCGGCCACCGCCGCGCGCGGGTCGCCAAGGAGCTCGGCATCCCTGTTCGAGCTGTCGTCAAGAACCTTGAAGACATCGCCCATATCGTTGCGCAGGGGCAGGAAAATAGCGCCCGGGCGAATTTGTCATTTATCGAAAAAGCGCTGTTCGCCAAAAAGCTACTCGACATGGGGCAGAGCAAGGACACGATCAAGTCCGCATTGACCGTCGACGACACCTTGTTATCCCGAATGCTTTCCGTGGCGGAGACAGTTCCTGCCGCCGTGATCGAGGCAATCGGCGCGGCTAGGACCGTCGGGCGCGACAGGTGGGAGGAACTCAAGAAGCAGGTGAAGCAACCTGCGAGCGCCGACTTTGCTACGGAGATCGTGCGGTCGGATGAATTCCAGTCGAAGGACGCGATAGATCGTTTCAATTATCTCCTCGCGCGACTGAAAATTGCGCGAAGGGGGCGCCGAAAAACGGTGCGTTTGAAAAACGAATCAGCCTCCTGGGCACCTGAAGATAAGACGGTCGCGGCGAACTTCCGCAACACGGGAAACACTTTCAGCCTCTCGCTCAAATCGAAGAATGCGGGCGAGTTCGGCCGATACATTTCGTCCAATCTTGATTCGCTCTATCGGGCGTTCAAGGAGGCGAAGGTCAGCAGTGAAACAGGAGACTGAACCGCAAAAGAAAAAAGCCCCCGAACGTCGCCGCCCGGAAGCCTTTCTCTGATTTAAGCACTCCGAGAATCCCACTTCCGCGAATCACAGTCAAGAGTTTTGGCGCCAATTTCGGCGAGCAGATTTCTTTTGCCTGAAAGAGGCGAAGGATCATGCGCACACATTCAACGACGCCCTTTGGGCGGCGACCGCTGTCGCTTGCCATGTTGGCGGCGCAGGCGGCGACGCGAGATTTCGCGGCAAAACCCGACGCGTCCGAGACTGTCGTCCATAAATGGCGGCTGTTTCGCGCGCTCACTGAAGCCAAAGCGCCGCTCGGCGTCACCGATCGGGCGCTATCGGTCTTGCACGCGTTGCTCAGCTTCCATCAGGAAACGGCGCTGACGCTGCCCGAAAGCGACCCAAAAGCCGAGAGCGAGGATGATTCGCCTGGCCCCGGCGTCGTGGTGTTTCCGTCGAACAGAGAGCTCTCCATCCGCGCCCACGGCATGGCGCCGGCGACGCTGCGCCGGCATCTGGCGTCGCTCGTCGAGGCCGGGCTGATCATCCGGCGCGACTCGCCGAACGGCAAGCGCTTCGCGAGACGCGGGCAGGGCGGCGAGATCGAAAGCGCCTTTGGTTTCGATCTGACGCCGCTGATTGCGCGGGCCAGCGAGATCGAAAATCTCGCCGAAGAAGTCCGTAGCGAGAACCGCGCGATCGCGCTCTTACGCGAGAAGATCACGATCGTGCGGCGCGACATCGTTAAGATGATCGAGACCGGCATGGAGGAAAGCGTTCGCATCCCGCCGCTCTCGATCGAGGGGCGGGATGTAAGCGACTGGGAAGGCCTTTACGGGCGCTACCAGGCCCTCTCGGCACGCTATTCGCGCAGCCTCGGGAGAACCGGGCTGGCGGCTTTGGCCGGCGAATTGGCTGCCTTCGCGATCAATATTCAGAACTTGCTCGAAGCACACATAAAACAGCAAAAAAGAAGCGCCAATGAGTCCCAGACTGAGCGCCATATACAGAATCAAATCACAAACATTCCCGATCTTGAACCCGACCTTCAAGAAGGCAGGGCCGAACCGCCCGGGTCAATGCGGAAAGACGACGGAGCCGAAACAGTCGGATCGACGGAAACAACGACGCCTAACTTGAGAACGGGCGATCGCCAACCGCCCTCGCAACGAACCTATCCGTTAGGCATGGTATTGCAAGCCTGTCCCGACATCGTCGATTACGGCAAGGGCGGCGAGATCTCCTGCTGGCGCGATCTGATCGACGCGGCGGCGATCGTGCGCTCTGCTCTTGGCGTCTCGCCGGATGCCTGGTCGCAAGCGCTGGAGGTGTTGGGCGAACATGACGCCTCGATCGTCATTGCTGCGATCCTCCAGCGCGGCGATGAAATTAAATCCGCCGGCGGCTATTTGCGGGTTCTGACTGGAAAGGCGCGGGAAGGGGAGTTCTCGCTGGGGCCGGTGCTGATGGCGTTGTTGCGCGGCAAGGCCGCAAAGGCCGCGCGTGAACGGCGGCAGGCGGGGTGATCGGACTGTTCCGCGACGCGTTTTCATGGTCCGATCTTGGTGACTATCGTCTCTGTTTGACGGAGCGCGGACGCCATGACCGATACGACGACCCAACTCGCCATCCTTTCCGATGCGCTGGTCAAAATCATCGAGCTTGGCCCAATGGCCGCGGAAGGGAAGGCGTCGCCCGCCGATCTTTTGACCCGGTCGGGCGACATCGCCGCACAGGCGCTGACGGCCGCCGCCACCTATGGTCAGTTGCCGCCATTCGCGGAGCCATTGGCGCCTCAATTGACCGACGACAGGCAATGAAGCCTCCGCAGGCGTTGCGCGTCAGAATCGAGACCGTGATTGACAAAGGCATCCATCGGATTTCCCCAAGCCGCAACGAGGGTTCAGCGGGGGAGGGGATGCGCTTTGGCGAAGAGGAGGGCCGCTACGAAAGCTTCACGCGGTATATCAGGGTTCTCGGCGGCGATCTCGTCGAGGCTGTCGCCGTGCAACAACCGCGCTTCGATGGCCCGGGATTTGAGGCTCTCAACTAAGAACGGAGAGCGTGCCGCTAAGCGCCAAGTGATGTCCTTCGCGGCGTTGTCTCTAGGCAGCGAGAGCTTCGAGCACTGCTTTGGGATTACGTCTCAGAACAAGGAGCAGGGTGCGAGCTGCGCCACTCGGCGCGCGGGACCCATCCTCCCACTTTCGAAGCGTGCCGACGGCTGTTCCGAGAATCGCCGCGAATTGCTTGCGCGTGAGGCCTGCCTGCTGACGAATCGAAATAATATCGGCGGCGGTTGGCGCCGGGTGGACCTGGAGGCCAGGAACCGCCTGGCCCCGCGCATGCGCCGCCGCTTGTTCCAAACTCTTCACAAGATCGTTGAACAGTGCTTCTTTCATTTTACTGTTTCCTTGCGAGGATGGTTTCAACGAGACGCCGCAGCACGGCCTTCTGCTCGCTGGAAAGATCGTCTCGCTCGTTTTTGGCGTAGGCCAGCAGCAGATAAATCGGCAACGTCTGGTCATAGACGTAGTAGATGACCCGTGCGCCGCCTCTTTTTCCTCGTCCCGCCAGGGGAACCCTGACTTTTCGAAGGCCGCCAGTTCCCGGGATGAGATCGCCGACTTCTGGGCTTGCAGCCAGGAGGTCAACAATTGCGCTCCGCTCGCTTTCGGTCATCAACCCTTCGGCGCGAGACAGGTAGATTTGCGTCTCAGCGACGGTATGAAGCGGCTTCTTCACGAGCCGAATATGCCCCAATGGGGCACTTAAATCAAGGGTGGTTCGCGCCGTGCAAAGGCTTTTACAAACCTGCGGCTTTGGTGAGATTGACCCGGAACCGGTCGCGTTTCCTCTGGTATCGACGCGTCATTTCGGCGGAGGCGTGGCCGAGATGTTTTTGCACATGCCCTTCGTCGATTTGCGCCGAGGAGGCGAGGCCGGCGCGCAAGGAGTGTCCCGAGAAGGCGAGACGGCGCTCACCCTCGCTCAGATCGCCGCGAATGCCGGCGGCGAGGGCGGTTTTCTGCACCAGGCGGGCGACATGTTTGTCGGTCAGCCGCTCGGGCGAGACGCCGCCATTCTTCCGCGCGATCGGGCGGAAGAGGGGGCCTTGGCTGATCCGCCCGAGCCGCATCCAGGTTTCGAGAAGTGCGACGGGACAGGTTTCGGGACGCGAGCCACGACCGATTTCGACCTCGCGCCAGCCGGTTTTGCCGGATATCTGCAGCACCGCGCCGCCTTCAAGAATCTCGACCCACCCCGAGCCGTCTTCGGTCTGGTCGGGGCCACAATCGAGGCCGACGATTTCCGAACGGCGCAGACCGCCGGCGAAGCCTAGCGCGAGAATCGCGCGGTCGCGGATCCCACGCAGATCCATCTCGAGCGTCGCCATCATCGCCAGCAGCTCGTCGGCGAAGATCGCCTCCTTCTGGACCGGCGGGCGGCCATGGGCGCGGCGGATGCCGGCGAGCACGGTGGAAATGTGCCGGTCCGAGGTGTCGAGCGGGTCGCCGAGCTGGCGGTAGCGCCAGCAGATGCCCGAGAGCCGTCGCTCGAGCGACGCGACGCTCAGCGGCTCGCGGCCGGGAGCTCCTTCCATACAGGCGGCGAGATAGAGGCCGACGGTTTGCGGATCCGGGGGCAGGGGATCGAGCCCCTGGCGGCGCAGCCAGGCGGCAAACTGTCGCCAGTCGGCCTCGTAGGCGCGCCTTGTGTTTTCAGAGCGGGCGTTACGGGCGTAATCGCGCGCCTTTTCGGAGAGCGCGGCGAGATGGGGAGCCGCCGGTCGCTCGATGAGCCGCGCGTCGGTTTGGACGTCTTCTTCGGGCGATGAAGTGGCGGTTTCTTCCGACATGGGCCCTCGGCAGTTTTCGACATTTCCAATGGCGGCTCGGGAATCCCGATTCGACCGGTCTCATAAGTCCTGCCGCCAAATTTCGGCGGCCGAAAAAAAGGGGCGACATCGGCCGGTGCTTTCCCACGGGTGAGAGAGTTCGATTGTCGGACTGCCGCCCGATTGCCGGCGCAGTTCCATAAATTATGCTCGAATTCCCGAAATATTCGGGCGGTTTCGTCCCGTAAATTGTGAATCGGCTTCCGGCAGCATTGAGCCTCGGATCCCATAAAATTGCGGCTCTCCGACATTTCCCAAGGGGGGAGTCCGGTCATTCAAGCGGAGCCTTGGCCGGAAGAATCCGACGCGTCAGAAGGCTGTCCAGCGATTAAAAGCGAGCGACACGCCCGGAAATCCGGGCCATTCGAATCATGTCCGATAAGCGCACATTATCGGACATACGGGAGAGACGACAAGCGCGGCGGATTCATCGCCATTTCTGTTGAATAAGCGCCGCATAATGCTCGCCTGAGCAACGGCGAATCGACGCGCAGACCGGGGGCCGGCGGGTGGCGGCGCAACCAGGCGAAGGTTTGGCGGTCGCTCGGGGATCTCTTCTATGGAATTGATTTGGCGCGAAATGGGCGCGACTGCCGACCGACCGCATGACAGGACTCGCACACGTGGCCGCCTTCGCTGCCGGCGCCAGCCTCGCCGCGCTCGACGTCGTGATGCGGTCCGAGACCGTCCCGCCGGCCGTCATCGGCGCGCTTCAGGCCCGACAAGCGCTTTCGGCGGCCGCCGCCTGCGTGCGGATCGCCCGGCTGCGCGAGGACGAAGAGGCGCTGCGCGACGCGCTGCGCCTGGCGGCCTCGGACGACGACAACGCCAGTCCGGCCGGATGCATCCATTTGCTGTGGCGGCTGTTTCGGGCGCCCAAGCTGAAAGGCGACGCCGGCGATCTCGCGCGGGCGGGCATCTGCTCGGCGCCGCTGCCGATGTCGCGGCACTCGCCGACGCGATCCACCATGGCGCCAGCAATCCTGGCGACCCGCTCGGTGCGGCGCTCGCGGCCGGGCAGGAGGCGATGCATCTCGCCAGCGGCGCCCTCCATCGAGACGCCGCGGAGACTTTGGCGCTATGGGTCGCCGACTTGGTGCTGGCGCGTCGCCTCGGCTGGGCGCGGCCGATCCCGTTGCTGGCGACGCGCGTCACCCATCCGTCCTTGTTCATCGACGGCAGACGTGCGCGCCCCGCCGACTCGACTTGGCCCGCGATCGCGACGCAGGCCTATGCGCGGGCCGCCGCCGACGCCCATGCGCGCGCGTTGCAGCTGGCGCGCCGGGCCGAGAAACTGCTCGAGATCGCGCCGAAACTGCGCGCGAGGGGAGCCGGCCGCGTCGTCGACATGCTGCTTGGCGACGACAGCGTCACGGCGTCCGCGGCCGCGCGCGCGAGCGGGATGTCGGATCGCGCCGCGCGCCGACTGTTCGATCGCTTGGTCGCGCTTGGCGCCGCCCGCGAGCTGACCAGGCGCGCGACATTCAGGATCTATGGACTATGAGCGGGGAAACGCCACCGATGCGGGCCGAACGCGCGCCGCGCGAAGCCGGTCGGCCGAATCGGCCGGCGCGGCGTTGCGGCGACTGCGCATGAGCCGCCGCGACACGCCGTCCAATCGGTTTGATCGCGAGCTTGGCGATCTCCCCGACGGCATGCGCTGGCGAGAATGGATGGGGCGCGTCGAGGCGGCGATCTTCGCCTCGCCAAGCCCGGTGCCGCGCGAGACGCTCGCGCAACTCGTCGGCGCCGCCTGCCGGCTCGACGATCTCCTCGCCGACATCAGCGCCGAACTGCGCACGCGACCTTATGACATTGTTCTAATCGCCGGCGGCTGGCAGTTCCGCACCCGCCCGCGCCACGCCGAGGCGCTGCGCTCGCTCGCTGGCGTGCGGGACGCCGGCCCTCCGGAGTTGACCAAGCTCGAAATCACCGCGCTCTCGGCGATCGCCTATCTGCAGCCGGTCACCCGCGGCGAAGTGTCCCGGTTAGCTGGCCGCGAGATCAGCCGCGACATCATCAGCCGCCTGAAAGCCTATGGCGTCATCGCCGCCGGCCCGCGCGCGCCGACGCCGGGCGCGCCAGTCGCCTGGATCACAACCCGGCGCTTCCTCGAGTGCTTCGGCTTGGAAAGCCTGCGCGATCTGCCCGATCTCGAAACGCTCGACGCCGCTGGCGCGACGGGGCGAGAGGTTGACGACGGCGTCGACGCCTCGCTCGACGACGCGCTTGGGCTGACCGAGGAACCTGCGGAAGACAGAGCGCTCGACGAAACGGGGGTCGAGGCTTGAAGAAAGCTCATCAGACGCTGGTCCTGCGGCGAGCGTTTATCGGGGCGAACGCAAGAGGGGGAAAGCACGGTTGATCGGCTCTCCGAGAGGAGAGGGTCGCCTTTACCCAGGACGAAACGCTGTGGCCATCCATGATCCAACCTGCCGAAAGACAGATATGCCAGCGTGGGCAGTTTCGGCGCCGCCCTTGCTCAGAACGTCATGATGTGCGCGGGCGACGGCAGGGGGCCGGTTTCTTTGCGCTCTGAGGGCCTCGTGCGCCTTCGACCGGGCAAATAGGCGGTGGTTCCTCAAACTTTTATCTGATGGCGCTAGGGTTTCAGCGATCGGATGACTAAATCTGGGATATTCCGAATTGTTTGCGCTTGCTGTGCGCGCGCTGTCGCGGCCGTCGGCGGCGACAGCAGGCGGGGGAGGTCGTTAAGTGTCCGTTGACGTCGTAGAGCGAGGCGCCGCCCGGACGGCGCGCTTCGGCGAACTTTTCATGCCGAAGCTGGCGATAGTATTCAAAGAGGGTTACGGCCTGTCCCATCTGCGCGCCGACACCATTGCCGGCCTGACGGTCGCCATCGTCGCGCTGCCTTTGTCGATGGCCATCGCCATCGCCGCGGGGGTGAGCCCGGCGCAGGGGCTTTACACTGGCATCGTCGGCGGCTTCCTGGTTTCGGCGCTCGGCGGCTCGCGGTTCCAGATCGGCGGACCGGCCGGAGCGTTCATCGTGTTGGTGTCCACCGTCGTCGCGACCCACGGCGTCGAGGGGTTGATCCTCGCGACCTTTCTCTCCGGTCTGATGCTCGCCGCGATGGGCTTGCTGCAGCTTGGAACCTTCATCAAATTCATTCCATTCCCCGTGACGGTCGGTTTTACCGCTGGCATCGCCGTCATCATTTTCGCGAGCCAGCTGAGGGAACTTCTCGGGCTGACCCTCGCGGAGGGCGAACCGGGGCCGCTCTTGGAGAAACTCCCGGTTCTGTGGGCGGCGGCGCCGACGATCACGCCAGCGGCCTTCGCCCTTTGGGCGGCGACCGTCGTAACCATCATCGCGCTGAAATACGCCCGCCGCCATTGGCCGGGCATGCTCATCGCGGTCGCCTCAGCCGCGGTCGTCACGGCGGGTTTCGATCTTCCCGTGGCGACTATCGGCTCCAAATTCGGCGGCATCCCGAGCGTCATGCCGGCGCCGGCGCTGCCGGAGCTGTCCTTCGAGAAAATTCAGGCGGTCATGCCTGCGGCCGCGTCCTTTGCGCTTCTCGGCGCGATCGAGTCGCTGCTCTCCGCAGTGGTGGCGGACGGAATGACTGGCCGGCGTCATCGCTCCAACTGCGAGCTCGTGGCGCAGGGCGTGGCCAATATGGGTTCGGCGCTCTTTGGCGGCTTCTGCGTCACCGGCACGATCGCGCGCACGGCGACGAACGTCAGGGCCGGCGCACATGGGCCAATTGCCGGCATGCTGCATGCCGCCTTTCTATTGTTGTTCATGCTGCTCGCCGCGCCGTTCGCGGCCTTCATTCCGCTTGCCGCGCTGGCTGGCGTGCTTGTGATCGTCGCCTGGAACATGATCGAACGGCCGGCGATCGCCGTGCTGCTGCGCTCCGGCTGGGGCGACGCCGCCGTGCTGGCGGCGACCTTCTTCCTCACCGTCTTCCGCGATCTGAGCGAGGCGATCGTGATCGGCTTCGCGCTGGGCTCGGTTCTGTTCATCCACAGGATGTCGCAGGCGACCGAGGTTAGGACTCATCGGCCGTTCGTGGGCGAGGACGCGCCCGACGAGGAGGAAGGAGGGCTCTACGATGAGAAGTGTTCATCCGACCCGCAGGTTGTCGTCTATCGCATCACCGGAGCGTTTTTTTTCGGAGCGGCCGCGTCAATCGGCTCTGTCCTCGACCGCATCTCCGATGGCTATAAGGCGCTGATCGTCGACTTTGCGGCGGTTCCCTTCCTGGATTCGACGGGCGGCAATGTCATGGAAGGACTGGCGCACAAGGCGCATCGACGGGGGGTGCGGCTCTTCGTGACCGGAGCCAGCCCGGAGATCCGTCGCGCGTTGCAGCTGCATGGGCTCGCGTCGCCGCAAGTCGGTTACGCCGCGAGCGTTGACGACGCGCTCGCCCAGTTTGGCGAGATGTATCCGGACCATCGCGCGGTGGGCAGGGAGGCGGCGCAACTCGCGTGATAGGCTGACAAGCAGGTGCCAAGCGCATTCAAGCGCGACGGTCTCGTCGGTTCGATGACGGCCGCGCTTGGCGGCGACATTGGCAAATAGGGTTCCTCAGTCGGCACGCATGCCGGCGCGCGGCGAGCTCCCTGTCGTAAGCGGTACGGCCGTCCCACCTCGCAAGTTTTTCGCTGACGAGCGACACTCTCCTTGCATTTGATTTGCAGGGAGGGGGCTCGATGGAAAATTCCATGCTCGAAGCCAGGCATGAAGCCGGCGCTTATCGGCGGATCGAGGTGATCACCGGCGGCAAGCGGCGACAGAATTGGACGGCTGCCGAGAAAGCGCGGATCGTCGCGGAGAGTCTGGAAGCGGGAGCGAACGTCTCCGAGGTCGCGCGGCGCAATGGCGTGAGCCGCGGCATTCTGACCGTCTGGCGGCGACAGGCGCGCGAACTGGCGCAACCGGGAAAGCATTTTGCGGTCTTCGCTCCGGTGGAGGTCGCAAGCGAGGCGCGCTCGTCTCGGGCCGGCGCCGTCGCGTCGGAGCCGATCGCATCGAACTCGAGCCGTCTTGCGCCTGTGATCGAGGTCAAAATTGGCGGCGCGACGATCCGCGTTCCCGCTGGCGCCGATCGCGCCACGCTCGACGCGGTGATTTTGGCGCTGCGCGGAACGCGATGATTTCGTTTCGCTCTGATCTGCGCGTGTTCGTTTCGACGCAGCCGATCGATTTTCGAAAAGGCGTCCATGGCCTCGTCGCGCTGGTGGCGGAAGGCATGAAGAGCGATCCTTATTGTGGCGACGTTTTTGTGTTCCGCTCGAAGCGGAAGGACCGTTTGAAAATTCTCGTGTTCGACGGCACTGGCATGGTCCTGGCGACGAAATGGTTGGAAGAAAGCTGCTTCGCCTGGCCGCCGATCGAGGCGGGCGTCATGCGGTTGACGGCGACGCAACTCGCCATGCTTTTCGAGGGGCTTTCGGAATGGTCGCAAGTCGTTCAAAAAGTGGTGAAGAGGCCGACGAAAATCGCATGAAACGCCTTGTTTTGCTGGCGATTCGCGAGTGTTCATGATAGTTTTTGAACATGGCGCTTCACATCGAAACTCTCACTTCCGATCCGGCTTTGCTGAGAGAATTGGCGCTTGCCCTCGATGCGGAGAACGAGAGCTTGCGGACGACGATCGCGACGCTGAAGGGGTTGATATTCGGGGCGCGGTCGGAGCGGCTTTCGACGATTGGCGCCGAACAATTCGCGCTCGACTTGGCGGATAAGGCCAGCGCCGCGCCGCCGCGGCCGGCCAATGACGACGACGTCGAGAAACCGGCGCCCGAGAAGACGCGGCGCAAGCCCAAGCGCAATATCGGCGCGCTGCCGAAACATCTGCCGCGCTGCGAGCAAGTGATCGAGCCCGAGACGACGTTGTGTCCTTGTTGCTCTGGTAAGATGCATCGGATCGGCGAAGAAGTGACCGAGACGCTCGACAGGGTTCCGGCTCAATTGCGGGTGCTGCGCACGATCCGCCCGAAATACGCGTGTCGCGCCTGCGAGGGGCCGATCGTTCAAGCGAAGGCGCCGGCGCGGCTGATCGAGGGCGGAATGGTCTCGACGGCGTTCATCGCCCACATTGCCGTGGCGAAATACGGCTGGCAATCGACGCTCTATCGCCAAGCGCAGATATTGGCGGGCCAGGGCGTCGAGGTCGATCGGCAGACGCTGGCGCGCTGGATGAAGCAGATGGCGTGGATGCTGAAGGGTGTCTACGATCTGCAATTGAAGGTGATGCACGGCTATTCGCGCCTGTTCTGCGACGAGACGCCGATGCCGGTGCTCGACCCGGGACGCGGCCGCATCAAGATCTGCCAGTTCTGGGCGCACGCCACCGATGACCGGCCGTGGGGCGGGCCTGCTCCGCCGGCGGTCGCTTATGTATTCGCGGGCGGGCGCGGCAAAAAGGAAATCGCCGCGCAACTTTCGACATTCGAAGGCGTGTTGCAAGTGGATGGCTACGCCGCCTACAAGGCGCTGGTCAAAGACCAAGACACGAAGGATCGCATCACTCTCGCCTTCTGTCTCACTCATGCGCGGCGCAAGTTCGTCGCTGTGTTCAAATCGACGCGATCGCCCTTCGCCAAGGAGGTCGTCGAGCGGATCGCCAGCGTCTACGCCATCGAGAAACGCATACGTGGAAAGAGCGCCGACGAACGCCGCGCGGTTCGCCAAGTGGAAACGACGCCGATCATGCAAGCTTTGCACGCGAGACTGCTGGAGGTCAGGGACGGGCTGTCGCAAATCTCGCCATTGACGAAAGCGATCGGCTACATGCTGGATCATTGGGCGGGCCTTACTCGCTTCCTCGACGACAGCCGGCTCGAACCGGACACCAATATCGTCGAGCGGCCAATCCGACCGATTGCAATCGGAAAAAAGAACAGTCTGTTCTGTGGCGACGAGGGCGGCGGCGAGACTTGGGCGATTTTGTCGACGTTGCTCAACACGGCAAAACTCAATGGCGTCGACCCGGAGACTTGGCTGACGGACGTCCTGGAGCGCATTGTCTCAGGCAGCACGACAAACGACCGGCTGCAGGAACTCCTCGCCTGGAATTGGAAGGCTGAACGCGAGGCGCAAGCGTCGAAAGCCGCCGCATGACGGCGGCGCTCTTCACCTATGAGGAAGTGGACCTGATCCTTCGCGGGGACGGCTGTGGAGACTATGTCGGCATCAGCGCCATCGACGGTCTGATCGCGGCCGTCGTCTTGGGGAACGAATCCCGACATCGCCGGAAGTTTCTTTCGATCCACTCCACGATCAGGCAGGGTTGCGCCGACTACTCGGCGAGTGCCGCCCGATAGGCCGCTGTCAGTTCCCCAATCACCGAGCATCTCGGCGGCCCCGCGCCGAGATGCAGGCTGCGCAGCTCCGCCATGAACGCCTCCCACATCTGCGGACCACCTTCTTCAAGCAGCTGGGCGCGGATCGAGAGTTCCCGTGTCGTTGGCGTGAAGCGCCGACCCCAGGTGCCCATCTGGGCAAGCAATGGCACCAGTTGGATGGCCGGCTCGGTCAGGCTGTAGACCGTCTTCTGCTTGTGCGCCGGGTCCGGACTGGTCGACAGCAGGCCCGCTTCCACCAGCTTCCTCAGCCGGTCGGCGAGGATGTTCGAGGCGATGCCTTCCTCGGAATTGTTGAGCAGGTCTCGGTAGTGCCGCCGATTGCCGAACATGATGTCGCGAATGACGATCAGGCTCCAGCGGTCGCCGAGCGTCTCGAGCGTCAGATTGATCGGGCAACCGGACCGGATTGGCTTGTCCATACGTGGCCTCCGTAAACTGCTTGCAATATACATACGGTTCTGCTATTGAGCAACTGATTGCAATATGCAAGCAGAAAGGACGTCGGATGCCTATCGTCATATCGTCAAGATCTATGCCCAATTGAACTGCTCCGATCTGGGCACGAGCATACCATGGTTCGAAAAGCTGTTCGGACGCGGGCCCGATGCCAGACCGATGGAAGGGCTTGCCGAATGGCATCATGGCGACAATGCCGGCCTGCAGCTTTTCGAGAACAAGGACGATGCCGGCCACGGTACGCTGACCCTTATTGTCGAATGCCTGCGTGACGAGCGGCGGCGCCTAGATGCGGAAGGTCTTGCTCCCGGTCCGGTTGAACCGGCGACCTCGACAAGCCTCGTGAAGCTCACCGATCCGGACAACAATGCCGTGATATTGGCACAGCCGGGACAAGTGTGACTGCAGGCAAACACCCCGGACTGGAAGAGACGGAAAGGATGCGACCATGGGCAAGGTAATCGTTTGGGGCTTTTCGCTTTCGGTGGACGGCTACGGCGCCGGGCCGGATCAGACCCTGGAGGATCCGCTGGGCAAGCGTGGCGAGGAACTGCATACGTGGATGGTCGAAACGGCCATGTTCCACGAGATGCTGGGCAAGGACGGCGGCTCTGAGGGCATCGACAACGACTATGCGACCCGTTCGATGGACGGGTTCGGCGCCTTCATCCTGGGACGCAACATGTTCGGCGCCGTCCGCGGTGACTGGCCCGACGACGACTGGAAGGGATGGTGGGGGGACAATCCTCCATATCACGCCCCGACCTTCGTGCTGACCCACTATCCGCGCGACTCCATCGAGATGGAGGGCGGCACGGTCTTCCATTTCGTTGCCGACGGGATCGGGGCCGCGCTCGAACGGGCCAGGTCGGCGGCCGGAGACAGGAATGTCAAGATCGGTGGCGGTGTTTCGACCGTCCGGCAATATCTTCAAGCGGGCCTCGTCGACGAGATGCATCTCGCCATTTCGCCCGTGGTGCTCGGCCAAGGCGAGGCGATGTTCGCGGACCTCGACCTCCCGGCGCTCGACTTTTCCGTCACCGAACATGTCGCGACCGGGGCGGCCACCCACATCGTGCTCGCGCGATAGAAGAAGGAGTTTGGATCATGGCCAAATTTATCACCATCGGATATGGCGATCCGGCCGATTACGACCGCACGCCGCAGGCCGTCAGGGACGCCGCCCATGCGCAGGATGCGAAGCTGGTTTCGGAAGGCGCCCTGATCGGCATCGCCGGCACGCCGGTACAGGTACGCAATCCGGAGGCCAAGGGACTGGAAACGACCGACGGCCCGTTCATGTCCTCCGATCTGCCGATCGCCGGTTTCGCGGTGATAGAGGCCGACAGCCTGGAAGACGCCATCGAGAAGGTCTCAAATGTCCCCTGCGCCGTAGCCCACGGCGTCGTCGAGGTCTGGCCGCTGAAGTAAGCGCTCAACAATGCCGAGGATGAAGGAAAATGGCGAAGCTCGTATTCGGAATGAACATGTCGCTGGACGGCTATGTCGACCATATGGCGTTCCAGCCAGGCACCCACGCTCTTCCGCCATTTCATCGACGAGGCCGAGGGACAGGCGGGCAGCATCTACGGCCGAGCGATGTACGGGATCATGCGGTACTGGGACGAGGACCATACGGACTGGGAGCCCGAGGGAGCGGCCTTCGCGGCGGCCTGGCGGAAGCAGACGAAATGGGTCGTCTCACGCACCCTGACGTCTGTCAGCCCCAACGCGAGGCTTGTCGGCGATGATCTGGAAGGCGCGGTCCGCAGGCTAAAGGCCGAGCGCGACGGGGAGATCGAGGTCGCCGGCCCGAACCTAGCGGGAAGCCTCACCGACCTCGGCCTGATCGACGAATACCGAATATATCTCCACCCCGTCGTCCTCGGTCACGGCACGCCGTACTTCGCCGGACCCCGGCCGCCCCTCCGCCTGGTATCGCATGAACGGATTGGTGAGGATGTGGTCCGGTTGGTCTACGTTCCGGCATGATCTTCCTCGATCAGGATGGAGACGGCCGGCGGTTGCGGCGGTCCCGCAACGCCCCTCGCCGGTCTCAAAAACGTCGACGACTCATTCGCGATGAGGATCCGTCGCCCCGTCATCATGCCAGATCCACCATTCGTAAGGTGGGGTCTGAGGATAGCCCTCGGGAGAGTCCTCCCACGACTCCTGGCGGCCAAGAGCCGTGATGTCGAGGTAGTTCCAGGTATTTCCCATTTGCTCATCGCCACGGCCGTTGATGAAGCCGGTGCGGGATACGCGTTTGCCGTCACGAATGAACGCGTTCGTGCCATGCCATTCATCCACACCGAAGTCGGCATCAAAGTCGTCCGTCAGCGTGTACCAGGGGATATGTTCCCAGCCCATCTTTGCCTTCAGGGGCTGAAGGTCGTCTTGCGATCCGCGCGACACGAAGGCGAGGCTGGTGTCGCGGGCGCCCAGATGCACCGGGTGCACGACCTGATCGGCGACCATTGAACAACCGATGCAGCCGCGCTCCGGCCAACGCCCGACACCGGGGTCCATGAAAGCGCGATAAACGATCAGCTGTCGGTGGCCATTGGATAGATCGAGCAAGCTCATGCGGCCATTCAGTCCTTCAAATGCGTAATCCTTGCCGACCGCCGGCCGACACGACTGGCGGTGTCCGCATTCCGAGCAGTTCGCCTTCTTGGCCAGTTTCAGACGATGTGGTCATGGTCCTCGATCCTCCAGATTTGCGTGCGTGCCAGCAGAGACATCGCGGGAAACGGCTATTCTACTTGCGGGTACTCATCATGCAGAGGCGCAGCTAGGCGACCTTGCGCGCGCAAAGGAGCTGCTGGGAAACGCCGCGCACGCTTTCGGCGCCAGGGAGGGTTGTGTCGCAAATTTTGTCTATGGAGGCGACGGGGGCGTGTGAGAGTGACTCGGCTCACGCCGCGAGGGCATAGAACTGCTGCGCAGGACGCAATTTGCCCCTGGTCTGCAACTGGTCCTTTCGGATCATATGCATGAGCTCGATCCCCGAGAGTGTCGCAGCAGCCGATCGAAATGATTTGAAGCCCAACATCGGCCGCGTCACTCGCTTCACCGCTCGATGATCCTGTTCGACAATATTATTGAGATATTTGATGCGACGGATTTCGATGTCCGCTTCATGCTCCGCATTGTAGCTTTCGATCACTGCCGTGTTGGCGCCGCTCTTGTCGATCGTGATCTTCTCCGGCTTGCCATGCTGGCCGATCGCCTTACGCAGGAAACGCAACGCGGCTTTGCGATCCCTCTTGGCGGTCAACAGAAAATCGACTGTCGCGCCTGCCTTGTCGACGGCCCGATAGAGATATTTCCAGCAGCCTTTGACTTTCATGTAGGTCTCATCGAGACGCCAGCTGGATCCGATCGTGCGCTTGCGAACACGGAACTGTTTCTCCAGCAAAGGCGCATACTTGACGACCCAGCGGTTGAGCGTGGAATGGTCGACTTCGACGCCTCGCTCTTCCATCATTTCCTCGAGTCGACGATAGCTCACCGGATACGCCACATACCACCGGACGCCCCACAGGATCACGTCGCGTTCAAAATGGCTGCCCTTTGAAATCGATCATCGGACTATTCCGCCTGCCCCACGCCCGGCGATCATTGCCCCAACCGACCCGCGAGAAAAATTCCGACAGAGCCCAAATGTGCGCCCACGGATCGTGATTGCGAAAAACGCGCCGGATCCTCGACTGTGCTTACATAGGCGAGAACTGACAGCACGCCGATGCCTGGGGCGCTCATGAGTAACCGGCAGGGAGAGTTCGACCTCACCAATACCCGGATTGCCTTATCGAAAGCAGAAATCTGCTCGCGCAGTTGCCGCCAAGCGACGAGCATGGGGCGGACAATCGGCGCGACATCGGAGCGGTCTTCCAGAAGAACTTCCACCTTCCGATCAAATCGCAAGCCCCGCATCGCGCCTGGTAAAAGACCGAAAGTCTTGAGCACTCCTCGGATGTGGTTGGACAATCGAGTCGTCATGCCGACGAGTTGAGCCCTCGCGCCGAGAAGCGCACGCGCGCGGTGGCTGTCGAACGACTTGACGTGAACCGACCGGAACCAGCCGGTGCGGACGATCTGAGCCAACCCTTCCGCGTCGTTTTGATCCGTCTTATTGATCTGCATCTTGAGAGCGGCGCGGGCATGCCGAGCGCCGAGACAAATGACTTCAAGTCCGAGAGCGCGGAGTTCATGCACCAGCCATGGCGTCATCGCGCCAGTCTCGATGCCAATGCGGGAATTATCTTCCGCATGTCGGCGCACGATAGCGGCGATCTGTTCCGGCGCCGTGGGGCACTGGCCCCGCCACAGCCTGCGACCAGCATTGTCCACGACGCAAATGGCTGTCATTTTCTGCGAAACGTCCAAACCGACGAAGTGGGTCATCATGGCTGAACTCCGATGGCGCGAATCACCGGGCAACGCCGCCCGGATCGCGGCACTATCGGACGATCAGGCGCCCACCGCGATTACCGGATGTCCACATATGAATTTCGTGCACCCCACATAAATCTATCGGGCGAGGCAGTTCAATCGAGACTGGCGCAGACATTTTGGGCACTCAAAATGGAACTCGTCGACCGGTCGATCGACCGAGGCATTTTCGAGAGCGATGCCAGCTCCACCCAAGAAAATTCTGGCACTGCCTTACCCTTTCAATCGAGACTCAGGCCGCTAAAGTCCCACATGAAATGCTGCAAATCGGACTATTCATCCCCAGTCCCGGATTGAACTGCCGATCGACACTTCCGGCTTTGGAAACCCCGGAAATGGCGTCGTTCCGGGTCGGCGCCGGCTATTTCACGGTGACCTTCGAGATCAGCCCGTCGCCGAACCACTGAATCAGATAGTTGCCCGCCCACTCCACCTGATCGTCTTGATCAAGGGCGGCGCAGATGACGCCGAAACAGTCGCCCTTGATCGCGGACGCCAGTGCGCGGGCTTCGGCCTGATCGATTTCGCGATGAAAGCAATTTTGTTCTCGCCGCCACACGACAACGAATTCCTCTCCCTCTCCGCAAGCCGTTAGGCCGGAGCCTGTCGAAGCGGCGAGAAAATTGTCCCGGGTTCCTCGCTGCAATGTCTGAAGGCTCACGGAGGGATGGAGCCGAAAAGTCAGCTGATGAGCGCTTTCGGGATCAGACTCCAGCAAGGACGCCGGCGGAACAATGGGAGCGTCTGCGGCGTCGAAGGCGTCTGCAAGCGCTCTTTCCAATCGCGCCAGGTCCGCATCGCCGGTGCTGAGGCTCGATTGGGACTCCCGCGCCATGAAGTCTGGGAGGCGCTGGGCATACCAGCGCGCGTTTACCACTCGCGATGGATGATGCGCGATGAAGTCCAGCGCTAGGCGTTCGAATGATTCGTCACCCATGACCTCCCGAAGGATCGGATAATCATTGGCGACAAATGACGCATGGCGAAGACGGTAAGCGTTGACATAGACTTTTAGACGCTCGAATCGATCAAGGTCGGATGTCTCGTCGATGCACGCCAGAACTTCGCAGTTCTCGCTTAGAATCGCCGTCTGCATCAGCTCCTGAAAGGTAGCGAGATTCATGCCGCTTTTTCCTTTGCATCGACTTCCGCGGCGATGGCGCGCGCGCGATCGAGTTCGCTGAGGAGCCTGTCGAAAGGCGGGAAATTGTCGTCTCGTTCGATCATCGTGGCGGCCGGACCGAAACGACGTCGGGCGCGGGCATAGAGATTCCAGACTTCTTCGCAAATATCCTCGTCATGTGTGTCGATCTTATAATGGCCGAGATTGGAGTGACCTGCGAGATGTATCTGTGCCACGCTTTCCGCGGGCAAAGCATCGACGAAGGCTTCGGCTGATGTGCGATGGTTAAAGGAGGACACGAATACGTTGTTGACGTCGAGAAGGAGGCGACAACCCGAGTGCCGCACAATCTCGATGATGAAATCTTGCTCGGTCATTTCCGAGAAGGAACAGGCGAGATAGCTCGACACGTTTTCAATGACGAGCGAGCGCTTTAAGATATCTTGGACCCTAAGGATACGCGGGACGATATGGTCAAGCGCCTCGAACGTATAGGGGACCGGGAGAAGGTCGTGTAAATTGACCCCATGCACCCCGGTCCAGCACAAATGATCCGACACCCAGGCCGGCTCGATCCGGCCGGCCAGATCCTTCACGGAACGCAGATAGTCGAGATCCAGCGCCGTGGTCGAGGCAATCGAAAGCGAGACCCCATGCATCACGATCGGATAATTTTCCCGAATGCGATCAAGCATGGCGAGCGGTCGTCCGCCAGGAACGAGAAAATTTTCAGTGACAATTTCGAACCAGTCAACACGCGGGTTCGCGTCAAGAATCGTTGGATAGTAAAATGGCCGAAGCCCAAGACCAAATCCCAAAGTAATCGAAGAGGTCATGACGCTCTCGTTGAATTCGAAAATCTGGAGGGTGATCTGCAACAAACGGAGAGCGACCGGAGATGATCTCGCAGACGCTCTCCGCTCGGGCGAGCGGGTTAGCCGGCCGTGCCGCCTTCCGCCTCGCAGGCGCCCTTGGATTTGGACGGCAGCCAGCCATGGCCCTTGCAGGAATTCTGGCCCTTGCAGGCACTCTCTGCGGTTTTGCACGCGGACAGGCTCTTGCAGGCGTTGATGCCGAAACAATGAACGGACTTTGACGCGTTCTTGGCCAGCGCCGGCGACGCAGCGCCTGAAACGGCGAAAGCGAACGCGGCTGCGGCGATGACGCTCGTGGCGGCTTGGTTATTCATATGTGCGCTCTCCAAATTTTATAATTGCCTATTCACGCAAGCGGGAATAGGCGCGTTGCAAGATCCTGTAATAGGCTTGCGAGAGTACCTTCGCCGCAAGTTGGAAAGGCGTTACACGCCGGAGAAGGCACGAGACGATTGTCCCGTTCCCTCTCTCTGTCTCGCCGGACTTTGGGGGCAGGAAGGAACCGGCGAGCGGAGATCCGGATTTACGCAATGCCAGGCGATCGCCCGTCTAGGCTCGACGGTCGACGAGTTCCATATTGAGTGCCCAAAATGTCTGCGCCAGTCTCGATTAAACTGCCTGGGTGGGCACTTCAGTCTCAGCTATCTCATTGAGATCATTCAATGGGCGAGTCCCACCTTGAAAGGCAAATCGACAATGCCGTCGGGATGGATTGTCAATCGGCGTTGAAGTTTGGCTCTGACGCATACTTGATGCAGCCTGATGTCAGTCGGCTCCGACAAGTCGAGCTTCAAGAAGGTCGAGTTTCGCGCGCCCATACATCTGGCGCTTGATTAGCTTCAACCTGGTGATCTGGCCCTCCGTCTGGCCATTGGACCAGATATTGGTGATCGCCGCCGCGACCGCCGCACGGTCTTTAATGACGCCGTTTGCGAAGGAAGCCAGGAGGCCGGTCCTCGCGCGCTCGATCCAGCCGTCGAGTTCGTCCCCCGCTTTCTTCCGGATCATGTACTGGAATTCGGCGACCGCAGCGCGTGCTTCGACAAGCGCAGGGATGCTGTCCTCGATCATGGCGATCGTCAGGGTCTCCGCCCTCGATAGCGCTTCGCGGCCAGTCGTCATCAAGCGTGCGATCGTTCTCGCCGAGGGCGTGCGACGCGAGCCCGCCTCATCCATCTTTTCCGAGCGTCGTCGCCGGCAGGCCCATTCGGAAACGACGCGCAATGATCCCCGAAAGCCGGAGGCCCGAAGACGCCGCCACAGGCCAGCGCCATTGCGGTTGCCGGCAGTCCATTGCGCGTCGAGCCAAGGGAGATGCGGCTCGAGTGAACTCTCTCGCGTGCGGAACATCTCCGAACGTTGGCCTCGCAAGATTTTCCGCACCAAGCCGCGACTGTGCCCTGTCTCGCGAACAATCTCTTTGATGGTTACACCACGCTTGGCCCGAGCGACAATTTCGGCGTTGATTTCTTCTCGGCGTAGATAGCCCTCGTATTGAAGCCTCTCCGCGGCGGTGAGCAGCACCGGGTCGACGAACGCTGCGCCGAGCACCGATCGTATCTGGCGCATCGATTTGCGCACGGCTCCAAGAAAGGCGGCGCTGGCGTTCTCCATCAGATGCCAACGATCCGCGACCTGGAGTGCATGGGGAAGTGCTTTGCTGGCGGCAAGCGCGAAGCCGCCGCCCCGGTCTCGCGCGACAATGACGATTTGCGGCTGTCCGGCGAGCCACGCTTGAGCGGTCGCCGGCTCTCGGTCGGGCAGGAGTTTGATCGGACGATGGCGCTCGAGGTCGCATATGATCGCGCCATAGCGTTGATTGCGTTTCCAGGCCCAGTCGTCGATGCCGATGACGTTCGGCGCTGGCGGCGCCGGCCGGCCATAGCGGCGCACGACCCGAAGCAGAGTGTCGTTGCTGACCGGCATCATGAGACGACGCGCAAGGCCTGCCGCTGGTCGGCCGCCGAGCGCGAGGGCTAGATGATGGACGAGACCGTCGAGGCGAGCAGTTCTACGGGCGCGCGGCGCAAGAACGTCGTTACCGAACCGTTCAGTAAAAATGCGGCGGCGACACGACGTGGTCATGCAACGGAAGCGTCGCGCCGTCAGGGACATGCGGACCACGCGTCCGGCAAACGGTAGATCCGCGAGCCGCCGCTGATAATGGCTATGAACACGCGCCGAAATCGAACCGCAATCCGGGCATTGCCCTGTCGAGGCGACCGCCCGCGCCTCGATATTCGTTCTCATACCGCCGATCGAAACGCTGTCGACTCGAAACCCTGGCGGAACGATTGCAGAAGGCCGGAGAGATATCGTCATTGCGCTGATTCCCCCGTGAAACCAGCGCCAGTCGGCGCCTCGACTGCATCAAATGTGAGTCAGAGCCGAAGTTTGACCCCTTATCGGCGATCCGAAAATGACGACCGCGCTGCTCGATCGGCTCACCCACCATTGCGACATCGTCGAGACCGGCAACGAAAGCTGGCGCTTCAAGAACCGCGCCTGAGGCTGCCCACTTCGTCAGACCGCTGCCGTTATTGGTGTAACTGTCGAGTAGGCACGAAGGATTGCTCCTTCGCGCCTCTCACAGAACCGGACATGCGGGCCTCGCATCCGGCTCTTTGGATCGATATGTCAGAGGTCCAGCGCAAGCTGGGCTGAGACCTGCGGAGGGTGAAGACGTTTCCACATCGCTTTGAGCGAGGTCATGTGCCGCGCGACAAACAAGGTGTCTTTTCGCGGTAGGGACGCCCATTACTGAGCGCCCACCGGGTCACCGGAAGCGGTCGCCTCCGGTTCCCACAGAACGTGGCGTGCGGATTTCCCGCACCACGCTCTTCGGCGGTTGATTCACAGCTGCACCGCAAGCGCCTGCAGCGCCCGGTAGGGAAGCTGCAGTTTTGGTCGCTGTAGAGGTGTCCGCTCTTTGATCTGGTGGAAAGCGTCCCACGTTAGATGAGCGCCAGCCCAGCTGCGGCTGCACAACATTCTATGCCAGTAACGCTCAACGGCCCGATACACCTTCAACAAAGCGCGGATATTTCCGGCGATACCGTAATAGGCGTAGTGACCTCGCAGGACGGCGTTTATTTCGTCGGCCTGATCGCTGATCGTTTCATGTCGTATTCGCCGCATCAGCTCTTGCAAAGACATAAGGCCGCGCCGCAAGCGAGATTTCTCGGTGCGCATCCCAACCTTGAAGCTGCCTTTTCGGTTTCGCGTGCAATACAGCGTGAACCCCAGGAAGTAGATGGTTTCCTGGCGGCTCCTGCCGTGTTTGCCCGCATGTCGTTGCGCGAACCGACCAAACTCGACTAACTTCGTCTTGGTCGGCTCGAGAGTGAGGCCGAACTTTGCTAACCGTCGGCGCAAGGCGTCCTGCACGCGAAGGGCGTCCGAGCGATATTGGAAGCAGATCACAAAGTCGTCGATATAGCGCACCAGATAAGCTTCGCCACGCAACCGGGTTTTGACCACGCGCTCGAACCAAAGATCAAGCACGTAGTGCAGGCAGGGGTTCACTCTCGTTCGGTGCTGCGGTTCGCCTCGGGCTTCTTCCCCACACGGCCTCACGGCGTCAGCAATGCGTCTCGCGACGGCAGAAACTGCGTGCAGTTGCCTCCGGCTCGCGGTTGCTACCATCTCGCCCCGCGAAGGACTTTCACCTCCAATCCAGTGCCCATGCCAGGCACACCCGGTCGGGCTAGCCCGCCCTCCGTCACGCCAATAACGGCAGAAAACGCGCACCCTGAAAGGGGTCCTTTTTGGATAAAAAACTGGGGTCCCGATTCAATGGCGTTTGACACATGGCCGTGGCGCATTTTTCCGTCGTCATTGGCGCCAAGGCGCTTGATCGTCGATAAAGGCTATGACAGCGACGCCTTCCGCGCGGCGCTGCAAAGCGGCTTGACAAAAAAGACGCGGGGTCTCCACCTCGCGGCTTTTCGAGCTGGGCCGAGCCCAGATCTTATGCGTGGGCCGGAAATGATCCGAGTTCACGCGGCAATGCTGTGCCCAGCGCGATGAACGTCGCGGCGAGCGCGGCATGCAGCCAGCGGTCGGCCTCGTTGATGTGAACGATCCAGAGCAGCATGTCGCCCGAGCTGACAAAGCCCAGCACCGCGACCACGACGTAAAGCGCCGCGACGGCCCGGATGGTCAGAAGCGGCCTGCCGGCATAGGCGCCGCCAAGGAAGGCCAGCCCCGTAAGCACGTGAACGAGGTTGTGCGCGGCGTTGGCCGCAAAGAACCCGACTTCCGAGTAGAGCGGGTTGGGCAGGAAGCCCGTCACGCCGATGAACACAAACACGGCGCCGAAGAGCCTGGCAAGGAAGCCGGCGTTCCAGTATTTCTCGATCATCATCGATCTCCCCGGAATTGGAGGTCAGGCCGCCGCCTGCTGCGTCGCGACGAGCGGGAAGTCCACCTCCGTTCCCGCGATGTGGTTGAAGTAGTTGGTGAAGACGTTCATCGCGACATGGGCGACGATTTCGACGATCTCCTCATCGGAGTAGCCCGCCGCGCGAACGGCCGCGAGGTCCGAGTCGGAGACGTGGCCGCGCTCGCGTACGATCTTCACGGCGAAGGCGAGCGCCGCGGCCGTCCTGGCGTCGTTCGAGGCGCCCGAGAGGTTGCGCGCGATCTCGCCCGCCGCGACGCCGGCGTTTTTGCCGAGCAAAGTATGGGCCGAGGCGCAATAGTCGCAGGCGTTGGCGCCCGCCACCGCAACTGCGATCTGCTCGCGCAGTTTGCGATCGAGCGCGCCATCGCCAAGCGCGCCGGCGAGGCCGAGATATCCCGAGACCGCCGCGGGTGCATGCGCCATGGTAGCGACGAGATTGGGCACGATGCCCATCTGAGCCTTCACGGCGGCGAAAATGTCCTTCGTCTTCTGGGGGGCAGTGGCGGCGTCGACTTTCTGGATGCGTTGCATGGAATTTCCTCCGGTCAAGCGAACGGCGCGAAAGCGCCGCAGCGACGGAGACAGTCATATGGTTTCGGACGAACGAGCAAGATAGTCCAGCACTTTACGGACTCTCAGCAAAGTAAACAGGACGATCTGCAAATTTACATCGTCACTTGTCGAAAATCCGTCGGCGGCGCGCCGAATTTCTGCGCGAAGGCCCGCGTGAAGCCCGCGGCTGAACGATAGCCCACGCGGCCGGCGATCTCCTGCACATTGAGGGGCGTCTCGCTGATGAGCGCGAGCGCGCGCTGGAGGCGCCAATCCGCGAGATAGCCCATCGGCCCGTCCTGCATGAGTTCGGCGAAGCGCTCGGCGAAGCGGCTGCGCGACATGCCAACAGCGAGCGCCAAACTCTCCACCGTCCATTCGGCGGCCGTGTCCTTGAGCATGAGTTCCAGCGCTTTTCCGATTTGCGGATCGGTCATCGCGCTGATCACGCGGCGCAGTTCTGGACATTGCTCCACGCTCGCGCGCACGGCTTCGATGAAGAAGACTTCCGAAAGGCGGGTGATCGTCGCCGACGCGCCGAGACCTTCCGTGAAAACGCGACGCACGACAAGCCGCAGCGTCTCGTCGAGGATCGGGGCTCGCGCACGGTCCGCCGGCGTCATCACGATCAATTCCGGCAGGGCGCGCAGCAGCGGATGATCGGCGCCCTCCGTGAAGCCGAAATGGCCGCAGACCATCTGCGTCGACGCCGCCGGATTGCGGGCGCCAAGCACGAAAACGCCCGAGCCGTCATAGCCAGAATCGCGAAGGACGCTTTCGAGCGGCACTGGCGTTCGTCCTGGCTCGTCGGAGAGCACATGTTCCTGCCCGCGCGGAATGACGATGAGATCGCCGGGGCCGATATCGACGCCGCGACCCGAGGCCAGGCGAACATGACAGCGCCCCTGGACGACGAGATGGAAACGCACGGTCTGGCGATAGACTGGCACGGTGATGGCCCACGGAGCCGTGTAGTCGGTCCGAAAGTAGAGGGTAGCGCGAAGTCGAATGACGTCGAAGATGTCGCTCAACACATCGATCATGCTCACCATCCTCCGACGACGGACGATAAGCTAAGCAACTCGATTGTTTTGAGGCAGGGATTCATTTCAGCCGCAAGGGCGAGAGATTGAAGCGATTTGTCACCACCGCAGGAAGCGAGGCCCCGCGGCAGCCCCGACAAATGTCACGATTCCGATCGCGATCGAGTACCAGATCGCGACGAAGAGCGGGCTGTCATCGGTGCAATGGGCTGCATACATCGCCGCGGCGACGCCGCCCGCGGCAAGCCCCGCGACAGCGCCAACCAGACGGGGTTGCGTCGGCGCGCCTTCTCGCAACGCTACAAAAATCGCAACGAGCGGCGCCAACGCCAACAATGGAATCAGCGAAAGACAATATTTGGCGTTGGCGCCGATCAGTCGCGCAGCCCAGCTATCTGACGGAGCGACGAGAAGCTCCGTGACGACAGCCAGCACGAGCAGCGCCGGAGCCGCGAAACACCCAACGCGCCATAAGCCGAGCGGCGCGCCGGGCTGTGCAAGGCGCCCGAGCAGGCCGAAAGCTGCGCCAGCAAGAAGCAGCGTTACGACAAATTTGAACAGGAACCGCACGGTCGTCGCGGCTTGCATAAAATCAGGCCGCGGATGAATCCAAAGGAAGAAAATGGCGCCAGAGATGGCGGCCCCGCCCATCACCGCAAGCACGAACAACTTAGCCATTCGGAGCGACCGCATCGGCAGATCCGCGACGAGCGCATTTATCAATTCATCCGTTTTCATTCGTCGCAGTCCAGGTACAAGGCCGCAAGCGATTTAATCGCGCGGTGCAAGGCCACGCGAACCGCCGCTTCTTTCATATTGAGGCGGTCGGCTGTTTCGGCAACTGATCGACCTTCTATCGAGAGAGAGTGCACCAGATCACGTTGCTTGTCGTTCAGCTTGTTCAGCAGGCGGTCTAAATCGCCCCGCTCCGCCGGATCGGCGGCTCTAGCATCGGAGAGGAAATTGGAAAAATCCTCGATCGGCACGGACACCTTGTTCCCTTTGCGCCGGCGGGCGTCAACAAGCTTGTTGCGCGCGATGGTCACGATCCAGGGACCAATCGGCCGCCCGATGTCCCAAGTATAGCGCTTCAAATGGATCGCGAGGAGAATCTCTTGGACAACATCCTCGACTTCGTCTGGCTGCACGCCAATTCGAACCCCATTGCGTTTTGTCAGAGATCGCAAAAACGGCGTCAAGGAAATGAAAAAGCGGCGATAGGCCTCGGAATCCCCCTCTAACGCGGAACGCATCAGCAAGGCCCAACCCTTCTCGATTTCAGGCGAATCCATACGCCTCACCCTACTCTTCGTCGGATCAATTCAGTTCGTTACGCGAAGACCCGCGCGAGGTCGAGCCGAAGTTTTATGCGACCTTGTAACGCCGAGCCCCGTCGGAACGAAGAGCTCGGGGAGAACTCGCTCCCCTGACGCATGGGCGACAACAGGATGAATAGCGGACATGTGCATTCTTTTGACGGCTTCGCAAGGAGCGCTCCCGACGCGATGGATTGCTTTCTCTTCAAGCGAAAGGACTGGAAAGTGCTGATCGGAAAAATACGCGACTTGCGTTCTTCTGAAATCACGCCGCGTGCCGCCTATCTACGCCGACGGGAATTTCTCGCGGCTCTCGGCTTGGGAGCAATCGGCGCTCCCGCCACAGTGGCGGCGCAGTTTAAAACTCGCGAAACGACCGACGTATTCGACGATCCTCTGACGCCCAAGTCATCCGTAACGAGCTATAACAATTATTATGAATTCGGGCCGCAGAAATCTGATCCGGGGGCTTATGCCGGAACACTGACGACTAAGCCCTGGAACATCAAGATCGACGGCCTTGTCGCAAAGCCGGGGACTTATGCGCTTGAAGATCTTTCGGCTTCAACCATGGTCGAAGAACGCGTTTATCGGATGCGCTGCGTCGAAGGCTGGTCGATGGTTATTCCTTGGCTTGGCGTTTCTTTGGTCAGCGTTCTGAAGCGTGTCGAACCTTTGGGGAGCGCCAGCTTTGTCGCATTCGAGACGGTCGTACGGCCGGATGAGATGCGAGGCCAGAATGGTCTGTTCCAACTTCTCGATTGGCCATATGTCGAAGGTCTGCGGCTTGACGAGGCTATGCATCCTTTGACGTTACTGGCGACAGGACTTTACGGCGAAGACCTGCTCGGTCAGAACGGGGCTCCAATTCGACTCGTCGTTCCGTGGAAATATGGATTTAAGGGCATCAAATCGATTACGCGCATTACCCTTCTCGAAAAGCAGCCAAAAACCTCATGGAATACGCTTGCGCCGTCCGAGTATGGTTTCTACGCGAACGTCAATCCTGCGGTTGATCATCCAAGATGGAGTCAGGCGACGGAGCGACGCATCGCCGAAGGAGGACTCTTCACACGGCGCCGCCCTACGTTGCCGTTCAATGGCTATGCCGACCAGGTCGCACAGCTTTATTCCGACATGGATTTGAGAGCGGACTTCTGATGACAATCATCGGCTCCTGCAGACTGCCGAGGACGCGGACGCCCTTGCCACGATCGGCGGTATACATCACTGGCTTCTTGCCTGCGATCTGGGCGTTTTATCTTGGGGCTTCCGATGCGCTCGGCGCAAATCCCATCAATGCGCTGGAGCGCATCCTCGGACTTTGGGCGCTCAGGTTTCTTCTCTTGAGCCTCGCGGTAACTCCGCTGCGCCGCATGTTCCGGATCAATCTCCTGCGTTATCGCCGGGCGCTCGGTCTTCTCGCCTTCTATTACGCGTCACTTCATGTATGGGTCTACGCCTGTCTCGACCATGGATTCAACTGGATCGAGATTGGCGCCAACATCATCAAGCGACCTTATGTCACGCTTGGCGCGGTCGCTTTTGTGATGTTCATTCCTCTGGCGATGACGTCGAACAACCCCGCGATCACGATGATCGGGGGCGCCGCATGGGCAAAGCTGCACCGCCTGGTCTATCTCGCTTCGATCGCAGCGGCGCTTCACTTTCTGCTCGTCGTCAAATCCTGGCCCGCTGAGCCTGTCGTCTATTTTGCTATCACGGCATTGTTGTTGGCGTTTCGCTTGGTGGAGCCGAAGAAATCGCTCGGTTTCGCTCCTGAATTTAAGGCGCGGCCGGCTCGATCAATGTCGCGAAACTGATTGTTGCGATCGGAAGTGGTCCCTCCGCGTGAGCGTGATGGAACGATCACTTCGGGGGCCGCCGTAACAAATGACTTGGCCATGCGAAGAATAGAAGGTGCCGATCGCTTCCCGCGTCGCTGGAGGAAATTCCATGAAACATCTCCTTTTGCCGACTGAGGCATCGACCAAAGCAATCAGTTCAAGCAGCGTATTTCTCGCGCCCTGGCGTGGCCGACGGTCGAAGCGATCTCGATTGGCAAAACTTGTTGTCGCGGCAATTGTGGCGAGCACGACGTCGCTCCCGGCAACGGAGCGCTCCGGTCTGACGGTCATCGAACTCTTCACGAGTCAGGGCTGTTCGTCCTGTGCTCCGGCGAACGCCACCGCGCTCGCCTTGAGTGAATTTCCCAATGTTTTGGTTTTGAGCTTTGGAGTTACCTACTGGAACTATCTTGGCTGGACAGACACTTTCGCCAAACCCGAATTTACGAAGCGGCAGGTCGACTATGAAACGCCACTCGGGCATTCAAGTCCATTCACGCCGCAAATCGTTATCAACGGCCGGCGAGATTCTGTTGGCAACATTCGATCGGAAGTCGAACGATTAATCGCCGAAAGCCATCGAAGCGATACTGCATCGATTGAAATCTCCGAGCATGGAATAAAGATCGGCGCCGGCAGTCGACCCGACGAAGCGGTCGATATTTGGCTAGTCCGCTATGATTCTCGGAGAATTGAAGTCCCTGTAGGTCGGGGCGAAAACCGCGGACGGACGTTGCCGCACAAAAATGTCGTGCGTTCTTTGGATCGCTTGGGAGGCTGGCACGGAAGAAAAGTAATTTTTATGACGCCTTCCCCGAATTCATTCCTTCGAACGGCGGTGTTACTGCAGATTGCCCATGGCGGGCCTATCCTGGCCGCCGCAACCAATTAGAGAATTGAAACGTTGATGAAAATCTGCTGTGAAGGCCGACGATTTTCCGTTCATATACAGCCTCGTGAAGATGGCGTTTGAGACCACGGACTATTCTGAGGGAGATGAACACGACTTTGTAGACTTGTAATTACCCAATGCTCGGCATTCCACCCTAGCCCGCGGCATTATTGCAGCATAATTGATAATATCGCGCCTGGGGATTCTCAAATAAGCTGCAGCAACGTGCGCGAACCGGCGCATTCCTGCAATTAAGCGCAACGTGACACGAGGACACCCGCGCTCGCAATCGCCATCAAACGAGTATCCGCTCGACCTCGTTGAGCGTAACCTCCTCGGCGCGGCGATCGTAAACCTGCGTCGTGCGTGTCGAGGCGTGGTTCGCCATCTGCGCCGCGCGTTCAAGCGTGTCGCCGTTCTTCAGGTGAGCGGTAACGCCCGTGGCGCGAAAGGTGTGGTTGCAAATGCGCGTCGCAATGCCGGCGGATTTCGCGCGGCGCTGAATCATCGCATAGGCGTTGGCTTGGGGCAGCGTATGGCCGGTGAGCTGGCCGGTCGCGCTGCTGTAGGTCTGGAACAGAAGCGCCTTCGGCTCCTTCGTCAGCCCCGCGCCGTCGATATATTCATACAGGTAAGCCAGTAAATTGTGATTGTCAGGATACATCCTTTGATTAGAAAATCCCTGTTCGCGCGGCGCGTTGACATCATATTTGAGAATTTCGGCGCGCATTTTCGAGCTTTGACGCTTAAATTGAGAACTCCAGCGGCATCCCGAGC
>Ga0209347_1001118_pt1 | contig 49235 bp, 37 predicted proteins | sample AutmiccommuBRH23_FD_187382 | JGI IMG/M metagenome (GOLD analysis project Ga0209347, IMG submission 187382) | Deep subsurface microbial communities from Mt. Terri, Switzerland - Autotrophic microbial communities BRH/23 (SPAdes) (version 2) | ecosystem: Environmental > Aquatic > Deep subsurface >... | reverse complement strand
CGTCCATGATGGCCTCGTAGGCGTCGATACCTTCGTCCACCACGGCCTGGGCGGCGACGGCGACCCGGTCCTCCTCGTATTCCACTACGGCTACGTGGAGTTCCTTGAAGAGTTCTGCTTTGCGTTCGTGAGACAAGTGTTCCCTCCTCCTACGCTATGGGGTACTGCCCGTACTCCTCCGCCGCTTCCATCATGGCGATGGCGGAGAGGAGGGAGCCGTTCGGCGGGAACTCGCAGCCGGTGGAGAGGATGAAGCCGCCGCCCGGCGCCAACACCTGGATCTGCTCCTTGCACTTCTCCTTGATCTGCTCGGGAGTGTGGAGCATCATGTCCGGGCTCGGGGGCACGTAGCCGATGAGGCAGGTCTTGTCGCCCCACTTGTCCTTGAGTTCCTGCGACGACTTGCAGTCGTCCGGCAGGAAGGCGAAGCTGATGCCCTCCGGCTTCATGGTCTCCATCTGAATGTCGAAGTAGACATTGTTGCCGCAGTTGTGGACTATCACGGCCTTGCCGTGGCTGTGCACGCGGTCCGCCAGTTTCTTGGCATACGGACCTTCCATCTTCATCCAGAGCTGCTTGCTCATGATGGAACCCGAGGCGAAGAGGGTGTCCAGCACCACCGCGTGGGCGGCGGTCTCACAGAGCACGTCGATGTAGTCGAGCAGTACGTCGGTGATGATCTCCGAGGCCTCGTGCACCACTTCCGGGTTCTTCATGCAGTCCACGAAGAGACGCTCGGCGCCCCGCAGCATGGACAGGATGCCCAGGGGGCCGTACACGAAGGCCATGACGCCGGTGTGGCTGGCAAGGGCGTTGGCCACGCCGTCGGTGTAGCGGATCATGTGGCTCATCCGCTTGCCCTTGCGCGGGTCGATACGCTCGATCTTCTTGTAGTCCTCGAGGGACTGGATCAGGTTGGCCTTGTACACTGGATGCGGCGTGTCCTCGATCGGGAAGACCATGGGGCCGCCGAAGTCGGCGCCCTCCACCGAGAGGTCCACGAGCATGAGTACGCCGTCCATGCCGATCAGCTTGTGCGCCTGCACCATGCTCTCTATCGCGAGGTCGGAGTCCTGAGACCACTCCTCATAGGTGACGCCGAGCACCCGGCGCGCGGCGCCACACACCAGCGGACCCGCGGGAACCCGATCGGCCTCCTTGAATGTCAACGCGGATACGATCCGCTCGAGACCGGTCATCTCGCCCGTCTTGATAGCCATGTGTTTCCCCCTGTTTGTGTGGTGATGCTCCCCTGTGTCCTCAGCCCGTTCTCGCCAGAGCCCCTGTGGGCGCCCGTGCGGACCTTTGGAGGAACACTTTCATAGTACCGGTGCACCCAGCGTGGGGTAACTGCGCAATCGGGCAGTCCTGTAGATACCCGAAAGGGGGTGGAGACGCCGGGTGTGGCTACCCGTTCGGGTGAGCCGGAAGGGTGATCCACACGCGAGCGCCGCCCTGCCCGCGCGCCGCGCCCGCAGCGGTGCTACGAGAGTCTCCTGCGTCCGTCGGCGTCGTCGGGGAACAGTCCCCGGCGCATGGCGTAGGTGGCCGCCTGGGTGCGGTTGTGCACGTTCAGCTTCTCGAGGATCCTCTTCAGATGGGCCTTCACCGTGTTGACGGTCACGTGCAATTCGGCGGCGATCTCCGGGTTGCTCGCACCCCGGGCCACCAGGCGCAACACCTCCACCTCTCGGGGTGTGAGGTCGGGCGCCTCGTCCGGTTGGTCCGCCGGGATGGCGGCCGCGACGGCCAGGTTCTTGAGCATGCGGGAGGCGATGGCGCGGGTAACGGCCACTTCACCGCGCGAGACCCCTTCCACCAGATCGAAGAGTTCCGCCGCGTCCAGATCTTTCAGCAGATACCCCGCGACTCCCAGACGGATGGCCCTGTCGAGGTGTTCGTCGAGCTCGGAGGCTGTGAGCATGACCACGGCCACGTCGGGGTAGCGGGTGCGTATCTCGGCGGCCGCCTCCAGGCCGCTACCGCCCCCCAGGTAGATGTCGAGGAGGATGAGGTCGGGGCGGAGAGCTCCGCAGAGCGCCACTGCCTCGTCCGCCGTCTCCGCCTCGCCGATGATGGTCAGGAGATCGGATCGTGTCTTCATGAGACTCACGAGCCCCTGCCGGAACAGGCGGTGGTCGTCGACTATGATCGTGCTGAGGGGCAGTGACTTCATCGTGTCACTCCCCGCATCGTGTGGCGGTTCATGCGGCGGCTCATTCGGCGGGTTGGAGTTCGCGCGGGCCCGCCTCCAGCGGCACCCGGAGCCGGATGCGCGTGCCCTGTCCGGGCGCGGAATCGATCTCCAGCGAACCGCCTACGCTCGTGGTGCGCTCGCGCATGGACTGCATGCCGATGTCCGCACGCACCGTGCCGAGATCGAACCCCACTCCGTCGTCTTCCACCACCACGAGGAGGTCGTAGTCCTCAAGGGTGAAACTCACCCAGACCGTGGCGGCCTGGGCGTGCCGGCGCACGTTCACCAATGCCCCCTGCACGATCCGTACCAGCTGCACCTGAGCCATGGACGAGAGGGCCAGGTCGTCGTCCACGTCGGCGGTCAGACGGACATCGACGCCGGCCTGCGCACCGAACTCGCGGAGGTAGTCCTTCAAGGCGGTGATGGGCCCTGCGTCGCCGGACAGAGCGGTGCGCAGGCTGAGGATGTTCTCCCGCACTTCCGCGTGGGCCTCCAGGATGCGGGCGCGGGCGATGCGGAGCTCGGCGATGGTCTCCTCCACACGGTTCTGACGCACGCGCGCTTCGAGTGACTGCATCTCCAGATTGAGGAAGCCCAGGATCTGCGCGAGGCCGTCGTGCATCTCGCGGGCGATACGCGTGCGCTCGTCGAACACGGCCAGGGAGCGCATACGTTGCGCCATCAGCGAGTGCTCGACGGCGATGACCGCCTGGTTCGCCAGGCTCTCCAGCACCACGACGGCCGGGGGCGGGAACGCCTCGTGCCGTCCCACGAGCAGTACCCCGACGACCTCGTCGTCCATGATCAGCGGCACCGAAAGGCAGGCGACGCCATCTCCGGGCGCAGGCCCGAGGCCGAGATCGCGGTAGAGCGCGGCGGCGATGTCGTCGAGGCAGGCACAGCTGTACGTGCCACAGACGGGACCATGGTGCGCTGGATACGGGTAGGAGAGAGGCCTGCCCTCCTTCCCGCGCCGCCCGGCCACGCACCGTATCTCGAACCGTTCCGTTTCACCGTCCCACATGCCCAGGGCCGCGAACTCGGTGTGCAGAAGGTCGCGGGCCGATTCCACCACGAACGGCAGAACGCCCTCCACGTCGTCCATGGCGGAGATGCGGTGGCCCATGTCCACCAAGGTGTTCACCCACCGCTCGATGGCCTCGTTGAGCACCAGAGCTTCTTCCTTCTCCTTGCGCTCCGTGAAGTCGTTGAGGATCACCACCGTGCCCTGGTACTTCTCGGTGGCGTCGAGCATGTGCTTCATCTTCACCTCGAAGGCGCGCTCGCCCAGTGGGGTGTCGACCATCTTCTCGAAGACCACCTCCTGCTCGTCGGTGGAGACGAAGCGGGTGATCTCCGTGGCCAGCCAGGGGAACACCTCGGTCACGGGCGGACGGTAGTACGAGAAGGTGTCGCGCTGTCCTCCGCCGTAGAAGTGCTCCGCCGCGGCCTCGTTCATCCCCTCGATGCACAGATCGCCGTCGATGAGTATCACGGGATCGTAGAGGCTCTCGAAGATGGTGTAGTACTTGTTCTTCTCGTTGACCATGAGCCGGTTCAGGGTCTGGAGTTCTTCCACCCGCTCGTCGTGGTTGAGCGAGTTCCACTCGACCCCGCAGCCGATCTCGAACAGATCGAAGAAGCGCTCCACCAGCACCAGGCAGTCCCGCTCCACGCGCGGCTCGAGACCCGCGTCGCGCACCAGGTCGAGGTAGCTCTGGCGGTAGTACTTCACCAGACCCAGGAACATGGGCAGAGTCACACCCCGGGCCCGGTGACGGCGCACCTCCTGGCGCCCGAAGGCCACGATGGGAGTCTCGTGGGCGAAATCGTCCACGCCGAGTTCGGGGATGGTGCCCGCGGTGGTGATGGCGTCCGCGATCGAATCGGTGATACCGATGATCGAGATCTCCCAGGCCTTGAGCTGGGTGGCGGCGTAGCGCGTGTAGCCGTGCTCCTTGGCATAACCGAGCACCCGGTCGAGCAACCAGGCCTTATTCTCGAGCAGGAGTTCGCGGAGTGTGTCGGTGGACCCCATCGTGCCCCCTGGCCGATGTGGACGGTGACGTCGAAGGGACTTTACCACCTGGGGGGCGTGGCCGCCGCGCTGGTCTCTACGCGGGGATCCGGTCCGGCTCGGGTTCGCGCCGCCCGACCCAGTGGGCGGGGGCATCGGGATCGAGATCGGATCCTGGGTCTGGTGGGGGCTGGGGAGGGAGATCGGCATCGGGGAACCAGGCGAGCGAGCGCCCGGGTTTGGTGCGCATGCGCACCGCCGTGCCCGGCTCGACGACCCTGTTGCGCGGCTGCATCGAGTGGACGATGGCGCCCGACCGGAGTTCCAGCCGGTAGAGGTTGTACATGCCTTTGAAGTGTCGAGCGACCACGGTCGCGAGGCGGTGCGTGGCAGGAGTCGCGGAGCCTGCGGCGCGCGCGATCTCCGTCTCGCCCCCCCGGCCGGCCCATACTTCGAAGTCCACATCGTCGGCCCGGAAGGCTACGCGGACGCCGGTGCCCGCTGAAAGCCCCGTGTGGTGGAGGATGGTCCCGATCTCGGTCTCTATCCCCTCCGGTCCGGCGACGCCGGGAAGGAGGTCGGCGGCGCCCATGAAGTCGGCGACGAAGGGGGTGGCGGGAAAGCAGAACACCTCCTCGGGGTCCCCGCATTGCTCGAGACGGCCTTGCGAGAAGACCGCGAGACGGTCGCCCATGAAGAGGGCCTCCTCTTGATCGTGCGTGACGAAGACGGCTGTGGCGTCCAGACTCCTCAGGATGGCGTGTACCTCTTCTCGCACCTCGGTGCGGAGGTCGGCGTCCAGATTGCTGAAGGGCTCGTCCAGGAGGACGATGACCGGCCCGGGCGCCAGCGCCCGGGCAAGAGCGACGCGCTGGCGTTCGCCTCCCGAGAGTTCGTGGGGGTAACGCGCGGCGAGCCTCGCGAGATCCACGAGGGAGAGCACATGCTCCACCGTCTCTCGCACCTCGGCCTTCGGCCGGCCTTTGAGTCCGAAGGCCACGTTCCGGGCGACGGTGAGATGGGGGAAGAGGGCGTGGTCTTGGAACACCATGCCCACGGCCCGTTTCTCCGCGGGTACGAAGAGGCGCGGTGTGGCCACGGGGCGCCCGTTCAGGACGATGGTTCCCGTATCGGGGCGTTCGAAGCCGGCGATGAGGCGCAGGGAGGTGGTCTTGCCGCATCCGCTGGGGCCGAGGAGGGCGAGGATCTCCCCACGCTCCAGCGAGAGCGAGAGATCGGCCACCGCGGGGAGCTGCCCGGGGCCGTATGTCTTCGAGACGCCGTCGAGCGTGAGGGTGATCATGGGTGCCCGATCCTTTCCATGGTGACGCGGTCCGTTCCGGGAGCGGGCGCTCCGCTCGGCCCGCGGAAGAGGCTATTGCGGCGCAGGAGCAGGTACAGGGGGCCGGCCGCCGCCAGTACGAGGAGCAGCGCCGCCGGAGCGGCGCGCGTGTAGAAGCCCTCTCCCGCCCAGATCCACACACGCACGGCCAGCGTGTCGAAGCCCGCCGGTCGCAGGAGCAGGGTAGCCGGCAATTCCTTGAGCGAAGTGAGGAAGACGAGGGCTCCGCCCGCCAGTAGGCCCGGCAGCGCGAGGCGCAGCGTCACGTGGAGGAAGGCCCGGCTCGGTGAGTGGCCCAGGCTCCGGGCGGCCTCCTCCATCGACGCCGACACCTGGCCGAACGCGGCCTCCGCAGAACGCACCGCCTGAGGCATGTGGCGCACGACGTAGGCCAGCACCACCAAGAGGGGGGTGGCGTAGAGGAGGGGCAGGTAGCGGTTCACCAGCAGGATCAGACTCAGGGCCACCACCACTCCCGGGAGGGCGTACCCCACTTGGCACATGGTGCTGAAGGCGCGCGAGAGTCGGCTCGGGTGTCGTGCCGCCAGCAAGGCCACAGGCACCGCGAGCGCCACGGCCAGTACGGCGGCAAGGCCCGATGCCCAGAGGCTGTTCCAGGCGAAGTCCCACAGCCCCCGGGATCCGGAACGAAAGGCCTCGGCCTGCGCGGCCGGGTCGAGGAGGGCCTGACCACTCCACACCACCAGCATGCCCACGGGGACCAGAAAACTGAGAGAACAGACACCCAGCACGAGCAGGGTCGCGGGTAGACGCCCGCGCCCGAGGGGGTGGAGCGGCGCCGGACGCCAGTCGCCGGCCATCTGCGTGTGGCGGGCCCGTCTGCGGTAGCGTCTCTCCCCCCAGAGGGCGACCACGGCGATGGTCACGAGTACCCCGGAGAGGATGGCGGCGGCCTCCCTGTCGTAGCGGCCGGCCAACTGGACGAAGATGGCCGAGCTGAACGTCTCGTAGCGGAGCATGGCCACCGTGCCGTACTCGGCCAGAACGTCGAGGGCCACCAAGAGGGCGCCCGCGGTGAGCCCGGGCCGCAGAGAAGGCAGGGTCACCTGCCGGAGGGTGGCCCACGTGCCGCGCCCGAAAGAACGGGACGCCTCCTCCAGGGACGCGTGCAGCGAGCGGAAGGCGGCCGCGCTCAGGAGGTACACGTACGGATACGTGAACAGGGCCAGCACGAAGGCGGCGCCGAAGAAACCCACCGGACTGGGGAGGGGGATATCCCGGCCGAAGAGAGCCTCGGCGGCGCGCGGCACGTAGCCGCTCCGGGGTCGCAGGAGGGCCAGGTGGATCACCGCGCCTATGTAGGCGGGGATGGCCAGGGGCAGGGCCAGCAGCCAGCGGAACAGGTTGCGCCCGGGGAGGTCGGTGCGTTCGGTGAGCCAGGCCATCGAGATCCCGAGCGCCGCGGCGCCCGCCGTCACCGTCACGGTGAGGGCGAGGGTGTTCACGAGGAGTCCGAGGAGACGGGTCTGGAGCAGCCCTGCCCAGACATCCGCGCCGCCGGTGGCGGCGCGGTACGCCACGTAGGCCAGCGGGACGCTCGCGGCGAGCGCCACCGAGCCCGCGGCCGCGGTGAGCCGGGGGTTGGCGAGACGGAGGGGCCGCGGGCGCCTCGCGCCCGTACGCAGGGCGGCGACCGCCGGGCCGGCCGCCGCCGCGGGCGGCCGGGTCCAAGGGTGGCCCAAGCGGCGCCGGTGGGGCGCTGTCGGCGGACGCCGCATCACTGCATCCCGCTCTTCTCGATCAGTGTGAAGGTGGCGTCGAGGTCGAGGGCGGCGGCCGCCACGTCCACGTCGGCCTGGCGGAGACCGTCGAGGGGCTGCACATCAGGATGGAGCGCGACGCCGGGGAGCAACGGGTACTCGTAGTTCGCCTCCGCGAAGAGCTTCTGTCCCTCGGGCGAGAGCAGGAAGTCGATGAAGGCCTGGGCGGCGGTCGGATTCGCCGATCCGGCGATCACCGCGGCGGCGGTGGCGTTCGTGAACAAGCCGATCTCGGCCTCTCCTTGGTCGGGGAACACTATGCCCACCGGGCTACCCTCGGCCTGTTGCAGGTAGTAGTAGTAGTGGTTCACCAGTCCTATCTTGAACTCGCCGGCTCCGACCGCCTTGCGCACGTCGGTGTGTCCGCCGAAGAAGGTAACCTCGTTGGCGAGCAGTCCCTCCAACCATTCGAGTGTTGGGCCCTCGCCGAGGAGCACGCGCAGGGCCGCCACCTGCGCCTGCATGGAGCCGTTGGTGGAGTCGGCCGCCGCCACCTGGCCCTTCCACTTCGGATCGACCAGGTCGAAGATCGAGGTGGGGGCCTCGTCCGCTGTGACGAGTTCCGTGTTGTACATGATCACTCGAGCACGACGGGTAATGCCGGTCCACAGATCGTCAGGCCCCCTGAGTTCTGCCGGGATCGCGTTGGCGGCCGGTGACCGGTACGGGGCGAACACGCCGTCGGCAGCCAGCGACTGTACGGTGAGGAGTTCGGTGGTGACGAACAGGTCGGCCTGCGGGTTCGCCCTCTCTTCAGCCAGCGCATTGGCGAGTTCACCGTTCTTGCCGGTCTTGAGGGCGATCTCGACGTCCGGGTTGAGCGCCATGAAGGCGTCGATCGCGGGCTGAACGAGTGGTTCGTTGCGGGCCGAGTAGATCACGAGACGCCCGGAAGCGCCTCCCGCCGGGGCCGCGGCTTCCGCGGGCGCGGTGGTGTCGGCACCTTGGGAAGGGCCGGTCGTAGTGGCGCCTGTGTCGGCGACGTCGGAGGTGGTGGCGCCGCAGCCGGCCAGCAGGCCGAAGGCGAGAATGAGCCCGAACAGCGCGAGGGCCGACACGATCCTCGCCGGGTGGATATGGGTGCGATGAATGCCTTTCAACGTGTCTCCTCGTGATCGTCGGGTCGGGCCGCCGCGGGTGAGGCGGCGGAGTGGTGGCGGGTAAGGTAAACCGCATTGTTTCAGTTAGGTATACCTAAGTCAACCCCGAGTTCAGACCTTCCCGTCGACCTCCCCAGTCAGCCTCCGGCGGCGACCAATGCATCGGAGGGCTGCTCTCTCTTTCCAGAAGCCGCGCCCGACCGTTGGGTCGCGCGGCTCGCCCATCCGTTGGCGGCCGAGCATCCCGCCTCCGGTCCATGCGTCTGCTAGGATGGGCCGCGTCTCGAGTCCGAGGCGGACCAGGGAAGCCGGAAAGGGAGGAGCGACACATGGGCGGCGTGTTCAATACACCCGATATCCGTATCACCGTGCGCGAGATCATGGGCACGGGCAACCCCCCGTGCGAGTACGAGCCGGGCGACTCGTGGGTGGTCACCGACATGGGATCTCCCGCGGGGCTCTGCACATGGGCCATCGCCTCCATAGCGCCCTACCTGGCCACGCTCCGCTTCGGGGGCAGCATGCCGTGGGAGGACGACAAGGACCGGGCCGTCGTCTGCTGCTCCGACGCGGCGAACCCGGTGGTGTTCGAGCTGCGGAGGTTGGCGGCGGAGTAGGAGGCTGTGCGCGGGACGCGCGAGGTGCTGCTCATCATCACTGCCGTGTGTACAACTCGGCAGGCAGGCGGATAGCCATGTCTCAGAGCACCGCGCCGACTATCCGCCTGCATCCCGTCGATGACGTGGTCATTGCTCGTGTCGACCTGCCGAAGGGAACGCCTGTTGCGGGGGTCGGCGTCGTGGCCGCGTCGTCCATCCCCGCCGGCCACAAGATCGCGGTGGCCGCCGTCGAGTGTGGTGCCCCGGTCCGGCGCTACGGTGAGGTCATCGGCTTCGCCACCACTGCCATCCACCCCGGCGACCACGTGCACGTCCACAACCTGGCCTTCGGCGGCCACGCACAGGAGTATGCCCTTGGCGTGGACTTGCGTCCGCTCGAGTACGTGCAGCCCCCTGCGACTTTCCAAGGGATCGTTCGAGCCGACGGTCGTGTGGCCACGCGCAACTACATCGGTGTGCTCGCCGGTGCGAACTGCGCAGCCGGGGTGGCCCGTCTGATCGCCGATCGTTTTCGCGGCCGTTTGGACGACCATCCAAACGTCGACGGCGTGGTCGCCCTCACCCACTCGAGCGGCTGCGGGATGGCGATCGCGGGGGAGGGCATGGACATCCTGCGCCGCACACTCACGGGCTACGTGCGTCACCCCAACTTTCACGCGGTTCTGGTAATCGGTCTGGGGTGCGAGGTGAACCAGGTGGACGCGTGGTTCGACGAGGCGGGACTCGAGACATCCGGTGGGCTGCAGGTGCTCAGCGTCCAGCAGCAGGGGGGGACGGCCAAGACGGTGGCGGCGGGGGTTGCCCGCATCGAGGCGCTCCTCCCCGGGGCCGACCTCGTGGAGCGACGGGCGGTGCCCGTGGAGCACTTGGTGGTCGGCCTCCAGTGCGGCGGCTCCGACGGCTACTCGGGTGTCAGTTCCAACCCCGCTCTGGGGGCCGCCGCGGACCTCGTGGTGCGTCACGGGGGCACCGTGATCCTGTCGGAGACGCCGGAGATCTACGGGGCCGAGCACCTCCTGGCGCGCCGGGCGGTGACGCGGCAGGTGGGCGAGAAGCTCGTGGCCCGCATCCGTTGGTGGGAGGAGTACACGGCGCGCAATGGAGCGGAACTCGATAACAACCCGTCTCCCGGTAACAAGGCCGGGGGACTCACCACGATCTTGGAGAAGTCGCTGGGCGCGGCGGCCAAGGGCGGCACCACGAATCTGGAGGCGGTGTACGAGTACGCCGAGCCGGTCGCCGCGCGCGGCCTCGTGTTCATGGATACACCGGGGTACGACCCGGTGTCGGTGACCGGGCAGGTGGCCGGCGGGGCCACCCTGGTCTGTTTCACCACCGGCCGCGGTTCGGTGGCCGGGTGCGTGCCCGTTCCCTCGCTCAAGCTCGCGACCAACTCGCGCCTGTATCGGCACATGGAAGGCGACATGGATGTGGACTGCGGCACGATCGTCGACGGTACCGAGACCGTACAGCACGCGGGCGAGCGGATCTTCCGCCTCATGCTGGAGACGGCGTCCGGTCGGCCGACCAAGTCGGAGGCGCTGCGACTCGGCGAGGAGGAGTTCGCGCCCTGGATGGTGGGGGCCACGTTGTAGGGGGCACGGCGCCGATGGTGGTAGGCTCGACGCGCACCGCCATCGGCGGCTTTGGCTACGGGCGGACGTTGAGTAGCTCGAAGGCCCGCGCCTGCAGTGCGGTCGGCTTGGTGAGCTGGGCGAAGCGGTGGCCGCCGGGCTCGCTCCCCCGGACACGTACTGCGAGCCCTCCTCAGGCTTTCTGCGCGCGCGTCGCGGTTGTGTCATTATGGCCGCATGGCTGCGAACGGTATGAGTGTAGGCTCATCGGAAGCGAGACTCCTCCTCGAGCGGGTGAAGGAACTCGATTGCCTGTACGGGATCTCGCGTGTCTTTGAACAGGATGGTGCGCGCCTTGACGATACTCTGCAGGCCGTCGTCGAGTTGTTGCCGCCGGCTTGGCAGCACGTGGACGTAGCCGAAGCGCGTATCGAACTGAACGAGCGGTACTACGTTACCTCCGCTTTCTGTGAGACCAGATGGATGCAAACCTGCCCGGTCACTATCCTCGGTGAAGTAGCCGGGTGGGTGACCGTCGCGTATGTGGACGAGCGACCCGAGTGCGATGAGGGACCCTTCTTGGCTGAGGAACGCAGCCTGCTGAATGCGGTCTCCCAGAGGCTGGGGAGCTACGTCGAGCGGGAACAGGCTCGGCAACAACTCATGTTGCATCAAGCCAACCTGCGTTCTCTGGCTGCTCAGCTGGCCGCGAGCGAGCAAAGGGAACGTCGGCGTGTTGCGGAACTCCTTCACGACCGCGTGGGCCAGACTCTGGCTCTCTTGTCCATCAAACTTGCGCAGGCACGGGGGGTGACCGATGACCCCGCCCTCAAAGGGATGCTTTCGGAAACCAAAGAACTGGTTGGGGGGCTCATTACCGAGATCCGCTCCCTCACCTTCGAGCTCTGTCCGCCGATCCTCTACGAGCTAGGGTTACACCAAGCCGTGGAGTGGCTGGGAGAGGAGCTTCAGAGAGGATGTGGGCTCGAGGTTTGGGTCGCACAGGAGGGTGACCCGGGGCTCTTGAGCGAGAACCTGCGCACCACCCTCTACCAGGCGGTACGAGAGCTGCTCACCAACGTGGTCAAGCATGCTGAGGCCCGCAGCGTGAGCGTCACTCTGTCCGGCCGGGCGGATCAGGTGATAGTCGCGGTCGAGGACGACGGGAAGGGCATGGTGGCTCCACTGTTCGCCTCCAGTCTCGTTGCCCACCACGGTTTCGGCCTGTTCAACCTTCGAGAGCGCTTGACGTTCATCGGTGGAAGCATGAGGGTTGACTCCCACGAGGGTGGCGGCACCACCGTCACGCTCGTGGCGCCACGGGATGCATAGATCCGTGTCCCAGGACCGTTGGACTGCAGAACGGCCCATCAGAGTGGTGCTCGCCGACGACCATGCGATCCTGAGGGACGGTCTCCGGAAGCTCTTGGAGCAGGAGTCCGACGTCAAGGTGGTGGGGGAGGCCGGAAACGGCCGCGAAGCCGTGCGCATGGTGCGCACGCTCAGACCCGACGTCGTGCTGCTTGACATAGCGATGCCTGAACTGAACGGTGTGGAGGCCTCCAGGCAGATACTCGCTCAGGTCCCGGGCACCAGGATCGTGGTCCTCTCGATGCACTCGGATTCGCGCTACGTTCGCGAGATGCTGGCGATCGGCGTCGTGGGCTATCTGCTTAAACAGTCGGCGTTCGAGGAGATCGTAGAGGCCACTCGGGCTGCCGCCCGAAACCAGGCCTACTTCAGTCCGGCCGTCGCGAGCATCGTGGCAGAGCAGTTCCGCGCCGACGCGGCTGGTCTTAGAGAGGAACCATCTCCGCTGACCCCGCGCGAGAAGCAGGTGCTACAACTGCTCGTCGAGAGTAACAGCCCCCGGGAAGTGGCCGAGAAACTGCATATCAGCGTCAAGACGGTCGAGACCCATCGGGGGCACCTGATGGCGAAACTCGGCATCCATAACCTGGCGGGGCTGACCAAGTACGCCGTCCGCGTCGGGTTGACCGTTATCGACGGCTGACCTCGCCTGCTCCCTCTCCTTACCCGGAAATCAGGCATTGGATGACACCCGAATCCTGATCCGCCCGATTGGCCCGCTCCTTGGTTGACGCAACACTAGGGGATGTCGGCTAAGGAGGGATCGGCGGTGTCTGATGTGTTCGGTGATTTGCGGGACTGGCGAGCGGCGCTGTCGACTCTCGGCCTTCTGAGTGCCCAGGGCCGGCTCGACGGTCACCAGCCGGCTCTCGCCCGGTTGGTGCGCTGCCGCGAGAACCCGCGGCTTCAGCTGGCTGCCCTTGAGTGTGCGCTCCAGATCGGCTCCGCCTCGGACCTGCTCGTGGCCGACACGCTGAATATCCTCGTCTCACGGGAGACGCCGCTCACCATACGCGTGACGGCGGCGCGCGCAGCCGGACATCTGCTTTCGCGGTACGCGCCGTCCCGTTCATCGCCGTTCGACCCGCGCAGGGCCTACCAGACTCTGGGGCACGTGGCCGCTCGTGAGCAGCCGCCTCCTCTGGCGGACGCTCTGCAAGCAGCCCTCGACCAGGCCAAGCCACACATAAGCGAAAGGTACCGCCATGACGAACAACCAGGGCTTCAACGCCTTCAGAGCAGCGCAGAGTCAATTCGACCACGTCGGTGACATTCTCGACCTCGATCAGGGCGCGCGGGCTTTCTTACGCACGCCGATGCGCGAGTTCCAATTCAGTATCCCCGTACGCATGGACGACGGGTCACTACAGGTATTCCAGGGCTTTCGCGTGCAACACAACGACGCCCTCGGACCGTGCAAGGGCGGGATCCGCTTCCATCCCTTGGAGACCGTCGATACCGTCCGCGCACTTTCTATGTGGATGACCTGGAAGTGCGCGGTGGTTGACGTTCCCCTTGGGGGAGCCAAGGGCGGGGTGGTTTGCGACCCACATAACCTCAGTCTCCGAGAACAGGAAGCTATCTGCCGAGGTTGGGTCAGGCAGCTCTCTCGAATCCTTGGCCCTCTTGTGGACGTGCCCGCCCCCGACGTCATGACCAATGCCCAACACATGTTGTGGATGCTCGACGAGTACGAGACCATCCAGGGAGCCCGCTATCCGGGCTTCATCACCGGAAAGCCGGTTGGCATGGGCGGTTCTCTGGGCCGCAAGGAGGCCACCGGCTACGGCGTAGTGTTCACCCTCCGTGAGGCTCTGAAGGAGCTGGAGATCGACCCGGCTGGCACCACCGCCAGCGTCCAGGGCTTCGGCAACGTGTCCCAATCGGCCATCGAGCTCTACCAGTTGATGGGCGGCAGGGTCACCTGCGTGTCGTGTTGGGACCAACGCGAGGGCGCGTCGGTCGCCTACCGCACGAGTGACCGTGTGGACCTGTCGCAGCTCATGAGCGTGACTGACGCTTTCGGTGGCATCGACCGGGCGAGCGCGGAGGCCCTCGGATACGAGGTTCTACCCGGCGACGACTGGATGGAGCAGGACGTCGACATCCTCATCCCGGCCGCCCTTGAGAACCAGATCAACTTGGACACCGTCGACCGGATATCGAGCCGCGTCCGGATACTCGCCGAGGCCGCTAACGGGCCGACTTCGCCTGCGGCCGACGGTCTGCTGAAGGAGAAGGGGGTCCTCGTCATCCCCGACTTCCTGGCCAATGCCGGAGGCGTCACCTGCAGCTACTTCGAGCAGGTTCAGAGCAACATGAACTACTACTGGCAGAAGGAAGAAGTACTGGGCAAGCTCGACACCAAGATGACGACGGCCTACGTGGCGGTGAGCGATCTGGCCAAGCGCCGGGGTCTCTCAATGCGCGACGCCGCCTACGTGATCGCGGTCAACCGGGTGGCGTCCGCCTGCAAGGACCGCGGTTGGATCTGATGTTCTCACGATTCGACCGACGCTTCTTCGCCGGCGACGAGGACTTCACGTGCATCGGATCCGGTGCCTTAGGTGGCAAGGCGCTGGGCTTGGCCCTCGCCCGCGACACCATCAGGGCGGAGTTCGATCTTGTGTCCTCCCCGGAACTCGGAGTGGGCGTGCCCCGGCTCACGGTCATCTGCACCGACATGTTCGAGGCTTTCATGGAGCGGAATCGGCTGGCAGAGGTGGCGGAGTCGGGGACCTCCGACGACCGGATCGCCCATGCCTTTCAGCAGGCACAGCTGCCGGTGGAGTTGGTGGGCGACCTGAGCGGTCTGATCGACGACGTGCACACGCCCCTCGCCATCCGTTCGTCGTCTCTGCTGGAGGATGCCCTCGCACACCCGTTTGCCGGGGTGTACGCCACCAAGATGATCCCCAACAATCAGCATGGCGCCGACGCACGCTTCGGCAGGCTCGTTGAAGCGATCAAGTTCGTCTACGCGTCGACATACTTCTCCTCGGCTCGATCGTACCGCGACTCGGTGGGCGCCCCGTCGGGGTCTGAGAAGATGGCGGTGATCATCCAGGAGGTAGTCGGCCAACGCCACGGAGACCGCTTCTACCCGGATGTCTCCGGGGTGGCGCGCTCCTACGATTACTATCCGAGAGACGGCTCGGCTTCGTCTGACGGCGTGGTGAGTCTTGCCCTGGGTCTGGGCAAGACCATCGTCGACGGCGGACTCTGCTGGACATATTCCCCCAATCGGCCGATGGCGCCGTCCCCGTTCACGTCGATCAACGACCTGCTCCGACACACGCAAACGCGCTTCTGGTCGGTGAACATGGGGGCTCCGCCGCCATACGATCCCTTGCGCGAGACTGAGTATCTGGTGTACTCGTGGGCCGAGGACGCACGCGCGGACAAGACCCTCGACCTCGTGGCTTCCTCGTACGACCCTCAATCCGACCGGGTACGACCCGGAGTCGAAGGCGGGGGACCGCTGGTACTCGACTTTGCCCTACTGCTTGGGGCCGGCCCGCTCCCCCTGAACGAATGCGTGAAAGGCCTGCTGATCCTGTTCAGAAAAACCGTCGGCCGGGAGGTCGAGATCGAGTTTGCCCTTTCGCGCAGCTGGGATCCTTCGACACCCTCCCGGCTCTCCTTCTTGCAGGTTCGGCCGATGGCGAAGCCGGGCTCCGAGATCGAAGTCGAGCCCGAAGAACTGACCGCCGAGCGCGTCGTCCTAGCCTCCAGCAGCTGTTTGGGCAACGGGCGCGTCGACACCATGCACGACGTGGTCTACCTGAGACCGGATGTCTTCGCGGCCGAGCATACGCACGCGATGGCCGGCGAGCTCGCGGCGATCAACCGTGGCATCGTGGAGAGCGGCCGTCGCTATCTTCTCATAGGGTTCGGTCGGTGGGGAAGCTCCGAACCATGGTTGGGGGTGCCGGTGGTCTGGGGCCAGATCTCGGGAGCGGCAGTGATAGTGGAGGCCTCCCGAGCAGGCATGTGCCCCGACATGAGCCAGGGATCGCACTTCTTTCACAACCTGATCGGCCTGCAAGTTCTCTACCTTTCCCTTCCGCGGGAGAATGGTCTGCCTATCGACTGGGAATGGCTCGATCAGCAAGAGATCGTCCAGGAAACGGGTTTTGTGAAGCACGTGCGCACGCGATGTCCCTTGGAGATCAAGGTCGATGGCCGGAGCAGGCGGGGAGTGGTTGCGAGAGGCGGGGGTGAGCGGTGACTGACGCCGGTTCCACCGAGAGGATCCTGCAGTCACTGCGGGAGCGGGCCAAGGAACTCAACTGTCTGTACGAGGTCGAGGAGATCCTCGGTCGTCTGGATGTCCCCGAGGACGAAGTCTTCCGGGCGATCGTCGCCGCCATCCCGGCCGGATGGCAGTACCCGTCCTTGTGCGTCGTCCGCATTGTCGTGGGCGGCACGGTGTACGCCTCGGACCGGTTCGTGGAGACGCACTGGGCCATTGGGGCCGAACTCCTGGAAGACCAGGTCGCCGTCGGCCGCATCGACGTGTGCTACACGGAAGGCGTGGCAGGGGCGGACGAAGGCCCCTTCTTGAAAGAAGAGGTGCGTCTGATCGGCACCATCGCCGAGCGCCTGGGCCATTATCTGCAGCATCAGCGGTTCAAACGGATATTCAGCGAACTCGCCCAAGCCGAACATGGCGGAAGCGGCCTGCATGCGGAAGAGTGGCGGGGGGCCGTGCACCTGCTGCGGGTCACGGACCCTGAACTCTGTCTGCGGATCGCCCGCCGGATGGTTCGCCACCTGTGCTGGGCGGGAGTGGAAGGCGCTCAGTGTGCGCTGGAGCAGAACTCTGAAAGCGGAGGCGACTCTCTGGGGGCCGACCTTGCCAGCTCGCCCGAGCGGAAGAGGACCCCCTACGAGGGCTACTACCTGACCGACGCGCCCTTTGAGCTGGCGGCTCAACACCTAGCGGGGAGCGATATCCTCGAGAATATCCAGCGCTGGATGCTCGAAGAGAAGGCGAGCCTTCTCACCAAAGTGCTCGACAGCCAACGGTCCAGCCTCCTGGAGGTCGCACACGCGTTGCACCGCTTCTGCCAGCGCTCTCAGCGCGACGCGGGTCTCTCCCAGCCGGACCTGAACGGCCTGCGGGTGTCGCTTATCAGGCGGTTCCTGACCGAAGACCTGGAGTTCATCAAGACTACGAAGGAGCATCTGCGGGTGGAGGATTTCCTGGAGCTGGCCGACAATATGATCTATCCGGCCGGCAGTCACGGCAGAGTAGGCGGCAAGAGCGCCGGACTGTTCGTGGCCAAACATATCCTCGAACGGTCGGATATCCTCGAAGCTGGCGACCTGCCCCTGAAGTTCCCCAAGTCCTGGTACGTGGCCTCCGACGGCATCACCGATTTCGTCGAGCACAACGACCTGCACGAATGGGTCCTCGAGCAGAAGTACAAGCAGGTGGACCAGGTGCGAGAGGAATACCCCATGCTCGTGCGCTTGTTCAAGAACGCCGACTTCACCCCCGAGTTGATCATGGGTCTCTCGATGGCCCTCGACGATTTCCAGGGTCGGCCGCTCATAGTGCGCAGTTCGAGCCTGGGCGAAGACCGCACAGGCACTTCGTTCTCCGGGAAGTACAAGAGCCTCTTTCTCGCCAATCAGGGCTCAAAGAGGGAGCGCTTGGAGGCACTGCTGGACGCCATAGCCGAGGTCTACGCCTCGAGTTTCGGACCGGAACCGATCGAGTATCGGCGGGACCGAGGTCTGCTTGACTTCTTCGAGGAGATGGGGATCCTTCTGCAGGAGGTGGTGGGAGTGCGGGTCGGGCACTACTACTTGCCCGCCTTCGCCGGGGTGGCCTTCAGCAACAACGAGTTCCGTTGGTCGCCGCGCATCGAGCGGAAGGACGGCCTTCTCCGCATGGTACCCGGCCTGGGAACGCGTGCGGTCGATCGGTTGGGCGACGACTATCCGGTGCTGATCGCGCCCGGCAGGCCTAATCTGAGAACCGGAGTGTCGGTCACGGAGCGGGTGCGCTACTCGCCGCGAAAGATAGACGTCATCGACCTGGACCAGAACTCCTTCACTACCGTGGAGCTGGCCGCCCTCCTCAAGGAGCCGGGGTTCTCGTACCCTGCCCTCGAGAGGGTGTTCTCCAAGCTCCACCACGGGTCGCTGAGCAGGGTGTCGCCGCTCTTGGTCGAGCCCGCCGAAGACCGGCTCGTCGCCACGTTCGATGGGTTGTTCCAGGACACCGATTTCACCCGCCAGATGAAGCGCATCCTGGACGTGCTGCAGGAGAAGCTCGGCGCGCCTGTCGACCTGGAATTCGCCTGCGACGGCACCGACCTGTATCTACTGCAGTGTAGGGCTCAGTCGTATGCGCAGGATTGGGCGCCGGCCGTCATCCCCCGAGGGGTGTCTGAGAGTGACGTTGTGTTCCGCGCGCGCCGCTTCGTCTCGAACGGGGTGGTGCCGGACATCACGCACATCGTCTACGTGGATGCGAGGGCCTATGGCGAGTTGCAGACGTCCGCCGAGTTGATGGCGGTGGCCCGGGCGGTGGGTAAGCTGAACGCGGCTCTGCCCAAGCGACGCTTCATTCTGATGGGCCCTGGTCGCTGGGGCAGCCGCGGCGATTCGAAGCTGGGTGTGAGCGTCGCGTACTCCGAGATCAGCAACTCGGCGGTGCTCATCGAGATCGCCCGGCAGAAGGGCGGCTACGTGCCCGACCTCTCTTTCGGAACGCACTTCTTTCAGGATCTGGTGGAGTCATCGATCCGTTATCTGCCCCTGTTCCCGGACGAGCCCGGAAGCACGCTCAACGCGAATTTTCTCTTGGACGCCCCCAACCTTCTCTCCACGATCTCCCCGGAGTATGCCTATCTCGCCGGTGTCCTGCGGGTAATCGACGTGCGGGAGGCGGCGGACGGGCGCGTGCTCCGCATCTTCATGAACGCCGACGAGGAGGAGGCCTTGGGTCTGCTGGTGCGCGTCTGACTCAGCAAGGGGCTGACCGGCGAACTCGACTACACGTCACTCGATCGCGAGTGCCGGCCCCTGACCCGCTTCCGCACCCGCGACCACGTGATGGTGGTGCGCACCTGCATCGTGCCGGCATGGCCCACCCCGGTCGTTTGCTATTCGCGCCTTTCGGCGCTACCGTGGACCCATGTTCTGGGGAGCATTCACGTGGTGAGATCAGCCAGGCCCATCGCGCTTCTGGCGGTGGCCGTCATTATTCTGGCGCTGGCCGTCGTTGGCCTTGGCCTCCTCCTCGGCTGCAGTTCGCCCGCGCCTGCGACCGAGACGGTGAAGCTGCAGCTTAACTGGTTCCACGAGGCCGAGTTCGTGGGGTACTACGTGGCGGTCGACAAGGGCTTCTATGACGAGGAGAACCTCGACGTAACTCTCGTCGAGGGGGGGCCGGGCATCCAAGCCCGCGACGAGGTCTTGAACGGCGGCGCCGACTTCGCGATCTCTTCGTTCGGCGAGCAGAGGACGTTGGTCGAGACGGGCGAGCCGGTGGTGGCGTTGGCGTCGGCGTTCCAGATCCCGCCCCTGGTCATCTTCTCGTTGGCCGATTCGGGTATCCGAGAGCCTCGAGACCTCGCCGGGCGCCGCGTGGGGGTGAAGAACGACTACTGGCGCGATGTGTTGCATGAGACGCTGGAGAATGCCGGCGTGGACCCGGCCCAGGTGATCGAAGTCGAGGTGGACGCCGACGCCAAGAGGCTCTTGTACGAGGGTGCCGTGGACGTGTGGATGGGCTACGCCCACGACGAGCCCATTGAGGCCCAGGTGGCCGGCTACCAAGTCACGACCATCTTTCCGGCCGACTACGGCGTGGGCGGCTACGAGGGGCTGCTCCTTGCCAACGAGACCACGGTCGCCGACAGGGCGGCCATGGTGCAGCGTTTCGTGCGCGCGAGCCACCGGGGCTGGCTCTACGTAGTGGAGCATCCCGATGAGGCCGCCGAAGTCATGACTCGCTGGCAGCCGAAGGACGGTCTCGAGTTCCAGAAGTTGGCGGTGAGGGCGCTCATGCCCCTCGTCGACATCCCCCAAGCCCCGATCGGCTGGATCGACGAGCCCAAGTGGCGCCAGCTGATTGGCGACTCTTTCGATGCCGAGCACCCCGGGTACACGATGCGCTTCTTCGAGGACGTTGAGTAGCCGCCCGAAGACGACCGGTTAGCTTCGCTTGAGCACTATCCGCACCCGGCTGCTTGTCTCGTTCGTGGTCCTTGTCTTCCTGGCCGCCGCCGCCGTCATCGGCACTACCGCAGTGCTCGGCTCGCGGGCTGCGCGCGCTCAGATCGTCGCCCAGCTGGAGTCGGTGGCCACCTTGAAGGAGGCCGAGATCGACTCGTGGGTGCGCGGCCTCGAGGTCAACCTCAACTTGGTGCTGGCCGGAGAGCAGACCGTGGGAGAAGTCGACGCGCTGGTCGAACCCACCACCGATCCGGATCGTCGGCAGCGGGCCTACTGGAACATCCAGCGGCAGTTCATCTGGGCTACAGACCAGATGGATCTGTTCGCGGAGGTGTTCCTGATGGATGCGGACGGCGTAGTACTGGTGTCCACGATCACCTCTCACGAGGGCGAGAAGCACAGCATCTACGACTACTTCATCGGCGGTCTCGAAGGACGGTTCATCCAGGAGCCCTCGTACTCACTCTCCCTGAACGCGATGACCGTGATCGTGGCGCAGCCGGTGCGCGTTGGGGGAGACACCATCGGTGTGGTGGCGGGAAGGGCCGGCCTGGGGAGTCTCGATGCCATCATGATCGAACGGGCGGGTCTGGGCGAGACCGGGGAGACGTACCTTGTCGGCTCGAATCGACGCCTGCTCACCAGCCTCCGCGCCGTCGACCGTGGAGTGCCCGAGACGTACATCCTTACTGAGGGCGCCCATGACGCGACGGACACACACGCGAGCGGATCCGGCACCTATCGGGGATACGCAGACGCGCGGGTGGTGGGAGTGCACCGCTGGATACCGAAACTGCGCGTCGGTCTCCTTGCCGAGCAGGAGGAGGCTGAGGCTTTGCGCGGGACGCGCGAGGTGCTGCTCATCATCACGGCCGTGGCCGTCTTCGCGGTGGCGTTGGCTATCGTGGCGGCGATACTCCTCACGCGAACCATCGTCAGGCCCCTGGGCGAGCTGGCCGATACCGCGGCACAGATCTCGGCCGGCAACCTGGATCGAACCGCGACGGTGCGACGGCGTGATGAAGTGGGCGCGCTCGCCGAGTCGTTCAATCGGATGACCAGCCGGCTGCGCGACCTCGTGCACAGCCTGCAGCGTCGCACCGACCAACTTCACGGCGTGAACGATGTGAACCGACGGATCAGCGAGATCCTCGATCTGCAGGAGCTGCTGCCGCACGTGGCTTCGACCGTACGGCGGACGTTTGGCTACCATGCGGTGAGGGTCTACCTGCGGGATGAAGACGCCGGCGCCTTGGTCTTGTGCACCGGCGCCGAGGGGGAGGATGGGGGAGGAGCGCGACGGATGGCCGAGGCGGTACTGCACTCCGCGGAACCCCTCGATGGCGGGAAGCCTCAGATCGGGCCCGGGGAGTTGGCCGTTCCGATCAAGACCCAGGACGGGGTGATCGGTGTTCTGCATATCGAATCGGATCCCTCGGACGCTCTCGACGATCTCGATGTCTTCACCGTCCAGACCCTCGCCGACCAGCTGGCCATCGCCATTTACAACTCTCAGCTGTACGAGAACGCGGGGGAACTCGCGACCATGCGGGAGCGCCAGCGTCTGGCCCGCGACCTGCACGATGCCGTGAGCCAGACCCTGTTCGCGGTGAGCCTGATCGCGGAGGTTTTGCCCCGATTGTGGGTCAGCGATCCAGGAGAGGCGGCGAAACGCACGGAGGAGCTTCAGCGCCTGACGAAAGGGGCGCTCGGCGAGATGCGCATCTTGCTGATGGAATTGCGGCCCGCGGCATTGGCGGACGCTCATTTCAAAGACATCGTACGACAGTTGGCCGACGTCTTCACCGGGCGGACGGGGGTGCCGGTCGCCCTGCACATCGACGACGATCCCGATCTTCCGGCGGACGTGAAGGTCGCCTTCTATCGCATCGTCCAGGAGGCGTTGAACAACATTCAGAAGTACGCTCGGGCCACCGAGGTGGTCGTGGAGTACCGCCGCGAGGGAGAGTCGGCCGACCTGATTGTACGCGACGACGGGGTGGGCTTTAATCCAGCGGCTGTCACCGGCGAGCACATGGGCGTCCGGATCATCGCGGAGCGCGCTCTCGCCGTGGGTGGGGAGGCCGAGGTCAGGAGTCGCATCGGCGAGGGGACCGTCGTCGTTGTGGGCTGGCAGGCAGGCGAGTAGCCATGTCGCAGAGCGTCACCCAGACTATCCGCCTGCATCCCGCCGCTGACGTGGTCATTGCGTGCAGGAGACTCGAGCGGTTACGGGGGTTGGACCGGCCGACTAATGGCTGAGCGCTTGTGCCTCGGCGAGGAGCTTCAGACTCTCAAGGCTGTGGCGGAAATCACGGCTCTGCATCTTCTCGACGACGAGGCGATCGGCGATCTTGCCGAGGACGCTCCCGGGGAGGCTGTAATCGAACTCCGTCGTGATGGTCGTACCCTCTCTGTCCGGCTGGTGATGGCAGGCCAAGTGGCCGGAGGTCGATCCCTCGAACTTCCAGCGCCAGTCGGTGCTGCCGTCGGGATTGTGGCGCTCTTCGAGAGTCTCGTCGGTCTCGTGCATGCGGACGCCGAGCATATGGAGATCGAATTCCACCTTGGTTCCGGGTCCTCCGTCTCCGTCAATCCGCCCGGGTTCGCTCATACCCACCCAGAAATTGGGCCATTGGCGAGGATCCCGGACGATTGCGTCGATCTGCGCGACTGAGGCATTGATGAAGAGGCTTTCTTTGAGATGCGCCATGTCACCTCCTCTGCTCTGTTGTTGCCGTTCCCGGTTGACGAGTCGAGTCTCCTGCCTCTCTAAACTATTCCTTCTAAAGCTTATGTCAAGCAGGATAGTAATTTGCGCTCTCTTCCTCCGGGTGACCCGGGAGGGGGGAGGGCGCCGCGGAACGGCTCCCGTAAGCCGCCGACGGAGTCGAGACACGGACCCGTCAGGCGCGGAACCAGTTCTCCACGTGCAGGTCCTCGAACGACTCGAAGTCGCGGGTGTTCCGGGTGACCAGTACGAGTCCGTGCACCTGGGCAGTAGCGGCGATCTGTCCATCGACGAAGGGGATCGTCAACCCCAGGCCTTCGAGTCGGGCCCGTTCGGCCGCGTGTCGCGCGGCCACCGGCCCGTCGTAGGGGAGGATGTCCAGGCCGGCCGCGACGACTTCCTCGAGGTAGCGGAGGAGTCGCTCGCGCCGCGAAGATGGGGGGAGTCGAAGGCACCCGTAGAGCAGTTCGTGCCACACCGGCGCCGCCGTGACCGACTCGTCCTGATGACGCTCCAGCTTGCGTACGACGCCGGGGTTCGGCTGGATCGTGACCGCTTCGGAGATGATGTTCGTGTCGAGGAGATAGGGCACGGATCTACGACCGGACGTCGCGTCCCGGGCTCCGATCGCGCACGTCTCGATAGACCTCGTCCACGGCGAGCTCGGAGAGGTTCACCGAACTCCGGAAGGCGGAGACGGCGTCCCAGAACCTCGGGCGCACCGCCCGCAGCCGTCGGTACTCCTCTTCGGCCACCACCACCGCGACCGGGCGGCCACGCCGGGTGAGCGTAACCGGTCCCGCGGACTCGGCCTCGTGCACGACCTCTGAGAGGTGATTGCGAGCCTCGGCTATCGAGTACTTCTTCAAGGCCGTCACGCCTCCAAATGGCTATCTCATACTACATAGATGGCTATTTTATACGGATCGCCCAGGGGTTTCAATCCAACTTTAGTTGGGCCTTGGCCCTGGGACCCGGGCGCTCGCAGCGTCCACAGGCTGTACACTGCACTCGGCCCGGGTGGGCAACCCACGGGCAGGAGTGCTGACTGGCGAATACGTTCGGCCTGAGGTTCGGGCCGGCTTACACCAGGGGAGACGTGATCGAGTGATGGACCATATCGTGATTGACCGCGAACTCTGCGCGCGCGACGGGATCTGCATGGCCGAGTGTCCGGCGCGGATCATCCAGGAGGACCCCGAGGGCTACCCGCTGCTCGCGGCCGAGGATGTGGCTCGGTGTATCTCGTGCGGGCACTGCCTCGCCGTCTGTCCGCATGCGGCCTTGACCCTCGAGGGCGTCACACCGGCGGAGTGCCCGCCGCTCGGCAACGGCCCGGCCCTCGCTACCGAAACCGTGACCGCCCTGGCGACCGGCCGGCGCTCGGTGCGCAGCTTCCGGCGGGAACCGGTGCCGCGGGACGCGATCGAGCGGCTCATCGATCTGGCCCGCTGGGCTCCCAGTGCCCGAAACGGGCAACCGGTGCACTGGACCGTCCTGGACGGACGCGAGAAGGTACGCGAGGCCGCCGCGCTGGTGGCCGACTGGTTCCGCGCAGTGGGCGTCTACCCCGAACTCGTGGCGGCGTGGGAGGAGGGGGAAGACCGCATCCTGCGGGGGGCTCCGCACCTTCTGGTGGTGCACGCCGCCGCCGAGGGCTTCCGTCCCGCGGCCGACTGCGTCATCGCTCTGACCACACTGGAGTTGGCGGTCCACGGCCTCGGACTGGGCGCCTGCTGGGCCGGCTACTTCATGGCCGCGGCCGGCGCCTACGACCCCGTGAAGGAGTTGCTGGATCTGCCCGACGGCCACCAGACCTACGGAGCCCTCATGCTCGGCGTGCCCCGGTACCGATACCAGCGGGTGCCGCCCCGTACGGCGGCGCGGGTCACCTGGCGGGCGTGAGCTGGCCGCCCGGCGCGACGCAGCCGGCCACATAGTTCGACGATCTCCACGGCGCCGCACGCAGCCCGACATCGAATGACCTGGGCGCGCCAGTTTGTGCGGTCTCCCGGTCTGGGTATGTCCTCGTGTATCCGCGAAACCCGAGGAGGCCGGGGTTCGGTGCGGGAGGACGGTGTGGTCGGGAGTCGCGAGTTACTGGGAGGCGTCATGTCGCAAACGGCGATTATCGTGCTGGTGGTAGTTGGTGTCGTGGCCGTTCTGGCGGTTGCGGCGTATATTTGGGTGGTGGTCGGGAAGCGGAGGCGCATTGCGGCGATGACGCCCGAGGAACGCGAGTTCCACGAGGCCAAGAAGCAGTACGACGAGGCTGTTGCGCTGGCCGAGAAGACCTTGAAGACCACGGTGGAGGCCTGGATCCAGCCGGTGAAGACGGCAGAGTCCGCGCTGGCCGATGCTCACACTATCGGCACCAGGTCACTCGGGTCATACGAGAATATCCGTCTCTTCGAGGATCACGTCGAAACACCCCAGGGAGCCTTCAGGTTCGAGAATGGTTCGGTTGAAGCCACCGTCGACACCGCAAGCAACCTGGCGGAGAGCAAAGAAGGCGCACTGTCGCGAGCCGACCAGCCGGTCTTCGAGGAACTTGTGTCCCGCTCAAGCCGACCGGAGGGCGCACTGTCGCAGTACCTTCTGATCGAAACCCCGATATTCGTCACGTTGGTGGCGCTCGGGGCAGACGATGAGGCCGATGCTCGCCAGTTCTCATTGAGCGTGAATGGCGCGGCCACCTCGGTGGCGGGGCACGAGGCAAGCCGGGAACTGGCGGTGGCGAACGCGCAGGCGGACCTCGACCGTGTTCGCGCGGACCAGGAAGCCGCTGTAGCGTCCGCCCAGACGGAACTCGACGCGGTGCGGGCGGATACTCAGCGGTTGGACGCAGCGCGCGGGGCCGTCGAGCCGACTACCGCCGACTCCGCTGGGTCTGCACCTGTGTGATCTCAGGCCCGCTTCACCAGATACTCGAAGGCCGCGAGAGCGGCCCGGGCGCCCTGGCCGGCCGCCATGACGATCTGCTTGTCGTGGAGCCCACTTGGCCGCCGATATCCAGGCTCACGATGACCGTCGACAGGTTCTTCCGGGCCGCGTAGAGTGCGGCCACCAGGCCGGCCGGGCCGGCGCCGACCACGGCCACGTCGTACACTTTCCGAGAGTCGACAGCCACCAGACCGAGCCGTCGATCCAGGTCGCCGGTGGCGTTGAGGGTGGCCAGAGCGTCGTATCCTCCGACGCTCTGGCCGTCGATGAAGATCTGGGGCACCGTGCGGAGCCCGGCCCGCTCGACCATCTCCCGCTCCAAGTTGCCACCGGCGGTGATGTCTACCTCGCGGAACTCGAGCCCCTTGGACCGGAGAAGAACCTTGGCCCGCGTGCAGTACGGGCACCATTCCTTCGTGTAGATCTCGATGTCGGACATCAATCCCCCTCGACGACTTCACGTGACGGCCCGGGCCACAAGGCCGCGGGGCCCGAAATGCTACGGCTCGACGAATCTGGCGAGGAGCACGCTGACTACCTATCCATTTCGCGTATAGTTGGATCCTCTAGGCCGACGTTGGAAGGGAGCGCCGATGCTCAAGCAATTCAAGGAGTTTGTTGTCAGGCCGGGCCTCATCGAAGTCGCCGTCGGCTTGGTGATGGCTCTGGCGACGGCGGCCCTGATCGGCGCCCTCGTGGAGAAGATCATCATGCCTATCGTTGGGATACTTTTTGGCCAGCCGAACTTCGATGACGTCATGATCGTCACGATCAACAACTCGGAGATCATGTTCGGTGCCTTCATCACGGCGCTCGTGACGTTCGTCTCGATCGCCTTCGCCGTGTTCTTCTTCGTCGTCTTACCGTATCAGGCATACCTGGCCCGCACACGTACGGCCGAAGAAGAGCCGGCGGCCGACCAGGAAGATCTCATTCTTCTGCGCGAGATCCGCGACGCTTTGAAGCGTTAGAGCGTGGCGACGAGGGTCTCTGCTGCGCAAGGTGCGCAAGGTCCTCGATCGCGCACGCCCTCAATCAAACGACGTCGAATGCCGGTGAAGCCAGTCCAGCGTCCCCGAAACCGAAGCTGTGGCGAGGGCCATGCTGCTGTCGGCCGCGCCGTAGTAGACCCGCAACTCGTCTCCTTCGACCACCCAGCCACAGGGGAACACCACGTCGGCCACGTCGCCATGCCGCTCGTATTCTTCCTCGGGGCCGAAGGCCCACTCGTCGGCCCGGCGTAGCACCCGCCGAGGATCCTTCGTGTCCAGGAGGGCCAGTCCAAGCCGGTAGATGCCCCCCGCGATCGTGTGCCTTACCCCGTGGTACATGATGAGCCAACCCTCGGCGGTGAGAAGCGGCGGCGGTGAGAGACCGATCTTGTTCGCGTCCCACCAACCCCCCCTGCGACACGGGAGTACGATTTGATGCTCTCCCCAGTGCATCAGGTCGGGGGAGAACGAGAGCCAGATGTGCGCGCCGAGCGGCTGCGAAGGCGAGGGCCGGTTCAGCATGGCATACCTGCCGCCGAAGCGGACGGGAAACAGCGCCGCATCCTTGTTCTCCGGCAACGACACCGGTCCCAAGCGGGTGAAGGAGACGAAGTCGTGAGTGGTGGCGAGCGAAACGAGCGGGCCGCCGGCCGAGTAGGCCGTGTAGGCGACCACGTAGACGTCTAGGTCTTCGAGCCAGGTGATGCGGGGATCCTCTATGCCCCAGAGTTCCTCGGGGTGGCCCACGGGATCGGCCGGCAGGGTGGGAGTCGGGTCGATCCGCCAGTTGCTGCGACCGTCCGTGCTGCGTGCCACCGTCAGGTGCGAGAGGCCGCGACGGTCTTCCACCCGCATGAGTAAGAGGGTCTCTCCGTCGACGAGGGCGGCAGCGGCGTTGAAGACGGAGTTGGCAGGGTAGGGCAGGTCGCCACCGGTGATGATGGGATTGCCGGAATAGCGGTGAAACGGTCCGTTCACACTAGCGGCTGTCACTGGTTTCCTCTCGCGTAGGCATCGTCAAGAGCCGAGACAATAAGTCGTCCACCGGGACGGGCCCTGTCATGACGCTCGCCCTTGGTTCCGGTGCAATTCCCGCCACGGCTTCATGCCGGGCCAGGTTCCCCAGACTGCGGTCGGCCCGCAACAGGTGCACCTGCATCAGCGAAAGAAGCCACGCCAAGGTCGACTCGGCACCCTGATTCAGATTGACACCATCGGGCTGAAGACCGTCGTAGCAACCGCCGCTACGCAGGTCGCAGACGAACTCATTGATATCGTTCTGGCCGAGGAACCATTGGAAAGCCAACATGGTCGCCTCCACCCACTTCTGGTCACCGCTGACGGCATGCGCCGTTATGCAGGCGTCGATCATCGAGTGCGCTTCGAGTGGCTGTTGGTCGAATCGGGCGCGTGCACCACCGCGCTCATACCATCCGTTGCTTCCCACCGGCACGAAATGGCCGCTCTCGGTCTGAAGGTCCACCAGCCAATCCAACGACCGCAACCCCATCTCGACCATGTCGGCGCGCTTCATCGATTGGCCGGCGAGCAGGAGTGCGTGCGGGATCTTGCCGTTGTCGTAGGTGACGACCTCTTCCGGCCAGGGCCAGTCCTCCGTGGCGTGGCTGGAGAACGCGTGCAGGAGGCGCTCGGCGAGGTGATCCCTCAGCCGCTTGGCCTCGCTGTCGCCGGAGTACCGCTCGAGATAGGCCTCCAGCCCGAGCAGGGCCATCGCCTGGGACCGGAGATGGCCGAGTTTCTCGGCTGTCGGCATAGCCTGGTTGAACAGCGAGGCAGCCAGGCCGAGTTGGCCTGGGTCGGTGCTTTCACGGATGGCTACACCCAGACCCCAGAGGGCACGGCCCTGACTATCATCGGAGCCCCTCTCCTCCACCCAGCGTCGGTCGTACGGGAGGAAGTTCCGGAACCGACCCGTTTCTTCCACCAGGGCGTACTGGAGGAAGGCCAAGTACGTTCCCCGCAAACGGGCGATGGTCTCATCTGCGGGCAGCACCTTCTCGGCCAGAGCCGCCGCTATCAGGGCCCGAGCGTTGTCGTCGGTGCAGTAGCCGTGGCGCAGGTCGGGCACGTTATAGGTGGCGTGCTGCAGGATGCCGGTGTGATCGGTCAGCCGGCGCAGATAATCGAGGTTGAGATCGGGAATGTCGGCGAAGTCGTCCTGGAGCGTACGCGAACTAAAGGTGTAGCCCGACAGACGGGTCCTTTCCTCCCTCGCCTCCTTGAATACCCGGAGGTATTCCTGTGCCACTCGCGGCCAGATCGCGTCACGCGCAAAGACGTAGGCCCGCTTGCGCATTGCGTTGGCCTCCACGGGATTGTCGAACAGGTCGAGCACCTGCGCGGCGATGGCTTCTGAGTCGTTGAAGGGCACCAGTCGGCCGCGCTCTTCCGCCAGCATCTCGGCTGCGTACCAGTACGGAGTCGAGACGATCGCCTTGCCGCTACCCATTGCGTAGGCGAGGGTCCCGGACGAGATCTGGGCCTCGTTCATGTAGGGCGTTACGTAGATATCGCCGGCACCCAGGAACTCCCTCAGCTCCTGATCGTCGACGAATCGGTTCTGGAAGATGAGATTGTCGGCCACCCCCAGACTCTTGGCCAGTTGCTGGAGGGACAGGCGGTAGGACTCACCCTCGTGCCGCAGCACGTGCGGGTGGGTGACCCCGAGCACGATGTAGACCGTGTCGGGATAGCGCCTCACAATCTCCGGAAGCGCCCGCACCATGTACTCGATGCCTTTATTGGGAGAGAGCAGTCCGAAGGTAAGGATGACACGTCGACCTTCTACCCCGAACTGATCCTTATAGTAGCTGGGGTCGGCAAAAGAGACGTCTGCGATACCGTGGTGGATAAAGGCGATCTTCTCCTCGGGTACCCGGTAGATGTCTCTGAGGAAGTCGCCCGCTGTACGGCTGAGTACGACCAGCCGATCGGAAAGGCCGGCCAACTTGCGCAGAGTGTCCAACTGCCCCGCCGTAGGATCCTTGAGAACCGTGTGAAGTGTGGTGACCACCGGCATACGAAGCTCGCCGATCAGCTTGAGGATGTAGCGACCGTCGGCGCCGCCGAAGATGCCATATTCATGCTGCAGACACGCCACGTCCACCTGGTTCATGTTGAGAAACTCCGCGGCCAGACGGTAGTCCGTGAGCCGCGCCTCGGCGAGCTCGAAGCGCACCACCTCGGGGTAGTCGTAACCTCCGGCAACGTCGTTCATGACCACGGTCCAGAAGGCGGTTTGGGGCGCCTGCCCTGCCAAGGCGCCCGCAAGGTCCGCGGTGAATGTGGCGATGCCACAACGCCGAGGCGTGTGATTGCCGACAAGGGCTACCTTGTGCAGGCCGACGTCCTTGGTGGCACGCATCGGGTTCAACTTCGGCATGTGGTCTCCTTCGAACGATACCTCAGAAGGGCAAGCGCCAGGCGGTAACCCCGGCGCTTGCTCTTCGTCAACTGGGTCGCTGCCTTTGTCGTCGGCGGGCAGCGGCAACCTGTCCCGACAACTCCTACCAATGGTTGCCGCCGCCACCGTAGCCACCGCGGTCGCCACCCGACGCGATATCTCAGCCCGATGCGAGCCCCTGCCCTTTCGCGCTCTTACGCCCGAGGGCTTTCGCGCTCTTGCGTCCTGTCGCTCTTACGTCCTAGGTCTACCTGCCTCTACGGGAGTATCCCCATCCACCTCCACCGAACACCAGTAGCAACACTACGATTAGAATTATCCAGCCAGTTGTACTCATGTGGTCTCACCTCCTTCACTAAACTCGGGTGTCGTCCAGATCGTCCTGCCGCTTCGCCCAGTCGTCCGCGCGTCGATCGGCCTCGTCGGAAGCGTATCCGTACTTCTGCTGCAACTTGCCAACGAGACGATCCTTCTTACCCCCGACTTCCTCGAGTTCGTCGTCGGTCAGATCGCCCCACTCTTCCCGAGCGCGCCCCTTTAGTTCTTTCCACTTGCCCTCGATGATGTTCCAGTCCACGATCACTCCTTTGTCATAGCAGGTCGTCATCGCGCGGCAGTTCCTCGCGTCTTACAGGCCGACGGACCAACCGCCGGTACAAGGCTATGACCAATCCCACCACGCCGACGATCATGAGTATCAGTCCGGTGAGTTGAATGTTGAAACCGGACACCTCCCAGGTCACCGCGTAGCGGAGGATGGCTCCCACTGCGATAAGGAAAAGTGCACTACCAATCTCCATGAATTCACGCCCTTCTCCGCTCGGTGACGGCCGTCGCGCCGAGATACTTCTCGACTTGATAGTCACCGTATGCCCAATTCGAAGGGGCTCCAATCATGAAGCGGACCACATGCAGCAGGGCGGAGGACTAGGGGATGCCCATGGGTTACACAACCGCTGATTTGGGCAAGCAGCCGGAGAGTCAGCAACCAGGACATGGGGGTTCGGCATGAGTATTCTGGCGTGGATCGTCTTTGGTGGCCTGGCAGGCTTGGTAGCCAGCTTCCTCATGGGTGGTGGTGGAGGCATGATCTTCAACATCGTCGTGGGCATCGTGGGAGCAGTGTTGGGCGGATTCCTCATGAACCAATTCGGGCAATCGGGCGTGACCGGGTGGAACTGGCCCAGTTTTGGGGTGGCCGTCCTCGGAGCGGTGGTTCTGTTGGTCATTCTGAGGTTGGTGCGAGGGGGAGGAGGATTCCGGGGGCGCGGTCGCTGATCGCTCCTCGAAGTGACGGCGAGGGCATCTTTCGTTTCCAAGCGTATGATCGCGGGTATCACGCGTCAACGTAACGGGCAAAGCACGAGCTCCGCGAGTACGAAGTACATCGCGACAACCATCGGAGGGAGGAGAATAATGCGCGTCTTCTTGGCGGTGATGGTGATCCTGCTGATCCTACTCCTCGTCTTCGCCGCTCAGAACCCCGGATCGACGGAGGTGACGTTCCTCACCTTCTCATCGACAGTTTCTCTCCTGCTTATCATCCTGGCATCGGTCGTCGTCGGGTTACTTCTCGGGGTCGCGGTGATGGTTCCGGGTAAGATGCGGCGGTCTTCGCGGGTGCGTAAGCTCGAGTCGGAGGCCGGACAACTGCGGTCACAGTCGGCAGATATGGTCGCCGCTGTCGCCAAGGGCCGTTCGGAGAGTATCCACTCACAGGCGGCCGCTTCGGAGAACGCCGGCTCGGACGCTGCGCGCGGCTCGGACACTACGCGCGTGAAGAGTGAGCGCGTGAGAAACGCAGACGCGCGCGTGAGGAACGACGTACGCGACGAGGCGCGCGTGAGGAAGGCCGCCTCAGCGGGCGACACCACGGACGAGGAGTACTAGGCCTGTGCGCATCGCCATGCTGGCTCCGATAGCATGGCGGACGCCGCCGCGACACTACGGGCCCTGGGAACAAGTGGTGTCTCTTCTCACCGAGGGGCTCGTTCGTCGCGGTGTCGACGTCACTCTGTTCGCCACCGCCGACTCAGTGACGAGCGCCCACCTGCGCGGGATCTGCCCCACCGGGTATGAAGAGGATCGCGACCTCGACGCCAAGGTGTGGGAGGGCCTGCACATCTCGGAGGTCTTCGAGCGCGCCGACGAGTTCGATCTCATCCACAATCACTTCGACTTCCTGCCCCTCACGTACTCCCGGCTCATCGCGACACCCCTGGTTGCGACCATCCACGGCTTCTCCTCGGACCGCATCCTGCCCGTGTATCGGAAATACCAGGACACGGCGCACTACGTAGCCATAAGTGATGCCGACCGCGCCCCCGGCCTCCGCTACGCGGCCACGGTGCACCACGGCATCGACCTTGCGGGCTTCACCTTCCAGCCGGCGGCGGGGGACTACCTCCTCTTCTTCGGTCGCATCCACCCGGACAAGGGCGCCTACGAGGCCATCCAGATCGCCCGTCAGACAGGAAGGCGGCTGATCATGGCCGGGGTGATCCAGGATGAGGCCTACTTCCGCACCCAGGTAGAGCCCCACCTGGACGGCGACCGGGTGACTTACGTAGGCTCAGCCGATCCCGCCCGCCGGGACGAGCTCCTGGGCGGCGCGTTGGCGCTGCTGCACCCCATCGCCTTCGACGAGCCCTTCGGGCTCTCGGTGGTGGAGGCAATGGCCTGCGGCACGCCGGTGGTGGCCTTCGAGCGGGGCAGCATGCGCGAGGTGATCGCGGACGGTGAGACCGGCTTCCTGGTGGGGTCGGTGGAGGAGGCGGTGGGCGTCATCGGGGCGGCGGGAGCGGCTGGAGACGGAGGCACGGCCGGCTCCCTGTCGGCCGTTGATCGCTCGGTCTGCCGCCGCTGGGTGGAGGAGCACTTCAGCGTCGACCGGATGGTCGACGGCTATATGGCTGTTTACGAGCGGGTGCTGGATCTGTCGGCGCGCGAAGACCGCCGGCCCTGGGGTTACTACAAGGTGCTCGAGGACGAGCCCAACCACAAGACCAAGCGCATCGTGGTGCTCCCGGGCGCGCGACTGAGTCTGCAGCGGCACCAGCGCCGGTCTGAGCACTGGCACGTCGTTTCCGGCCAGGCCGGCGTGACCCGCGACGATGAGGAGTTGCTCCTCGCCGCGGGGGATTCCGTGGACATCCCAACGGGGGCGGCCCACCGCATGGCCAACCCGGGCACGGAACCCCTCACCTTCATCGAAGTGCAGCGGGGAGACTACTTCGGCGAAGACGACATCGAGCGCCTGGAAGACGATTTCGGGCGATCTTGAGGCGAGCCGAGAAGGAGCGCTATCGATGACCCTGATCCGCCGCCACCCCGGCAACCCCATCCTCACCACGGGCGACGTCCCCTACCCGGTGGCGACCGTGCACAACGCGGGGGCGGTCAAGCACGACGGCCGCTACCTGCTCCTCTTTCGCTCCCACCGTCGGAACGGTCGCTCGATCATCGGTCTGGCCGAGAGCGACGACGGCTTCCACTTCACGGTGCGCCCTGAGCCCCTTCTCGTTCCCGCCACCGAGGGGGTCTTCGCCGAATACGAGGAATGGGGCGTGGAGGACGTGCGCGTGTGCTCCATGGAGGGCGAGTATCTGCTCACCTACAGCGCCTACTCCCGGCACGGCGTGCGGGTGGCGCTGGCCAAGACCACCGACTTCCGCAGCCTAGAGCGGGTGGCACTCATCACCCCGGCGGACAGCCGCAACGTGGTGATCTTCCCGGAACGAATCGGGGGCCGGTACGTGCGCCTGGACCGCCCTCACTCCGAGATCTCACCCTGGGGCATCTGGATCACGTACTCCCCCGACCTGATCCACTGGGGAGACTCGCGGGTGGTGATGCAGCCGGTTCCGTATCACTGGGACGAACAGAAGATCGGCCCGGGCGCCACACCCATCAGGACGCCGCGCGGTTGGCTGCATATCTATCACGGCGTCTACCCGACCATGGCGGGCGCGGTCTACCGGCTGGGTGTAGCCCTCCACGACCCGGCCGACCCGGCCCGACTGTTGGGCGTGGCCGACGAGTGGATCCTCGAGCCCGAGGATCCCTGGGAGCGCGTGGGCTACGTGCCGAACGTGGTCTTCACCTGCGGTGCGATACCCGAAGACGACGGCACCGTCAAGATCTACTGGGGCGGTGCCGACACGGTGATGTGTGCCGGCACGGCGGTCATCGACGAGTTGGTGGATCTATGCCTGGAGAAGCCGCGGCCTCTCTTTTGAACTCACCGCCTGGGCAAACAGCCCAGGACTACGGAAGCATCGACGACCTCACCCCGTTCAGCCTCCCCGATGGCGGCACGTAGTTGACGCTCATCGTCAGGCGCAAGAACGAAGGTCTCATCACCTTCTGGAACCAGGATCGTGACCGTGGCACCTTCGGGAAGATCCTCGCCCTCGATCTCGACGGCGCCGTGGCGCACTTTTCCGGATGTGACCAACATGGTGAAATCCTACCACGCGGCCGCGAGCCCAGTACACGCGTTCGCTCGGTCGCTGCTGCGAGCGCGGTGGTCGGTCCTACTGGCGGCCCTACTTCCTCAGCACCTGGGAGAACCGCTCCTCCGCCTCGGGGGGGCCCACGAGGAGGAGGGACATACCGGTGCGAAGAACCAGGTCGGGTCTGCCCTGCACCAGGGGTTCGTCCTCGGCGCCTCCCACCGCGACGAGTGTAGCTCCTGTGCGCGTGCGCAGCTGGGCCTGGGCCACAGTGCGTCCATCAAGGCTATCCGGAACCTGCCGCCAGAAGATGTAGACGCCCTCCGTGAGGAACGTGCTCGCCTTCCCCTCGAGTACGTTCAGCAGGATGGTTGCACCCACAGACACGAGCGACACCACGAAGTCGGCCCCTGCCGCGTAGAGCTCCGCCACATTCTCCTCACGGTTGGCCCGGGCGACGAGGCGCAGGGACGGATTGAGCTGTCGGCATACGAGGGTGAGGAACACATTGGCTCCGTCATCGTTCGTGGTGACGATCGCACCCTTCGCCTCCATGATGCCGGCTGCGTTCAGGGTCTCCTCGTTGCAGGCGTCGCCCACGATCACAAGGTGATCGGGCACGTCGGCGGGAGCGGCAAGATCCACGACTCGGTACTCGACGTTGTTCTTCTCCAGGAAGGCGACTGCCGAGCGCCCGACCGTGCCGTGCCCGAGTATGAGCACCCGGTCCGCGCCGTCGGTCGCGCCGGCCATCTGCTCGAGTGTTTCCAGCTGTTCCGCGGTCCCGGCGAAGAGGAGCACCGCGCCCTCCTCGAGGACGGTCTCCGGGTCGGGGGGGAGTAGCCGTCCACGCTCCCACACCCCTATCACGCTGACGCCCGTTGTTTCGCGAATGCGGGAAGCTTCGAGGGTGCGTCCCACCAAGTCGCAGCCGTGGAGAGGGAGCTCGGCGAACAGGAGGTCGCCGTAACTGTCAACAACGTGGGCGAACGCGCCTCGAGTCGTGGAGCGGACGGCGAGATACCGCCCGAGGACCTCCTTCAGCGGCACCACCTCCTGAGCGCCGGCCAACTCCACGAACGTGCGTCGTCCCGGATTGTCCAGAAGGGCTATGACCGGCACGGGACAGAGGGAGCGTACCGTCAGTATGAGGTTCACGTTCTCTGTGTCGCTCAGGTTGGCGACGACAGCGCGCGCTTGGTCCACCCGAGCGTTCCGGAGCGTGAGGGGGTCGGTGGGGATGCCGTGGACCACCTGGATCCGCTGCTCGTCGAGGCGCAGAGCGGTGTCGTAGTTGCGCTCGAGCACCGCATAGGGGATGCCCCGGGCTTGGAGGCCGGCCACGAACGTACGAGCCAGCGGGTCCCAACCCGCGATCAGAACGTGATCTTTGATCTCCTCGGGCAGCTGCGCGGGGGGGCGGTAGCGGAGCCGCTCTTCCAGCCAGGGCGCAAGGAAGAGCGTGATCAAGCCGAAGGGGAGGAACACGAGCAGGAAGACCACCCCGGAAAGCGTGACCAACGCCGAGAAAGCGCGGCCGCCGTCGCTCTGGAAAGTGATGTCTCCATAGCCCAGGGTAGTCATGGCCGTGATCGTCCAGTAGATGCCGGAGACGATCGAGAAATGCCGTCCTTCGAGACGGAGCATGAGCACGTCGAAGATCCAGGCATAGATCAGTATGAGGCTGGTGAGAAAGGCGCCGTAACCTGCGAGAAACTTGAGGTTCTGGCGTGCGCGTCCCTGCAGGAAGTAGGCAAGTTCGCCGGCGAGAGTCACGGGGCCTGACGATCTCGCACGGGGTCACCGGCGCGGCCGACCAGGGGGCGGGTGACGGGGGCGCCGGCTCGAAGACGCAGACTCTCCCCGCAGTGGAGGATGGTCAGTTCGTCATCGGATTCGAAGCGGTACGTGGCCCCGCCTTCCGCGATGTCGACTTCCAGTGTCGAGCCCCTCAGGTGCACCTTGAAGGCAAGGCGACTCATGCGCTGAGGCAGGCGGGGTCGGAAAGAGAGTTCTCCGTTCCGGTCTCGCATCCCGCCGAAGCCGTAGACCAGGGCCATCCACGTGCCTCCGGCCGAGGCGACGTGCACGCCGTCACGCACGTTGCCCGCCACATCGCCCAGGTCGATCCCCACTGCGTCGATGAAGTACTCCTCCGCCGCGCGTAGATCGTCACCCACCTCGGCGGCCATGATGCATTGGATACACTCCGACAAGGAGGAGTCGCTGGTGGTGAGCGGGTCGTAGTAGTCGAGGATCTTTCGCTTGTCCTCGGGGGTGAAGAGGTGGCCGAGGAGGAAGGTGGCGAGGACGACGTCCGCCTGCTTGATCACCTGGTGGCGGTACAGCACCAGGGGATGGTAATGGAGAAGGAGCGGATAGTCTTCCGGAGGGGTGTTCTGGAAATCCCAGGTTTTGAGATCGAGGAAGCCGTCGTCCTGCAGGTGCAGACCCAGTGCTTGATCGTAGGGCACGTACATGAGGTCGGCCGCCCGTTGCCAGAGTTCGAGCTCCGCGTCGTCGAGGTGGGTGCGCTCGACCAGGCCCGCGTGGGCTTCCGGGTTCGAAACGCCCAACTGCTCCACCACGCGCACCGCCTGGCGCAGGTTCTCCTGCGCCATCAGATTGGTGAAGGTGTTGTTGTCGACGAGAGCGCTGTACTCGTCCGGTCCGGTGACCCCGTTGATGACGAAGCGGCCGTTCTTGCGGTCGGAGAAGAAGCCCAGGCTCACCCACAGACGGGCCGTCTCCACCAGCATCTCGGCGCCTTGGCGGGCGAGGAACTCGAAGTCTTCCGTGGTGCGGACGTACTGCGTGAGAGCGTAGGCAATGTCGGCATCGATATGGTACTGGGCGGTCCCCGCCGCATAGTAGGCGGAGGCTTCCTCGCCGTTGATCGTTCGCCAGGGGAACAGCGCTCCCCGTTGACTCACCGCGAGGGCTCTTCGCCGGGCTTTGTCGAGCATCGCGTACCGGTTGAGCAACAGGCTCCTGGTGATATGGGGGGCCGTGTAGGTGAGGAAGGGCATGACGTAGATCTCGGCATCCCAGAAGTAGTGGCCCTCATAGCCGCGACCGGTCAGGCCCTTGGCCGGCATCCCGTGTCCTTCCAGACGAGCGGAAGCCTGGAGCAGCTGGAACAGATTGAACCGGACCGCCTGCTGCAACAGCGGTGCACCCTCGGTGATGACGTCGCTGCGGGTCCAGAAATCCTGCACGTAGGCCTGCTGGGCGGCGAGGATGCTCTCGATTCCCGCGGCCGCGGCGCGTTCGAGGGTCTGACCCACGCGGAAGGACAACTCCGCGGCCGGCTCTTGGCCGTCATGGTGGTAGGCCAGGTACTTGACGAGGCGCACCGGCTCGTCCTGCTCCGCTGCGATCCGGTAGACGACCCGCGCCCAATCTCCCTCGATCATTGCCTGGGGTGCCGCCGCCGGCGTGCCGTTCGTCAGCCGGTGGTCCATGCCGCAGGCCATCTGCAGTCCGCTCGTCCGAGCCCGGTAGGATAGGAGCACCCGCTGATCGTTGATGTGCTCCCCGGTCTTCTGGAGTACTCCTGGTCCCAGGGCTTGGCTGCGCCGAGGATCCTTGGAGTCGAGAGAACCGTTCTCAGGGTGGATCATGAGGTCGGAAGAGATGGTGAGGTGGGCGGCTCGGTCGAGAGACACCACCTCGTACTGTACGCAGGCCAAGTGCCGGTTCTCGAACGAGACGAGGCGCCGGGACCTGACGGAGAACCGACTCCCGTCGGTCGCGCGCCACACCACCCGTCGCTCGAGAGTGCCTGCGCCCATGTCGAGGACCCGCTCGTACTCGAGGACGTCTGCCTGTTCCAGGGAGAAGGCCTCGTCATCGACGTACAGGCGCAGTATCGCGCCGTCCGGCACTCCCACTATGGTCTGTCCGGTGTCCGGGAATCCGTGGGCGCGCTCCGGGTACACCAAGGGCCAGGTCTCGTAGAAGCCGTTCAGCATGGGAGCGGGATCGTAGACCGGACGACCTTCGTCTTGCGTGCCTCGCAGGCCGAGGTAGCCGTTGGCGAGGGCGAAGATGGTCTCCAGCTGGGGAACGACCCGGGGGTTGAAGCGTCTCTCTACCAAGCGGTGCTCGTCGACGGGAAAGTCACCCTCCGCGGCGATCAGGCGGACAGCGCTCGCGCGGAGACGGTGCCGCCTCGGCCCGGCCGGATGGCGCACGTCGGCCTCGCAGGAGACGAGCTCGGCCAGGTCTGCGACGACGATATCCGCCCCCGCCTCCCGTAACTCTTCGGCCTGGTCGGCGCGATCCACCCCGATCACCAGGCCGAAGCCCCCCGCGCGCCCTGCTTCGACGCCGACTCGGGAGTCTTCCACCACCACCGCCCGCGCCGGCGCGGCCCCGAGGCGGCGCGCGGCTTCCAGGAATATGTCCGGGGCGGGCTTGCCCGTCAGGCCGAGTTCGATCGCCGTGTTACCGTCCACCTGGGTGTCGAACAGGTCGGCGATGCCGGCTGCGCTCAGTATGGCGTCGCTGTTCGTGCTGGAGGTGACCACGGCCGTTCCGAGGCCCATCTCCCGCAGCTCTCTCAGCCAGGCAACCGACCCCGGGAAGACCTCGACCCCTTCCGCCTGCAGGGCCACCTCAACAAACTCCTGCTTGCGGTTCCCCACACCGTACACCGACCACTCGGTGGGAGGAGAGTCCGGCGTGCCCTCAGGCAGATCGATGCCCCGCGAGGCCAGGAAGTCGCGTACACCCTCCTGTCGCGGCTTCCCGTCGACTGAGGCCGGGTAGTCCTCGGCTACGGAGAACCGGGGAGTGTGAGAACCGTGTTCCGTGTCCCAGTCGTCGAGGAGCCCGTCGAAGGTACGCTTCCAGGCGGCGGCGTGCATGCGGGCGGTCGTGGTGAGCACGCCGTCCATGTCGAATAGGACGGCGTCGAAGCGCTCGGAGCCTACGACCAGACACGTCGCTTCTTCCGCTGCGGGATCATCCGCTCTGCGCGCGGGATCGTCACTCATGCTATGCCCCCACCGGGTCTGAGATGCAGGATCACGACAACCTGAGTAGTACGGTCATGACAGAGGATCATGACAACGATACTCACCCTCGTGGGAGTCGCCTAAACCCTCGGGGGGCGGCGTGCGGCGGCGGCGGTGACATCGATGCCTGCTAGGCGGGGGCCACAACCTCCGCGAGCGCGTCCGGCCGTGGGCCTGCCTTCGAGGGCTGCCGACGCAGCAGCCACGGAGGATCGGCGCGGAGATCATTCCTGCCTCAGCGTATGCCCCTGGTCCCGGCGGGCGCAGGCGGCACGTACTATCTACGGGTGGACGACGGTGTCTCGTTCGTCACCATGATCTCTGAGTGACGGGCCTTATCAATCGTCCCACCGAGATTGAATCCGGGACGAACGGGTTAGCATGACCACATATGCAGACTCTCCGCCCGATCAGGTACCGCAACCCAGAGGGGGCCACTCCTCGGCCCCACTGGCAGTTCTACCTCATCTATGCCCTCGCTATCGTGGTCGTGTTCAGCCTCGCCATCGCCGGGTTCAACCTGGCACACCCGGGCGTGCTGCCAGGCACCACCCTTGATGGTGTGCCCCTGGGCGGCCTGAGCCGAGTAATCCTCACCGAAGCTGTCGCCTCCTACGCCGAGCGAACGGGAAACGAGACGATCGCCGTGAGGGCCGTGACCGGCGGCGGTGTGGACAAACGCCTGGATTACACGCGTAAAGATCTCGGTTTTGCGGTGGATCAGGCGGCGACCGTGGAACTCGTCTGGCGTCGGGGGCGTCAGCTCAATCCGGTCCTGGCACTGGCCGACCACGTGCGCGCGTTGGTCGGAAGGGCGGAGATACGGCCCGTAAGCGCGCTTGACGACAAGGCCTTTGAGCTCTGGGTGGTTTCGGCCGCCGCTGAGCTTGATTCCGACCCCATCGAGGCCCAACTCGAGATCACCGGTGCCACGGTCAGCTTCACGGAAGGCGAACCCGGCATGGCGGTTGATCGCGCTGCGCTAGCCCAACGGGCTCGGGGCGCTCTCGAGGCGTCCGGCCCACAGGCGGTGGAGGTTCCCGCCGAGGAGATCCTGCCCGAAGGCGATCCTGAAGAGCTCGCGCAACTCGCGCGGCAGGCGGAACGTGCGGTCTCGGGACCGATACGCCTTACCAAGGGAGACGCCGCGCTCGAACTTTCGGGCGAGGAGATCGGCCACCTTCTCTCTGTTGCCGACAGCGGCGGGAGACCTCGCCTCTACGTCGACCCGGCCGCGCTGGAAGCCGCTATCACCGGCGAACAGCGCGAGGCTCTGGAGAGCGACCCCGCGAACGCCCGCATCCGCCTGTCTGGCGGCGCGGTGGTCATCGACCCGGCGGAACAGGGCTTTCGCTTCGATGCCGAGGTTGCCGCCCGCCAGGTAGTCGAAGTCGCCACATCTGAGCCCAGTGATGGGCGAACGCCGCGCCAAGCCGAACTCGTCACAGAGACGCTCGAGCCCGACTTCACCACGGCCGATGCCCAGGCCCTGCAGATCGTGGAGCGGGTCTCCTCGTTCACCACCGAGTATCCCGCCGGGCAGTCTCGTGTGCAGAACATCCACCGGATAGCCGACCTCGTCGATGGGGTCGTCCTGCGGCCCGGCGAGCGGTTCTCCATCAACGAGCACGTGGGGCCGCGAACCCGGGAGCGCGGCTTCACCGAGGGCGGTGTGATCATCGACGGGGAGTTCGAGAAGGCCGTCGGCGGCGGGGTGAGTCAGTTCGCCACGACCTTCTTCAACGCGGCTTACTTCGCGGGCTATGAGATCCTCGAACACAGACCCCACAGCTACTACATCAGCCGCTACCCCGAGGGGCGTGAGGCTACGCTGAACTACCCCGACATCGACGTCGTGATCCGGAACGACAGCCCCTACGGCCTGCTCGTCGCCACGAGCCACTCCTCCACGTCGGTTACGGTAGAGATGTGGGGCCGCAAGTGGGTGGACGTCGAATCTGTCACTTCGGAACGCAGGAGCATCACGGAGCCGCACATCACGGTGCGTGAGAACCATCACCTCGCACCTGGCCAGACGCGCGTCGTGCAGTCGGGCCGGCTCGGGTTCACCGTCTCGTACACACGCACGCTCAGCTACCACGACGGCAGGCGCGACGAGCAGACCTGGACGCACACCTACCGGCCCGAACCTCGGATACTCGAGCGGAACACCGCCCCCGCAACCCCCACGACCACCACGGGCGTGACGCCGACTTGACCAACCTCCCCAAGCTCCTAGAATGGCGGCAGCGTCTAGCAAGCAGAACGGATTCTGTAGACAGAACGGATGGTCTGGCCTCGGAATGACGGGGAACGGCGATCGGCGCAGAAGGGAGTGCCGGTTTCACCGAGTCCGCCACAACGATCGTGGGCTTGCACATCGAGGTCGAACGGCTCGAGGACCTTCGCCGGGAAACCATGAGGTCGAGCACGGATGCCAGAAGTTGACGCTTCTTGTCGCCGGTGATGTTGCTCGTGACCAGCAGAGGCATGAGCATGATCTCGTCCGCGCGAGCCCGCACACCGCGCCCCGCCGGTGCTCGACGAGGCGCGACCGAGACTCACCCCCCACGGGTGTCTTCCGGCTGGATGTTCGCCATACTACAACGTTGGTCGGACGGAATGAAGGAAGCAGGCCGTCGCGCTCCCGCTTGACACGCGCCCGGCCGGACCGGCCGGGCGCAGCTCCCTACCCCAGGTCGAACCCTACGAACCGGTCGAACAGCGCCGTCCCTCGCAGCTGGTAGTGCGTGTGGAGCGCCGCGCCGAATCGACTCTCGCCTTCGGGAGGATCCGGTGCGTCAGTCCGGAGACGGTTGTGGGTCCTCGCGTCCAGGATCGTCCGGAGAGATCCTCACCTCGGTGATCGCCAGACGACGTACTCCGGTCACGGTCAGGCACCAGCCACCCGCGACCGCCGTGTCTCCGATCCGAGGCGGGAGCCGCCTCAGCCTGTTGATGATCACGCCGGCCAAGGTGGAGTAGGGGCCGGGGGGGACCTCGATCCCGAGGTCGCCCAGATCATGGACGGGAAAGGAACCGGGGAGCAGCAGACTGCCGGCGGGACCTTTTTGAACCGCTCTGATGTCGCGGTCCATCTCGTCGTAGATCTCGCCGACGATCTCTTCGAGGAGGTCCTCCAGCGTCACGATCCCTTCGGCCGCTACGTGCTCGTTCAGGACCACGGCCATCTCCTGCCGTTGGGCCTGCAGCTTCCTCAGCGCGTCGAGGACTCCCAGGGTCTCGGGGAAGACCGGCGCCGGGCGCGCGGCTCCCGCCGCTTTCCCGGTAGTCCCGACCAGGTCCCGCATGTGGACAATGCCGATCAGGTCGTCGAGCCCTCGGGGGCCCACCACTGGAGCACGAGTGTGACCGGAAGCGACCAGCTGCTTCAGTGCTTCTTCGGCATCGGTGTCCCCATCGAGGACGAAAACCTCCATCCGCGGCCGGATAACCTGTCCCAGAGTGCGATCCCCGACTTCCAGGGCACCGGAGATGACCTCCCGTTCGGTCAGGGTGAACTCGTCGCTGGTCGCGACCATGTCCCGGAACTCCTCCTCGGTGATGTCCTGGCGTTGTCGTCTGGGGTCCATGCCGAGGAGGCTCACGATCACATCGGTGCTCACCCCGAGAAACCAGACCACAGGCCAGGTGGCCGTGACGAACCAGCTCAGGGGACGAGCGACGGCGATGCTCCACCCCTCCACCTTCTGCATGGCCACCCTCTTGGGAGCGAGTTCCCCGAAGATGAGGGTGAACATGGTCAGGATGGCGGTCACGACGACCACCGAGACCGGTGAGGCCCACGAGTCCAGGAAGTCGACGCGGGCCGCGAGCCGGTCGGCCAGGGTGACCGCCGCGGATGCCGACGCCAGGAAGCCTGCGAGCGTGATGCCGATCTGGACGGCGGAGAGGAACCGGTTGGGGTCTTCGTGGAGACGGAGAAGGGCGCGGCCCCGTGCTCCGCGCGTGCTCAGACGCCGAGCCTGGCTCTCCCGGAGCGAGACGAGCGCCATCTCGCTGCCGGCCAGGACTCCGTTCAGCACTACCAGTGCGGCCAGAATGGCTATCTGAATCCAGATGTTGTCCATGGTGGAGTGGGCCTGAGTATAGCGTGCCGCGGGTCACCGGTGCGCCGCACCTATCGGCGGTCCGCCAACGTAGGGGGCGCGGATGCTAGGCTATGCGCCATGCGTCACGGAACGTCTTGTGAGTTCATCTGATGACTGTCGGCTCCCGTTCGCCGCGGCTCTGGGCCCTGATCCGCGCGGGCAAGCTGCGCGTCACGGCTCTGTTCCTGCTCACCGCCTGGGTGGGGTACGTCCTCTCCGCGAGGACGCTGTGGTCGGACGACGTGCTCCCGGCGATGGCCGGGCTGGCTCTGACCCTGATGGGAGCGGGAGCGCTCAATCAGTATCTCGAGCGCGGCCGCGACCGGCTGATGAGGCGCACGCGCACGCGCCCGCTGGTCAAGGGGGATGTGCCCGGTGGCTGGGTCCTGGCCGCGGGCGCCATCGCGTGCGTCGTGGGAGTGCTCGTGCTCCGCGCATGGGTCGGCCTGCCGGCCGCCGCGTTGGCCGCCGCCGGCTTCGCGTACTACCTCCTCGTCTACACCGTCCTCGCCAAACCCCGCTCGCCCTGGAGTGCGGTGATTGGGGGGCCCGCCGGCGTGTTCCCGTTCCTGGTGGGCTGGGCGGCGGGCGGAGGCCGACTCGATCTCCTGGCCGTGTATGGGAGCGCCCTGCTGTTCTGCTGGTCGCCCGCCCATTTCTGGGCCCTCGCGGTGGCATACGAAGAGGACTACGCGCGCGCGGGCATCCCTACCCCTGTGTCCGGGCGAGGCCGGGAGTATGCGCGCCTTCTCGTGTTCCTGTATGCGGCGGCGACCGTCTCGATCTCGTTCCTCCCGGCGGTGGGTGGGTATTTCGGCGCGGGCTACCTTGCGGTCGCCGTCGTGGCCGGGGCTGGGTTCGGTCTGGCGGTGGGGCGGGTGTGGCGGGCGCCCTCATCCGCCAACGCCTTGTTGGTGCACAAAGCTTCTGGGGCCTACCTGGCGGTGATCCTCGTGGCGTGGGCGGTGGCCCGCGTTTGGTGATGCGCTGCCTGAACAGGCGGAGGGGACGGCCCGAAAGCCGGTATGCGATTGTGTCCACAGGTCCTTCTGAGTGATCGTACCCCGACGCTAGAGCCTGCTGTAGCCCTCTTCTGCACCGCTTCGGCTCTCTCGCTGGCGCATTGACAGCAGTGGCCGAAGCATGCGTCGAACCGCAGTCTTCCGAGGGCGAATCTGGCCTTCGGAAGCTCACGTTCCCAGAGATTCCAGCCCATGCTGCTGGCTGCCCAATGTCGATAGCGGTGGACTCGGTACAGTCATAGTACTAGACTGAATAAGGCAAGCTATTAAAAAGATAGTATTGACCCAATAGATCCCGAAAGTAACGGAAGAAGGGCGGGGGTGAGGCGTGGAAAAGGACTCGGTCCCAATGCCGACGACGACGTAGAACGGGCCTCTGCGACCAAGTGTTCGGAAGAAGACGCCGCAAGGTCTACGACTGACAGGAGGAGAACAGCCAGTCACGTTTCTGGCGCCTACCGACGATGAAGCCGCTCCGAAAGGGTGCGCGTTTGTAAGGCGCATGAAGAGGGAGGGAATTCTCGTGACGCGCGTGACGCTACTGAGACGCTTGGGCATTGTCATTGCGATTGTGGCTGCGCCGCTCATGCTCACTACGCCTGCGGCTCTTGGGTACGGCTCTTTCAGCGATGTGGACGAAGGTCACCTTTTCTACCAGGAGATAACCGATCTGTCCGCGATGGGAATCGTCAGCGGCTACCCTGACGGCACCTTCAGGCCCGACAACCTCGTGACCAGGCAGCAGTTCGCCAAGATGATCGTCTTGGCCGCGTTCATTCACACGGCAGCCGTTGACAATCAATCCGACCCCACGTTCTCCGACGTGTCGCCCGAGATGGGCACCCCCTATCCCTTCGACTACATCGAGGAGGCGGCCGGGGCCGGCTTTATCCTGGGCAAGGACGGCATGTTCAAGCCGGGCGACGCCATCACGCGCGTCCAGCTGGCCCTGATTGTGGTTCGCGCCGGGGGCACCGCACTGGCCGCGCCTCCCGCCGGATACTCTACGGGTTTCACCGATGTGCCCGACTACGCGCAAAGTGAAGTCGCCACAGCCAAGTATAACGGCATCCTCGACGGCAAGAGTCCTACGAGCTTCGAGCCCTACAGCAACGCCACTCGGGGCCAGGTGGCGAAGATGGTCTCACGCCTCCTGGTCAAGAAACCCGTGTCCGCAGCGGGCGTCTACTACTACGGGTTCAACGTCACCAAGCCACCGCTCGACAACGTCAAGGTGCGCCAGGCACTGGCCTTGGCCATCGACCGGCAGACGATCTGTGACCTCGTCGGTCAGGATGCCGGCCAAGAGAGCGCCTTTCTCCCAGCGACCGGCATCGTTCCCCCGGGGATGCCGGGGTTCGAGTCGATCAAGCAGGACTATCTGAAGCCGACCGTCCAGGTTGTCCAGGCTGAAGCGCTTCTTGTGGACGCCGGGTACCCGGGCGGCCAAGGCCTGCCCGAGATCGTCATCAGCTACAACACGAGCGGTACCCATGAAGCCGTTGCGACGGCAGTCAAAGCCCAGTGGGAGGCCATCGGTGTGACGGTGAGCCTGCGGAGCATGGAGTGGCTTGACTATCTGGACTATCTCCAGAGCAGCGACGACGTCATGGTCTTTCGTATGGGCTGGCTTCCGGATTACGGAGACGCCTATAGCTTCTTGGATATCTTCCGGGGCGGAGGGCCCAACAACTACACCCGCTGGGCCGACCCGGCATACGACAAAGGCCTAGACGACTCGCTCGCCGAGATGTCCGACGAGGAGCGCTGGGCCGTGTACGCCGCCTTGGAGAAGATGCTGAGCGCGGACGAGATGCCCATCGCTCCGATCTACTGGTACGGGGACGTGGAGCAGGCTGGTCCGAGCGGCGATCCGATCGTCGTTGGGGCGATCCTGTCGTTGTCGGGTGCCGCTTCGTTTTTCGGCGAGGCGCAGCGCGCCGCCCTTCTCATGCTCGAGGAGGAGATCAACAATGTCGGGGTGCTCGGGCGCCCGATCAAGCTCGTCATCGAGGACGATCAGACCAACTCGACGGAAGCCGTGACCGCCGTCAACAAGCTGCTGCAGCAGGACGAGGTCGTCGCCGTGCTAGGTCCTTCCACCTCGGGTTCGACGTTGGCCGTCAAGCCCATCATGAATGCCGCCGGCATCCCGCTCCTGTCGATGGGGTCCTCGAACATGATCACCGAGCCTCCGATGGATTGGGTCTGGCGTGTACCGCCGAGTGACGCCCTCGGCGTTGCCGCGGTTCTCGGCTACATCCAGAACGCGATGATGCTCACCAAGATCGCAGTGCTTCACGATGGCTGGGGCGCCGCCGGCTTGGCCGACATCGAGAACCTCGCGGACGACTTCGGCCTCGAGATCGTGGCCACGGAGTCGTATGCGACCGACGACTCCGATCTCACGGCCCAGCTCACTTCCATCAAGGCGGCAAACCCGGACGTGGTCGTGGTGTGGGGCCTCAACCCCGGCCCCGCCGTGGCCGCCAAGAACATGAAGCAGCTCGGCATGACCCAACCGTTTGTGGGTAGTCACGCGATCGCCAACGAGACCTTCATCGACCTCGCCGGTGATGCCGCCGAAGGCGCGATCCTCCCTGCGGGCTGGCTGCTCGTGCCCCACTTGTTGACCGACCCGGCGCAGAAGGCCGTCGTCGACCAGTTCGTGGCAGAATTCACCGCGGCTACGGGCGATCCGCCGACTACCTTCGCCGGCCATGCCTTCGGAGCGCTCACCCTGCTCCTCGATGCCATCAACCGCGCCGGCAGCACCGATGCGGCCGCGATCCAGAAGGCTCTGAACGAGACCGCGGGTGTCATCACCCCCGACGGTGTCTACAACTACTCGCCCACCGATCACGGCGGGCTCACCCCCGACGACCTGGCGGTCGTCATGGTTCAGAACGGTACGTGGGTGCTCGCTCCGCAGTAGGCCGAGTTCCTCGGGGCGGCGGCCCGCCGGGAGCCCGGCCGGCCGCCGCCTTTTCCTCCACACATGGAGGCGCGCAATCATCAGAACGTACGAACGATCGGATTCCTCCGGCTCCCTCCATCGTGTCCCCGCCGGTGAACTCAGTGCGCCTGCTATTCGGCGGCCCCGAGAGTCCAGCCGCGCTGCCGGTCGCCCAAGGCCAATGCCGGTGGACTCGGTGGGGTGGCAGTACTGGACTGTCGGAATCGGCTTTCCAAGAGAATAGTAAAGAAAGAAGGGGCGGGGGTGAGGCGTGGAAGAGGACTCGGGCGCAATACCAGCGACGACGTAGAACGGGCCTCTGCGACCAAGTGTTCGGGAGAAGACGCCGCAGGGTCTACGACTGACAGGAGGAGGTCTTCTCATGAGAAAAGCCATGCTGTACCTGAGTCTGGTAGTGCTGGGGGTGACGTTCGCGGTGGCCGGAGGGGCGTCGGCCCAAGCCGCCCCCTGGATCCAGGTCTCGTTGTCGAACGATTGGGTGCAGGGTCAGGGGTTCCTACCCAACGCATCGGTGGATGTGGATGTGAACGGGTCGGTGTCCTCGGTCGCTACCGACGACGCCGGCCGATTCTGGTTCAACCCGGGCTCTGATCTGGTGCCCGGTGACGTGGTCACCGCCGATGACGGCACGACCAGCAAATCCTTGACGTTGGCCGATCTGACCTTTGATTCCTTGGATCCGGCGACCGATGTGGGGTCGGGAACGGCCGCTGTGCCCGACGGGACGGTGGTTGAGGTATGGATGGACGGTTCTAACCTCACGACACTGGTGACCGGCGGGGTGTGGACCGTCGACTTCATGGCAGAGGCCGGTGCAGACGTCGGTTATCGTTCTAATGGTCAGGCAGCCCTATACGACGACGACGGGGATCAGACGATGACCGAGCAGTCCGCCCCCTGGATCCAGGTCTCGTTGTCGAACGATTGGGTGCAGGGTCAGGGGTTCCTACCCAACGCATCGGTGGATGTGGATGTGAACGGGTCGGTGTCCTCGGTCGCTACCGACGACGCCGGCCGATTCTGGTTCAACCCGGGCTCTGATCTGGTGCCCGGTGACGTGGTCACCGCCGATGACGGCACGACCAGCAAATCCTTGACGTTGGCCGATCTGACCTTTGATTCCTTGGATCCGGCGACCGATGTGGGGTCGGGAACGGCCGCTGTGCCCGACGGGACGGTGGTTGAGGTATGGATGGACGGTTCTAACCTCACGACACTGGTGACCGGCGGGGTGTGGACCGTCGACTTCATGGCAGAGGCCGGTGCAGACGTCGGTTATCGTTCTAATGGTCAGGCAGCCCTATACGACGACGACGGGGATCAGACGATGACCGAGCAGTCCGCCCCCTGGATCCAGG
>Ga0209347_1001117_pt1 | contig 49285 bp, 48 predicted proteins | sample AutmiccommuBRH23_FD_187382 | JGI IMG/M metagenome (GOLD analysis project Ga0209347, IMG submission 187382) | Deep subsurface microbial communities from Mt. Terri, Switzerland - Autotrophic microbial communities BRH/23 (SPAdes) (version 2) | ecosystem: Environmental > Aquatic > Deep subsurface >... | reverse complement strand
TCCCATGGCGCCGTGGAAATAGCCCAGAGTATCCGGGAAGTCAGCGCGGCTTCTAAGGAAATGTCCGCAGGGGCCGGTGAAAACAACAATTCCGCCAGAGAACTGGCCAACCTGGCCGGAAATATGGTGAGTCTGATCAGGCAGTTTAAGGTCTAAGGATCTAAACAATAATTGAGAGGACGATGCCGGATGGCCATTCTTATCGTTGATGATTCAAAAACCACTCGCGAAATTATAAAATCCTACCTGAACGAGGCCGGCTACCATGATTTATTGTTAGTGGGATCGGCCGGAGAAGCCTTTGCCAGACTGGGTATGAACGCCCCGGAGGCTATTTCCAGGAATGCGACCGCATGCATTGACCTGATCCTGCTTGACATTGTATTGCCTGATATGGACGGCAGGGAAGCCTGCCGCATGATAAAATCATTTGAATTTTTACAAGATATACCAGTAATCATTGTAACTTCCCTGACGGAAAGCGAGCATTTGGGAAAAGCTTTCTCAGCCGGAGCTATTGACTACATAACCAAGCCAATCAATACAATAGAGCTGTTATCAAGAATTCGCTCCGCACTTAAATTGAAATACGAAATGAATCGTCGTAAGGCAAGGGAAATAAGTTTGCTTGAAGTTACCAGGCAACTTGAGTTGGCAGTAAACAAACTAAACCAGCTGTCGTCTTTAGACGGCCTGACCTGCATCGCCAACCGCCGCCGCTTTGACGAACATATGAACAACGAGTGGAACAGGTGCAGGCGCAACGCCATGCCGCTGTCCCTGGTTATGGCGGATATAGACTTTTTCAAGGCATACAATGACACCTACGGCCACCAGGCCGGTGACGAATGTTTGAAAACCGTTGCAAGTGCCCTTGACACTGCACTTAACCGACCTGGCGACTTGGCATGCCGTTACGGCGGCGAAGAGTTTGCAATAGTACTTCCAGAAACAAATAAAAATGGTGCCATCTATATCGCCAAAAGACTCTGCCATACTCTGAAAAGCCTCAACATTCTCCATAAAAGTTCCCCTCTTGGCAAATATGTAACAGTCAGCATGGGGGTAGCAACAGTTCTTCCCACCAAGGAACAATCGCCTGCGGATCTTATAGCCGCTGCAGACAGGGCATTGTACAGTGCCAAACGGGAAGGCCGCAACCGGATCAAAGCTGCCGGCATGGATAGTTTTGATGATATTGTCCATGCGCCGGCCATCCCCTTTTAATAAGAAATGCAGGGCTTTTTATTAAACCGACTGGCTGGTGAGAACCTTTTGGATAAATTAAGGGTACTGGTTGCTGATAATTCTGTTTTTTACAAGAAAATATTCAGTCTGGCGGTGAAGGAAACCGGACTGGGGTCCGTGCTTCATACTGCTTCCAGTGGTGCATTGGCCCTGGAAAGACTAGGACAGCAATCTACTGATGTTGTATTACTTGATCTACACATTCCAGATTCCGGGGGAATAAAAACTCTGGAAGCTATCCTCAGGGAACACCCCGGTATTTTCGTGGCAATCCTCCACCCCGCTGGCAATAATGACGCCGCCGGATGTACCAGAGCCATGGAGATTGGAGCTGTGGACTGTATATTAAAGCCCCCGGTGGCCGAAGCAGAAAAAAGCTTGTCTAATTTAAAAATACATTTACAGGGCTTTTTTACGCAAATAATAACTATGAAATTTACCATGCCTCCCATAGCAAAGGTAAATACTGTACAAACGTCCCAAATCTCCTCATCCAAACCGCCGGAGTGGAAGGCGGCAGAAGCCCCTCCCAAAACGGTAGATCTGGTTGTGATAGCCGCATCCACCGGCGGGCCAGAAGCGTTAGAAGCGGTTCTAAGCAGACTGACTGCCGACTTCAACAGACCTGTGCTGGTAATTCAGCATATGCCTGCAGACATTACCAGAAAACTGGCCCAGTCGCTGGATAGAAAATGCAGTCTACCTGTGCTTGAGGCGGAGGAAGGAATGCCGGTCAAACCGGGTCAGATTCTGATTGCACCCGGGGGACGTCATATGTCCGTGCACTGTGTAAGTCCTGCCGGAATGGTGATTAAACTTGACGACTCGGGCCCGGTAAACGGTGTAAAACCATCAGCTGATGTACTTTTTCGTTCCATTGCCTCCTCCTGCAAGGGCCTACGGGTTGCCGCTGTTATCCTGACAGGCATGGGCCGCGACGGAACCGCCGGATTGAAGGAAATGAAAAACAATTGCCGTAGTTATTGCCTTGTCCAGAGTGAAAGAACCTGTACAGTATACGGCATGCCCAAAGCAGTGGTTGATGCCGGCCTTGCCGATACGGTGGAAGACCTGGAGGTTATTGCAGACCACCTGTTGAGGATTGTGCCTGTCAGGAGTTTATAATATAAACAATAGTACTAACCGGCATGAATATTTGCTTATACAGAAATTTATTTACATGTTTTGCTGAAGATTATGAACAACTGATATATAGCGACGGGATATTTTATCAGATTAAGGGGTGTTCAAATTGAGAATATTGTGTGTTGATGACGTTTTTGTGATCAGAAAAATGGTGAAGGTCACCGTGGATGCTTTAAAAGGGGAATTACTTGAAGCGGCTAACGGCAAAGACGCCCTGGACCTGGTGGAAAAAAACGAGGGGAAAATTGACCTGATTCTACTGGATTGGAACATGCCGGAGATGAACGGCATGGAATTTTTACGCGCTGTTAAAAGCAACGAAAAATTCAGGCACATTCCGGTAATCATGAACACCACCGAAAGCGAAAAGAGCAAAATTATCGCTGCCGTTCAGGCTGGTGCGAGCAATTACATAATTAAGCCGTTCACGGAACAGGAACTCTCTAAAAAAATTATGGATACTGTGCTATCCTTCCCTAAGCTATTTAACAGCTGCCTATGTAAGGAACTGAAAAACGCCCTTAATTCCATCACCGGCCTGCAAGTGACAGAAGCCCAGGTAGAAAGCAGCCAAAATGTCATCAGGGAAAATTATTATTCTGGACAGATGCTTATTACCGGTGAAATTAACACCTTAGTCTCCATTTACTTAAGCAAGGAAAATGCTGCCAGACTGTCCCCCCTTCTATTGGAAAAGTCACAGCAAGAATTAACCCCCGGGGATATAACGAAGGGATTATTAAAACTCCTGAGAACCATTTCAGACAAGGCTACGGCAACCGCGAAGGAAAAAATGAAAATTACAGTTGCCTACCTATTCGCTGGTTTCATCGGAGAAAACATGACCGTCTTCAGCAGCGACAAGAAACTGTACAACATAGACCGAAAATTCAGCGCCGGTCCTCTTGAGTCTTATCTGATGGTACAATATTTTTAGCGTCCGCCTCTTAAAAGTAGGATGCAAGTGTTTTTAAACAAAATAGTAGAAACTCCACCTCCGGCCATTGCGACCGGAGGTTTTTTAAAAAATTTTTCCCCGGAGGGACTAAAAACACTGTTTGGAAACGAATTTGTATATAGAAGGGAATATTGTCGTTCCATATTAATTATTATTATCCATTATGGTAAGGTCAAAGGAGAATGACCGGTGCAAGAATGGGCATTGAAAATAAAAGAACTACACAATGAAAATATACGAGTGATAATGGTGAATGAAACAAAGCAATATTACGGTAAAGCAGCATTGCGGCCGCCGGAAGTACAATTGCTGATAAAATCCGCCCGACTCCCCTTCCTCATGAAACTACTTGACTTTGCTGACGAAACGGTTACAGATGAACTTAATTTAATAAGCCTTACCACAGTAAATATTGTTTGGCACAGGGAAGTTAACGGCAGTTGCGAATACCCCGACTGGATCGGACTTTCTATGACCCCCTGTGATGTGTTGAGTATAGCCAGCTGCTGGAAAAAGAAAGATGCCGCGAACCTCTACCATGATTGGGGCGACAGCATCGCCCGCTGGCTGGCCGGGGCAGTACGGCAACTCAATTAAATATAAGTGCTCCTTGGGTTCGGAAGGGGTTATTCCCCTACAATAATCTGGTAATCAGTTGTTGGTTATATCCTCCATATAATAAAGGACATAAGCTTTATCGGGATCCTGTCGGATGGTTTCCATCACCGGGGGTCCCACGGAAATTTCACCTACAAAATTAAATTCGGCTGAGACATCGAAATCCTCCACTTCGGTGGCTTTAAAACATTCCAGAAGGGGGGTTTTGTCTTTTGTTTCAATTTTCAGGCTTAAATATTTTTCTCTTGCTTCCTCTGGCGAAACGGCAAAAATAACACGGGTATTGGTGGGATGACGCATCGGAGTACCTCCTGACATTTATAAAATTTCTTTCCTATATTTTAATTTACTGTAATGAGAAAAACAATGCCCGCACCACCCAATTCATGCTATAAAAAAATAAAACCCCGTGTTCACAGGGTAATATCCTCTCTTTTCGGCGCCCTCCCTCAATCATGTTTCTCATTTATTTTGCCCAGTGCCCGGGCTATGTTGCCGGCATGCTCGTGCTCCTGCCGCTCAATTATTTTTTTGACCTGTTTAATATTTCTGGTAAATACCTCCTGCCAGTACGCCTCAATATCCGTACCGCGAATTTTCACCAAGTCGTCCAGTGGGCAGAATACTATTAAACGGTGGTCGATGCCTTTAAGCATGGCCATATCTGATCCGTCCTCACCGGTCCTAATGTCCATAACCTTGAAATACAGGTCACATTCGTGGGATTTGCGGCCTACTATATCACCTGCCTTTATTTTGCTCATATAAAACCCCCCGAAGGTTCATTATCTTTATTTATGAATAGTATTTAGATTATATACCAAATAAGGTAAGGGGACACACCTTCTTTATTGCCTAAAATTCCTTACCTTTCTACAATTTCACGAAGGAATGTCCCCAATTATAATCCCCCTCTGCCCCCGGATTGTGTTTATTCTTTCAAGAACCGCCGGATGACTGTATGAGAACCATCTTATAAATGACGGTGGTGACGGATCGGACAGGTTTTTTTTCGCTAAATCAAGCTGCAGGCGGAGGGCAGCCCCGGGGTTCTCCGTCAGCGTTATCGAAACCCGGTCGGCCTCCGTTTCCATGCGCCGGGAAAAATAATTCTGTAGCGGGCTGGAGGCAAAAGAAGCCAGAAGAAAAAACAACAGCGCCACTATCCAGGTATGGGCGGGATAATGCATGTACCATTCGACATCCAGCGTTGTCCGCAGTACCAGAAATAAAATCCCCCACAATAGAAAGCTTCCCAGTATACCCATGGCAAGCCCTTTTGATATATGCCCCTGCCGCCAGTGGGCCATTTCATGAGCCACCACAGCCTCCACTTCATCCCGGGGATAATCCCGCAGTAGCGTGTCGTAAAGCACTATTTGTTTTGTTTTACCCAGACCGGCAAAATAAGCGTTAGCCCTGGTAGTCCTCTGGCTGGCATCCATTACCAGTATTTTATCCACTGGTAGCCCGGCCTTAGCGGACAGGTTTCTCACGTCAGCAACAAGGACAGGATCCCGGGCTGGTTCGAAGCGGTTGAAAAGCGGGGCCACCGCCACAGGCCAGAGGTAGCTCTGAACTACCAGCCAAAGCGAAAAGAAAGAGGCCCCAATCAACCACCAACTACCGTGCCAGCGGTTTATAATCCAGAAAAACATCAGCACACCCAGGGAAGAAAGCAGCAGGTCCAGTCCAGCCATTTTTATATAATCAAGCCACCATGAACCCATGGTCTGAGTTAAAAAACCCCAGCGGTGCTGTAAGAAATAATCACCGTAAAGTTGAAAAGGGAGGTTAACAGCCCTTTGCGCCAGCCATACCACAAAGAATACCAGCAGAATGCCACCACGATAACTGCCTCCGCTAACCTCCTGCGCCCATCCGTAAATAGCCACTGCCGGGCCTCCAAACACCAGCCACAGCAAAAAAGTCGCTTGCACTAAAAAACTGCCAATAAAAAACAGCCTTGCCACCCGGGCGTACTCCCTGGCTGCATCAACCTGCTGTGATGTAAAATAATTAAATACATCCGGATTAATTTTCCCGGGAAAGACGGCCTGCCATAGATAGAGCAGGCTAAACATTGCCGACGGCACAAGAATTATAAACCATAAAGCATTAAATCGCGGCTGCATAGCATCCTCTTTCCTGAAATTGGCATGATAATTATTATATGGTCATATAGGCTGCATTATCCTTTTATTTTAACATCCCCCGGGAGGCCAGCCTGGCCTTCACCGTGGGGAAATAGTCCATATTCGTGTGTGGCAAAAATTTACTGCCTACAAATTTATTCATAAAAGTTTGGTTGGCATTAAGCTCAAAGTATGTAATATTTTTTGCAATAGATTCAATATCCCGTCTCTTATCCGAAGACAGCAGAACCTGCCTGGCTCCCTCGCCGGAGCTATTGCCCAGTCTGATCATTTTTCCCCTGGGCAAATCAGGGTACAATCCAATGGTAATGGAAGACTCCAGGTGCAGATACTGGCCAAATGCTCCGGCAGCATAAAACTTTTCCAGTTCCCCCAGGCCGCAGCCTACACTTTCCAGCAACAACTCCAGGGCAGCGTTCACAGCCCCCTTAGTTCTCATCAGATTATTTATATCCACCTGAGTCACCACAATGTCCTCGCCCGATGCAGACTCGCCGGCGGACACAATCACAAACCTGTCCACTCCGCCTTTAAATTTCCCCGCCCGGTCAATAATTCCGGACAGGAAGAGCTCCGCCAGGCAGTCCACCAGACCCGAGCCACAAATTCCTACAGGTGTTATGTCTCCGATAGTCCGATAGGTTACACTATAGGTGTCCGGGTCAATTTTTACCTCAGAAACGGCCCCGGGTTCCGCCCTCATACCGCTTTTCACCACTCCGCCCTCCAGGGCCGGACCGGCAGCCCCGGCACAGGCCACCAGCCACTCGCTGTTACCCATCACTATTTCCCCGTTGGTCCCTATGTCCACCAGCAAGGCCAATTCCCCGCTCTTGTACATGTTGGACACCAGTACCCCGCCCAGCACATCTCCACCCACATAGCTGCCCACGCCAGGCAGGCAGTACACCGGAGCCAGCGGATTTACGTCCAGCCCAACTTCCCTGGCGGTTAGTATACCCGGGCTGTTCACCACTGAAATGTATGGAGCCAGGCATATTCTCGAAGGATCAAGTCCCAGCAGCAGGTGGATCATAGTGGAATTTGCCCCGATGGCGGCCGCCGTTATATCCCGCTGTGCAAAACCTCCACTACCGGACAATTTTCGGATAATGCCGTTTAATGTCTCCAATACGGCGCTACGCAGAAGGGTGAGTCCCTCTCCCTCCCCAGTGGTGTAAATCCTGGTAAGAATATCCTCACCATAACTTATCTGGCCGTTGTAGTCGGCGGCGATATCCAGTATATTACCGGACAGCATATCCACCAGGTAACCAACCACTGTAGTGGTACCTATGTCTATGGCCAGTCCCAGATGTTTGGAGGTGGTGTCGCCCGGGTGGATATCTATCATGGCGTAGCCGTTTTGCCGTACGCCCACAGTTGCCGTTACCTCCCAGTTCCCTTCCCGGCAAGCCCTGGAAACCTTATTCATAATGTCAAGGGGTACGCTCAGCAGGCCATATTTTTTGGCCAAAGCATATCTGAGCCGGTCTACATCCCCCCGGTTATCCGCGAGATCAGGCTCATCCAACCTCAATAAATGCTTTCTGGTTAATGGATCGATGTCTAATTCTGCGGAAATACTGTCTTTCAAAATAATTTGGGTTTTATCATTGGCAGCCATTGTACACCTCGGTTAGTTATATAATTGCATATTAATTTCCGACAAATACAAAAAAATTATATCATAAACATGCTGGATGTGGTTACAAGTAGTGTAATATAGCCACGAACTACGCCCGGGGAATGGTAAACCAGAAGGTAGATCCTTTGCCGGGGACGCTGTCAATACCCACCTTACCGCCGTGCATTTCCACGATCCCCCGTACGATGGCCAGTCCCAGCCCGCTACCGGATATGTCCCGGCTGCGGGACGGATCTGCTTTATAGAAACGCTCCCAAACCAGAGGCTGCTCCTCAACTGGTATTCCAGGGCCTGTATCCCTGACTGAAACCTTAAGCATGTCCCCTTCCCCGGCAACTGATACAGTTACCTCGCCACCAGGCGGTGTGAATCTCAAAGCATTATCCACCAGGTTTATAATTACCTGTTCTATTCTATCCTCGTCCGCTCTGGCGGGGAAAGGGCTGCCGGAGTTATTGAATACAATCGTCTGCCCTTTTTCCGCGAAGCGGTTCGTAAACCTTTCCAGCACCCGGCGGATTACCGGAAGCATGTCAATATCTTTTAAATCAGCCCTGACACCGCCCGCTTCCATCCTTCTCAAACTCAATAATTCATCCACCAGACGCCTAAGACGCAAGGTTTCCTCAATAATATTGTGCAGATATAGTTCCCGCTGGGACTGATCCTTTCCCAGACCGTCGGCCAGCGCCTCCGTATACCCCTGGATTATGGTCAGGGGCGTCCTTAGCTCGTGGGAAACACTGGCCACAAATTCACGCCTGGTATTGTCCAGCCTTTCCAATTCATCGATTTTCTCTCTCAACCGGGTCGACAAAACATTGAGGGACTCAGCAAGCAATCCCATTTCATCGGCAGATTTTACCGGCGCCTGAACACCATAGTCGCCTTCCGCCATGGCCCTGGCCACCCGGTTCATGGTCAGCAGCGGCCGCACAATATTCCTTGCCAGCAGAAAAGCCAGCACTGTGGCAATCAATACCCCCAGAACGAGGGCATATAAAGCGGCCTGCTGGAGCGCCCTGATATTGTTTACTATGGGTGCCAGGGGAGCCTGGATCATCACCGCCCCGGCCACCGCTCCAGCACTCATAACCGGTATACCCACCTGCATAACATCTGTTTTAAAATAAGGGTTATATTCCTTCCGTACCAGTTGCCCGCCTGCTAGCACCTTCGCCACATCTGTAGCATCAAAGGGCTTGCCGCCGTTATAATTACCAATCCTGCCCATACCCATACCATGACCGGCGCCCCGGCCCATACCCATGCCCATACCCATGCCCATACCCATGCCCTGACCTCCACCTGCCGGGCGGTTCCAGGCCATGATTTCACCTTCTTTATCCACCACCAGGACGCTTGCTCCCAGATAATTTGCCAGATCATCGGCCTGCCGCTGCATTTGCAATACGTCACCCTTCATATCCAACTGGGCGGCTAGTTTTTTACCCTCTTTGATAATTTTATCAGACTGCTGACCCAGGTATATATCCTGTATTATACCTGCCTGAATTAAGCCTGCCAGCAGCAGCACCGCCACCACCAGCCCCAGCATAGCCAGCCACAGTTTGCGTACAATACCCCGAATTTTCATTTTTCAACCTCAAATTTGTAGCCCACGCCCCAAACGGTGTGAATATATTGCCTGGCGCCGGGGATTCTGGCAAGCTTATCCCGCAGGCGGGTGATATGGGTGTCCACCGTCCGGGCTTCCCCGAAAAAGTTGAAGCCCCAGACATGCTCCAGCAACTGCTCCCTGGTAAAAACCCTGCCCGGGGAGCCGGCCATATATATTAATATTTCAAATTCTTTCGGGGTAAGCTGCACGGGCTGGCCGCTAACGGCAACATCACGGCTACCCGGGTTTATGCTGAGTCCTGTGAATTCCAGCACATGCTCCCTTTCCCCCGGAACGGGCCTGTCCTTTTTGGTTCTGCGCAAAATGGCCTTGATTCTAGCCACCAGTTCCCTGGGACTGAAAGGTTTTACTACGTAATCGTCTGCCCCCAGTTCCAGACCCAGCACCCTGTCAATCTCATCCCCCCTGGCGGTGAGCATTAATATTGGAATATCGGAATCTTTTCTTATCTCCCGGCAAACTGTCCAGCCATCCATGCCAGGTATCATCAGATCCAGCACCAGCAGATCAAAATTTTTCTTTCTAACAAGCTCAAGGGCTTGTCTGCCGTCTGCTGCACCTTCTACTCCGTATCCTTCAGCCTGAAGATAGGTAATCACCAGATCTCTGATTTTTTCCTCGTCGTCCACAACCAGAATATTTATGTCTCCCAACCTTCATCCACCACCCGCTATTATATATCTCAATATATCACAACATTCATCTATTCAAAATAAAAACGGCGCCATTATGACGCCGAGTAATTCTTATAGCCCCCGAACCAGGAATATATACGTATGGCCATGCGTACCAGAGGATTGTTAACCCTACTTTCAATATTCTTTTTTTCCTCCTTATGCTTATTCAGTTCCTGCTGGGCAAAACGCAGGTTTCTGTGCATTTCCTCCCTACCTTCCAGGGCATCCTTCAGATCGTTGCTAAGTGCATTAATTTCCTCCCTCAGCCTTCTTTCCTCTTGAACCGCCATATCAAGGGTCCTGTCCAGTTTGTTCTTCAATTCCACAATTTCCGTTTGCAGTTCCGCCACTCTGTTTGCATGTCTATCCTTCAACTCAGCCAGACGGGCTTTGTTTTCTCTGTCTTTTTCCTTATACTGCTGCAGCTTTGTAAATAGTGTTTCCAGGCTGGACTGATTTTTTTGCAGCGCTTCCCTGAGTCTCCGGTTTTCTTCCTCACCGTCCCTGGATTTTTTCACCCACAGCCTGCACTGGTGGAGGATGCTGTTGGCTTTGGACTCCAGCTTGGATATGTGCTCCCTGTACCTGAAAATTTCCTTTTTTCTCAGAGATAAAAGCAAATCTTTTTCTGCCATTTGGGTTACAATTTGCTCATGCCTTCCCGCTTCCTCCATCTTCAAAGCTAGAGCGGATGCTGTTTCCCTGTATGCGGAATTTATTTCCTTAAACTGCCTCTCTATGGCGGTCTGTTTGCTGTTTCTTTTTTCCTTTTCCCTTAGCCACCTTACCCGTTGGCGGCCCATGGAGGCCAGAAACCTTTTAGTAAGAGCATCGTAGGCAACATGAGTCCCGGCATTGTATGTCCAGATTCCATCTCCCAGTTTCTCAAAATAAGGAAATTTATTCATCACGCCCTCTATCGCGCCGGCGTTGGTAGGTTTCCATGAATTAACCAGTTCTTGCATCTGCTGCACGGAAAGCCCCACTGGGTGTGTTTTTAGCGCTTTTATCACCAGTTGTTTAAGGGAGTAGTGACCTGTCTCCACCTCCCACTCAGTCAATCCCCAGTAACCGTTGGCCAACTGGATAAACCTACCGTCAGAAATCAATCCCACCTCTTCCGAAACCATGTTTTTTATCTTTTTTTTGTTTTTTGAACCTCCCCCCCTGAGTACTTCCTTTATGCTAAGGGGTTGTTGACGTTTCAACAATATAGCGTAGAATTGATCGTTATCCCTTTCACCCTGGAGATCAATTGTCCACTGTCCAGGACCGCCGCTCACAAAGCATTTATGCTGTTTGAGACAACGGGATATTCTATCCTCCACCTGCTCCGCCGGCAAATCTCTCAGCATTATCCTCTGGACATGGGGCGCCATCTCGGCCACCGACATGCTATCAAAGAAAAATAGTGTTTTTTTCAAAACATCGGTTAAGGAATGGAGCTTTCCATCCATTCTGAACCACCATCCTTCATGTAGAAATTTCTATTCGGTTTACAAACATATTATATATTCTCCATTTATTACCATTTACCTTTAAAATTGTTGTTAAATATTTCCAACACTTTCAAACAACTTTCACCTTTTTTCATACTTTAAATTATGTATACTGTGTATTGTAATTAATTGAATATAAAGGTTATAATATCTTTTAAGTAAATGTCTTTATAAAATAATTCTTTAACCCCTCAACGGATGATCCTTGGGAGGCGAAAGTATGTGTGCAATAAATTACAATCCTGCGGACATGATTATAGAAACTCCTTCCGGCACTATCCACATTGAGGGACCGGTCAAATCAACCGACATAGAAAACCTGCAAATGGATGAAGAATTGAAAAATTTTCGCCCTCCGGTCAAGCAAAAAAAGGCCTTGATGCAGATTGCCGATTCGTCGGACGGGATGTTGTACATAATCAGGTACGAGAACACCATCGTTGGGTATGTGAGCTTTCACGGCACAGACCCCTATTCCCGCTGGAGCAAACACCCCAAAATTCTAGAACTGGGAGCAATTGAGCTCAGTTTCCACTGGAGAAAATTTAAGCTGGCCAAAAAATTACTAAAAGTCGCCTTTGAAAATCCTGTGATGGAAGATTTTATTATACTTACCTTAGAGTTCAGCTGGCACTGGGATTTGGAAAACACACGACTTGATTTGTGGAACTATCAAAAAATGCTGACCAATGTTTTTGGCTCCGTAGGACTAATTAAAATGTCCACCAACGACCCCGACATACTGGAACACCCGGCCAATGTATTAATGGTTAGAATCGGGAAAAACGTCTCCGGGGAAGACATCAAGGAATTTGACAGCCTGCGTTTCCTCGATGAGGGCATTTTCGCCAAAAATTAAAAGCAGCCCAAGGCTGCTTTTTTACTTCAATAATATCATTTATCTTAACCATATCTTATTCGAAACTGTAATTGGGCGCTTCCTTGGTGATAACCACATCGTGTGGATGGCTTTCCCGGAGTCCGGCCGCTGTTATCCTTATAAAGCTGGTTTTTGTTTGCAAATCGTTAATATTGCCACAGCCGCAGTATCCCATACCCGACCGCAATCCGCCGATTAACTGATATACTGTGTCCGCCAGAGCGCCTTTATAGGGAACCCTTCCCTCAACGCCTTCGGGTACCAGCTTTTTCTGGTTCTCCTGGAAATAGCGGTCTTTACTTCCTTCCTTCATCGCCCCCAGTGATCCCATGCCCCGATATACCTTGTAGCTACGCCCCTGGTAAATTTCAACATCCCCGGGGCTTTCCTCGGTCCCGGCAAACAGGCTGCCGATCATAATCACATCAGCCCCCGCTGCGATGGCCTTGGTAATATCCCCGGAATATTTTATACCCCCGTCCCCAATAATCGGTATTCCGAATTTGGCTGCCTCCCGGGAACATTCGTATATGGCGGTTACCTGGGGCACCCCGGCGCCTGCCACAACCCTGGTGGTACAGATTGATCCAGGGCCTATCCCCACCTTTACTGCGTCCGCCCCGGCTTCCGCCAGATCCCTTACGCCCTTGGCGGTACCTACATTACCTGCAATCAGGGCCACATCCGGGTAGCGTGTTTTAACCGCCTTTACCGTGTCTATCACACCACTGCTATGGCCGTGGGCGGTATCAACCACGATTATGTCTACTTTGGCGTCTACCAGGGCCTGAACCCTTTCCATGGTGTCGGAAGTTATTCCCACTGCCGCCGCCACCAGCAATCTGCTGTTTTTGTCCTTGGCGGAGTTAGGATACTGCCGGGCCTTCTCAATATCTTTAATGGTAATTAGTCCGCGCAGATTATATTCATCATCCACGATAGGTAGTTTTTCCACCCGGTGGTTTTGCAGTATTTCCTTGGCCAACTCCAGTGTAGTCCCAACGGGAGCGGTAATCAGGTCATCCTTGGTCATGACGTTACCCACCGGCTGGGTAAAATTCTTTTCAAAGCGCAGGTCCCTGTTGGTCAGTATCCCCACTAACCTTCCATTACGGGTAATGGGGACGCCTGAAATGCGGTAGCGTTCCATTAACAGCAGCGCCTCACTGATGGGACTTTCCGGGGAAAGGTAAATAGGATCGGATATGACACCGTGCTCAGAGCGTTTAACCCTATCCACCTCCATGGCCTGCTTTTCAATAGACATATTTTTGTGGATTACCCCTACGCCGCCTTCCCTGGCCATGGCAATGGCCAGCCTGGATTCGGTAACAGTATCCATGCCGGCGCTCATTAAAGGTATGTTAAGCTTGATATCCCTGGTCAATTTAGTTCCGGTGTCAACATCCCTGGGCAATATTTCACTGGCTGCAGGAACCAGAAGTACATCATCAAAAGTCAGTCCGACTTTGGCAAACCTGTCCGGAAACAAAATACCAACCTCCCTATAGCCTCTTCCGGCAATTATATTGCAATATTATAGCACACCCATGTTTGGAGGTCATGTCTTTTTGCAAAATAATAAGGACGGCTGTTGCCGTCCCTTAATCCTGACCCATTATTGAGCCTACGCCGAATTTCATGAAATGATCCCGCAAATGGCTAATCAGTTTTTCCGAACAGTCGAACTCCCCCGCCATCTCCGCATCGCTCTTATCCTCCCTAATGCCTTCAATCAATTCATCAAAATCAACGCCCACTTCCGATGCCTTAAATTTCAGGCTGGGTTCGGTACTCCATGGCACCCTGGAACGGATATACTCCTCCATTTTCATCACTCCCTTGTGCTGTTGGGTACTATAAAACATTACATACCAATTTCACTATTCCTGATTAATAAATCCTTTTTAAATCTCCTTGCCACTAGGAGTATTTTTTCCGCCGCCGGCGAATTTATTACCCTATACAAAACAGTCTCATACAAAAAAAATATCCGGCAGGGAAAATATTGATTAGAAAGACACATACTTTATATATAGGGTATAATTGCAGGAACATCAGATTATAATGAGGTGACCAAATTGGAATGGGTTCTTATTAAAAATTTGAAGAACTATCCGGAACGGGAAGTGGAAGTAAAGGGTTGGCTCTACAATAAGAGATCCTCGGGCAAGATAGTCTTTATGATTATCCGGGACGGTACCGGCCTGCTGCAGTGCGTACTGATGAAAAAAGATCGGCCCGATTTATTTGAACAGGCCGAAAAAATAAACCAGGAATCTTCCGTTATTGTCAGAGGAACCGTGCGGGAAGAACCCCGTTCACCCGGCGGTGTGGAGATGCAACTTACGGACATTGAGATTGTGAACATAGCGGATAATTACCCTATCAGCTTGAAGGAACACGGCGTGGACTTCCTGGCGGACAGGCGCCACCTCTGGATCCGTACTCCCAAACAGTCAGCCCTGCTGCGCGTCCGGTCCACCGTGGAACAGGCCTGCCGGGATTTTCTGCACCAGCAGGACTTTGTACTGGCAGATGCCCCCATTATTACTCCGGCGGCCTGCGAAGGAACCACCACCCTTTTTGAAATTGATTATCACGGCGAAAAGGCATTTCTATCTCAGAGCGGTCAACTATACAATGAAGCTGCAGCCATGGCTTTGGGACGCATTTATTGTTTCGGGCCCACCTTCCGGGCGGAAAAATCAAAGACCAGACGGCACCTGATGGAATTCTGGATGATGGAAGCCGAGGCCGCTTATTTTGATTTTGAGGACAACCTGAAGCTGCAGGAAGGCCTGATTTACTTCATTATTCGGACCGTACTGGACAAAAACAAGGAAGATTTAAAGGTATTAAACAGGGATATTGAAAAACTGGAGGCCGTCAGTCTGCCCTTCCCCAGGCTCAGTTATACCGAGGCAGTGGAAGTGCTGCGCAATAAGGGCCGGGAATTTGAATGGGGCAACGATTTCGGCGCCCCGGACGAAACGGAAATTTCCACCAACTTTAATTCCCCGGTTTTTGTACACCGCTACCCCACAAAAATAAAAGCCTTTTATATGAAGCCAGACCCCTCCGATGGCAAAGTGGTACTAGGAGCAGATTTGCTAGCCCCGGAAGGCTACGGGGAAATCATCGGCGGCGGCCAGCGCATTGACGATTTGACCCTACTGGAAAGCCGCATCAGGGAGCACAATCTCCCCGAAGAGGCGTTCGCCTGGTATCTCGACCTCAGAAGATACGGGTCTGTGCCCCATTCCGGTTTTGGACTGGGCATAGAAAGAACGGTGGCCTGGCTTTGTGGTATAGAACACGTCAGGGAGACGATACCCTTCCCCCGCACCTTATACAGACTGTATCCCTGAGTTGGGCGATGGAATACAATATAACAGCGCTGCGGGTATATTTATTTCAAAATTATGATAAAAATGATAGAATTAAATGCTCATACAAGGCTCCGGCGCATTGAACAACGGGAGGTGGAAGATATAATGATTAAGCTGATGATTAAGGGCTTCGCCTACGACGTTAGCGGAAGCCCCATAGTATTGCTAACCGATGAAGAGGAAGAAAAAGTTCTTCCCCTCTGGATTGGCTTGCTGGAGGCCCATTCCATCGCCCTTGCCGTGGAAGGGACTGAAATGCCCCGGCCCATGACCCATGATCTGATAATAACCATCTGCAAGATGCTCAAAGCAACAATTTCCAGGGTGGTTATTAACGATTTAAGAGATAATACTTTTTATGCCACCATAGATCTCACTACAGAAATTGAGACCATAGCCATGGACGCCCGTCCCAGTGACGCCATCGCTCTGGCTTTAAGGTCTTCGGCGCCCATTTATCTTAAAAATAACCTGGCGGACAACATGCTATCTATTTCGGAACTAATTGATGAGGAAACCAAAAAAGAACTGGATAAATTTTTTAACGTAAGCAATCTAAAAAAAACCCTCCATTGATAACGGGAGGTTTGTCGGTTGATTCTGATAGAAACCCGCCGCTGCATTTTATGCAACCGCATGGTTAAAGCCGCAGTCAAAAAAATACCCGGGATTAAAATGGAACAGCCTGTATTTATAATGTGCAGTGAAGATACCGAGTGCACTAATATACAGTGTCTGCTGCTCAATCCTCTGGGCATGAAATCACCTTTTGAGGATATTCCCGTAGACAGGATTAATAAGCAATATACAGAAATAAAATGGCCTTAATGAAAGGTCATTTTTTTAACTGATAACCCAGCCAGGAGCGGGGAAAGATGATCACTAAAGAGGTGATACAATGAAGTGGTTTGATCTTCCCGTAAACTACAGGGAACCGGAAATCATTGAAGATTTGCACCGGCCCCCGGGATCGCCCCGTCCAAGGGAAACCAAGTCCCAGCAAGCACAGCTGAAAAGCCCCCATGACCACGGGCACAACAAAGACGTTGAATGGAAAATGGCAGGCAAAACTGGCCATGAAGACGCACAAAGGTAACACCGGGGACATCACCCCGGTGTTACCTTTGTGCCATAAATCATTAGAAGCCTTGCAATTTTTAAATATTCTGCTATGATTAAAATCTTAATATTTTTCTGGTTTGTAGAAAGTACAACACTCCTTTTTCAAAAGCCCACTCAATATCCTGGGGGGTACTGAAGTAGGTCTCAATGGCCTTTCCCGTCTGAGCAAGTTTCACTAGCTGCTCAACGGTAAGAGACGGCTTTTTGCGCATATGAGGCTCAACTGCGTACTCTTTTCTGCCACAGCCCGTTTCATTGTCTACGCCAAACCTGATTTCCTTGCTGTTGATTTTTTTGTTTTTTACTTGAAGGCTTTCTTTATCCAGAAGGAAAAAATCACTCGTAACCTTTCCCGAAACAACCGCTTCCCCAAGCCCCCACGTTGATTCAATCACGATCTCATCCCGTGACAGATTGATAGGATTTCCGGTAAACATCACCCCGGCAACTTCCGGATCAACCATTCTCTGGATTACCGGAGCTATCACCGCCATAGCATGGTCAATCCCCTTCTGGTAACGCAGCATTGCCGCCCTGGCCGTCCACACGGAAGCCCAACATTCTTTAACCTTTTTAAATACTTCTTCTGTTCCGCGAATATAGTGGTAGGTGTCCATCATACCGGGAAACGATGAGATAGCAGTCCCCTTGACCGCTACCGAAGAGCGCACTGCCACGTAAGGTTCGGCCCCGCCCGCTCCGGCCAGGTCCTTGTATGCATTTGAGATTTGCTCATACTCAGACGGCAATTCGCATTTTGCTACTAAATCCCTAATCATTTGGGTCTTTTGTTCAAATTCTTCATTGTAATTTTCAAAATTAATTGTTTGAACTATCTCATCAATTAGCAGTTCTAATTTATTGCATTTCAGCATATCAAAATAGGCGTCGGAAACAATACAGAAGCCGGGGGGCACATTAAAACCAGCTTTTATAAGTTCTCCCAGATAAGTCCCTTTACCGCCACAACTTTCAATCAAATCAACAGAGATCTCCGAAAAATCCATGATATATTTTGGCACTGCTTACCCCTCCGTACTATGCTCTTCTTAACAGGCTCAATAAAATGGCGCGTTAATACCAGGAGCAAATCCACTATTTTGCATCAATCGTTTCCTGAATCTGGGTCATGGATTCAAAACCAGGAGGTACTTCCTCAGGACCAATAGGTGGACCGGGCGGAGCAAAAGGTATCTTCAGCCAGAAAAAATTATGCGCCAACAGAAGTACTGCAACCACATGCAAGGTATAGAACACGGAAATGACCGAAATGTCAAAAGGCAACCCGGCAGCGGTAACGTTCACCAAAATTGGTGTAAGAATCAGCCGCAGCAGCGGAATCCAGATAATTACGAGGATTGCAACCACTATAAGGTTATACACACCTCTTTTAGGCTGAATATATTTGGCATTGGGATAATAACCGAAAATTACTGAATGAAACAGCGTCCAACCTATGATTGACCCGCCTATGGCTGCAAAGGAAAATGTCGGACTCATAAACTGCAGGGTGCCAACCCATGAAACATAGCCGAGTAAAACGGCTACTATTGTCAACACGATCTGGCCTGCCGGCTCACCTAGTTTATAAAAGGGATAACTTTGCATGGACAGCGCATTGCCGAATACCTGTACCCATACAATCACCCATACGGCAAGTCCCAACATGAAATCGGCCTGGAATAACCCTATAGGATCAAACGGCATACCGGCCCAGGGGGTATCTTTTAAATTCACCAATAAGAGCCATAGAATACTGGTTATAACCAAAATCACAACAGCGCCCGTAATTAAATTAGTCACGCCACTCTTTTTGGCTACCGGGTAGGCTCCCCAGTTCAGCGCGTACCACAGGCTCGTCATAAATAACAGTATGCCGAAATAATTGGTAACTGGAAAAAGCGGTACAGCAGGCCAGATGTTAGTAACAGCCAGGGTATTTAACAATGCCAGGCCCAACCATAATAAGGTCATGGAAATCCCCGGCACCAATTTGCTCATACCCGGCTTCCATACGCCCTCCGGTGGAGCGACAGGCCACCCCCTGCCAATTACACCCAAAGCCACCAGCCAGAACAGCCAAAAGAAGGAAGACGGGATATACAGCGTAAAAAACATTTTGGCCGGCACTAAATACATAATTAACCAACCAATAACCATTGCCCCAATAAACTGTAGCAGGCTTTCCTGAAAAGTTTTTTTCATTTCCATAAACCTCCTTAAAATATTAAACAATTTCGATAATCAGGGAAAAGTCCTTCCGAGCATGATTAGCCTGTCAAATCATAACTGAAAGGACTTTTAAATTTGCTCCGGGAGATGCGGGAACACTCCCTCAAAATTGCTCACTCAACCACTGATTTTTGCAGAATCTCAACGACACCATTATCTCCGTCCACCCTGATCAGGTCGCCGTTGTCAATAGAATTGGTTGCATTCCAACATCCAACGACAGCTGGAATCCGGTATTCTCTAGCCGCAATAGCCGCGTGTGTGAGCATTCCTCCAGTGTCGGTGACTACACCGGCAATCTTTGGAAACAGCGGGGTCCAGGCTGTAGATGTATAAGGACATACCAAGATTTCCCCAGGTTCAACTTTTGCAAAACCGTCAAAATGAGTTATTACACGGGCGCGGCCCTCAACAACACCAGGCGCTCCCTGGAAACCCTCCAGCCGCAGGGACTTCACCTGTTCACCTTTGGGATGGATGATGTCATCTATAATACCGAAAACTTTCACCCCGATGGGGTCGCTCATGACATCCGGAACCGCCCCTGCAGTTAATGGCGCTTCCTCTTCCTTTACTTTTTCCCAGTCTTCTGTCCGCTCTTTAACCAGGGATGGAACCAGCCTGCTGTGGTGGTAAATGGCTACATCTTTTTCACGGGCCAGGTCACTTAAAATTTCGATCAGTTCACTGTAAGTGAGGAAAAACACATCTTCGGCGTTTTCCAGCAACCCGAACTGCTGGAGGCGCCTGCCGCAGGCAAGACCGGCATAACGAAGCCGGGCGGTAGATCCGGCATCGATATAAAAGCCATGGTCTTCCTGGAAGAAATACACACCTTCCGCCGCTTTCAGTAATCTATCAAAGGTTTTTTGCTCTTCCTCGAAAAGGCTATCTCTAAAATCGCGGATTGCTTCATCCCTTTCGCGTAACAATTTGGCCCTGGTCTCATCAAAGTCCCATCCGTCCCTTAACTTTCTGATGTATCCGCCCATAGTCTCAAGTACCGGTGCGGAGTCTTCCTTCCAGGTCGGGTAAATAACGTCAAGATGCCCGGCGGTAATCCTGTTGCCGTAAAATTGCAGGAATTCTTCAAGCCGGGCATACCACTGGTTACCCTCATCAGTACTTTTCAGACCGACAATTAACGCCTGGACATCCTCCAGGAATTTGTCCCCGATCCCCAGTTTTTCCGCAAGCTGTGCCAGTCTGATCATTTCCCGGTCAGTTTTCGTCGCCATAGTATCGTAAGCGCCCCGCAGCATTACGGTAAATTCTTTCTCTTCAAGTCCATTTTTCTTGCAGAAATCTTCAAAGGTAAAATAAATAGCGTCGGCCATATACATTGTTGTAAAGTGAATTTCCCAGTTCCGGCGATTCATTTCGTTGGCCCACTTAATATATTCTAATAATTGAGCAATTTTCAACATGTCTGGATTAATGGCATCAACAATATTTAGTTCTTCTTTTACTTCGTTAATATATCCGGCGTAAAACTCATCCCAATGGTCAATGCAGTGTTCTAAATTTTTAACAAATTCCTGTTCCCTGCTCTTAATTTCATCCACGTCCCTGATTACAGCAAAGCCAAGATATACTCTGCCCTTATAAATCTTGACGTGAGCTCCCTTTGATCCGGGTAACATTACCTTATTCGACGCATGATGGTACGACCAGGCGTGATGTTTTTGGACTGTTGTCATTCCGAATGGAGAAATAGGATACGGTTGATGCAGGTCATCCCTAAACCAGAAGATATCCTCATCATCCGGGAACCTGAGTGTCCTTAGACTTGAGATGCTGCGGTCTATCCTTCCCCGCTCACCCATTTTCTTAACCCCCTTCATTTTTATCGAGAGATATATGAATATTCTGAAATTTTTAATCATTAAATGACAATTACTTGGATGATAACGTTTTTAATACTTTCTCTATAAATAACAATACGTCTTCCTGCCTTTGGCTGGCAGTCAACCCAGCTTGTTTTCTAATTTCCTCGAATTTACCCATTCTTTTTTCATCTTTTAAAACTAGTTCAGGTGTCACCCCTTCTTTCTTTAATATATTTTTGATGACAGCAATAACTTCATCAATACCGCCTGAGCTGTTATGTATATCGTACAAATATTCTGTTTTGTCTCCCAGTCTTCGGCTTTCTCTTTCCTGTAAAATAAAAGTATTCATATTATTGTCACCCGTTTTAATTCTTTTGGTTTTCGGTAGATTTCAACCAGTTCCGGATAATCTGAATCATTTCTTGCAAAAACAATCCTTCCCGAATCTTCCGGCCTGCTTATCACATAATACCTGATTAGTTTTGTAACATCCCCAGGAGCTTTTAATACTTCTTTCCACCCGTCACCCCATTCCAATAAAATATAACGGGCATCTTTCTCAGCATTAAGCGTATTTAGCTCAAACCCGCTGGAAGCCAATTCCAACAAAGTTGATTCCGATAAGTTACCCGGAGCTATTTCTATTTCACAACCGTCCCTGAATTGAACTATCACTTTTTGAATATCATCAACCATAATATTTGACCTTCCCCTTTATCAGCCTGGTTAGCTCTAAAAAGTTTGATACTTTATAGTGAGCTCCTGAAGGGCCGTAATCGATGTAGCCGGTATATTGAATAGTATAAAATCCTCTTTCTTTAGCCGGTATAATATCAGTTGCCGGTTTGTCGCCAATAATAACTGCTTCCGATGGCAATATCCCTTTTTGCTTCAGGTCCTCTTTTAATTTATCGTAAATTGTTCCAGCTTGTTTGGTCAGGCCCATATAACCAAGATCAATATTATTGTCCTTTACGTTAATTTTACCCTGGGGAGTGATCAATTCATTAAAGTAAGAAGTTAGATTGTTCTTCTTTAAGAACATACTAATAATATTTGCAGTCATTGCGCCAAGAGTTTTTTTCAACTCAGATACAACATTTATATCAATCTGCTCACTTTTTAAGTAGATAAGCGCTTCTTCCAAACCTTTACCCGGGCCAAGCAGCTCTTTTTCCATTATGTTGAATAAATCCATTGCTTCCTGCTCGCCATCTAAAACATAATTGAGGATCTCATCCCGGTGTCCCTCTTTTATAATCCCGTATTCCACATATTTTTCCTTCAGGATTCTGTATTTCCGGATTGTTCTGCTTATTTGTTCCGGTTTACCTGTTTTCTTTAAAATATCACCGAAGAGTAAGGGATTTCTTAAATTGGTCGGCTCCATCAAGCATTGCCCAAAATCAAAGCCGCACCATTTGACCTCAATCATTTCTTTTGCTCCTTCCAGAAGCACTTAAATTGCCACTGACTTTTGGAGGTTTTTTGGGAGGGACTATATTTTAAAAAGACAGCCCTCCCAATTAACCCTACTTTATATTAAATATTTTTGCAGCATTGAGCCCTAAGATGGCGTCCTTATCTTCAGCAGAGATATCCAGGGCATTAACGCTGCCGATAGCTCCTTCCGGATCTCCCACCCTGTGGGCGTAATCGGTGCCCAATACGATGTGGTCGGCCCCCATCTCCTGATAACAACACGTTACTGCTGCCTTGTTGAAATTGCATGTGTCCGGGTAGACCTGCGCCTTGTAGTACTCACTCGGTTTCTTCGGGAGTCCTTCATAACCCCATTCTTTGCCATATCCCTTGAAGGAATCGTCCATTCTTCTCAGCATGTAAGGGGCCATACCGCCCAGGTGGCAGTGAATAAGCTTGAGGTTGGGGTGCTTTTCCAGGACGCCGCTGAAAATAAGCGTGACCACGGCCATTGTGGTATCAAGGGTGTAGCCGAACAACTGAACGGGCAGTTTCACTTTTTTCATCACTTCATCGGTTAAGGGAGAGGCCGGGTGCACCAGGATTGGCAATTGATACTCTTCCGCCGCGGCATAAAGCTGCATGAACTCGGGGCTCGCCACGGGTTTGCCGTTGATATTGGAGAAGAACATAATCCCCCTGGCGTAATCGCCCATCTCTTTTTTACATCTCTCAAGTTCCTTCATAGCCCGGTCCATATCCTGGTAAGGGAGAGTAATATAGAAATAAAATCTCCCCGGATATTTCCGGCAAGTCTCCGCCATGCTGTCATTAACCCGTTTAGCCCATACCTCACCCTCCTCGGGGCTAAGGAGTTCCACACTGGGAATGGTTTGGCTTAAAACCTGTATGTCCAGGCCGGCCTTATCCAAATCCTCAACCCTGGCAGCGGGATCATAGTGCCCTGGCCTGTCAATGTGAGCGCAGATTACGTCATTAACATAGGCAAGATAAGAAGTCGGACCGGTTTTAACCAATCTCGGATTGGCATTTTTTTGCAAATACTCGAGCCATTCTACAGGATATAAGTGGTTATGGACATCAATTGACTTAACCATTATTTTCCTCCTTCTTGTACGCTTATTTTTGTTTTACGTGTTTTCGGTATAGTGTTTATTTGGTAAATTCACCTCCGTTTTCAGATTTTGACTATAAAGGACTCCCCTTCACCAATACCGCCGCATATTGCCATTAATCCATATTTACCGCCTCTTCTCCGCAATTCATAAATCAAGGTCATCAGCAACCTGCCGGCTGAGGCTCCTGTCGGGTGGCCAATGGCTATTGCACCCCCATTAACGTTAGTTTTATCCCTAATTTTTTCAATTTTAGCGGGATCATTTTTACCTAAAATTTTAGTTGATACTAAAGGCATCGCGGCAAAGGCTTCATTTATTTCCACAAGGTCCATTTGCCCGATATTCATGCCTGCTTTTTTTAATGCTTTTTGCGCTGTATAGGCCGGGATCGAGGCGATCCGCTGCGGGTGGCCCGACCCCTGGGCGTGGGCAATTATTGTAGCCAGAGGGGATATTCCCAGTTCATCCGCTTTTTGCCTGGACATCAGCAGCAGAGCGGAAGCCCCGGTATTAAGACCGGGCGCATTACCGGCGGTTACCGTTGGGCTGCCGTAAACCGTGGACAAACCTGCCAGTGCTTCAAGAGTCGTGTCGGGACGCGCCCCCTCGTCCTGACTCATCATTACAGGGGCGCCTTTTTTTGACGGTATCTCCACCGGCATTATTTCATCATTGAATTTTTGGGCCGCCAGGGCCTGGCCGTATAACTTCTGACTTCTCAGCGCCCACCGGTCCTGGTCTTCCCTGGTGAGCCCGTGCTCCACTGCTTCTTTACCTGCCTGGACCGCCCGGGGCACTCCCGTATACGGGCAGGTCACCACGACTATGTCTTTTAAGACTACTTCACCTATCCTTTTGCCCCACCGCAAGTCATCCAGGAAATACGGAACCTGGCTTAAATTCTCTGTTCCCCCGCCTATGGCTATTTCAACTTCCCCGGCTTTGATGGCCCTGTATGCCGTCGCGATGGCCACGGATGAAGAACAGCATGCCCGGTCCATGGTCGCCGAATTAACGTAGTCCGGGAGTCCGGCCTTTAAAGTAATCTGCCGGGCGATGGAACGGTTGGAACAGGGCATATTTGCCCCCATGTAAACCTCTTCCACTGCTTCAGGGGATACAGACGCCCTTTTGATAACCTCTTTCACAACCATCGACCCCAGGTCAACTGTGCTAAAATCCTTGAGTATACCGCCAAATTTGCCAAAAGGAGTCCTCACGGCGCTGACAATCACTACTTCGTTCATATGCCATGCCTCCAAAATATTTTTAATTGCTGCTGCCTTTCATGTTCATCCTACTGCGAGGATGGTTTGAGTCAGATCAATTGTTCAAGCCGCAATTTTTCTATTTTCTCGCTGTCATAACCCAGTATTTCCGATAGCAATGCTTCTGTGTGTTGACCCAGCCCCGGCGCCGGCAGAGCGGTGGAATCCACCGGCACGTTCTTCATTTTGATGGGGTTACCGACGAGTTTTACTTTTCCGGCAACCGGATCTTCAACCTCGATCCACATCGACCGGGCGCTGGCCTGCGGGCATTCATACACTTCCTTAGCTGACCTCACCGGTCCGGCCGGCACGCCGGCCTCAAGCAGTATTCCGGTAATTTCCTCTGTGGTCTTCCCACTCATCCATTCGTTGATAACCGGGTCCAAAGCCTGCCTGTTTTTTGCCCGCTTCATGGCGTTATCGAATTGAGGATCTTTAAAGAGTTCCGGTTTACCGACAGCATTACAAAATTTTTCCCACATGCTTGATTCAAGAACAATCAAAGCCACGTAACCGTCGCTGGTCTTGTAAGCCCCCCATGGATGGATCAGTGTTTCCTTGCCCCGAGACATGACATTACCGGTTAATGAATATAGAGTATTGGCCCGTTCAGTCAGGGTCATCATCACGTCGAACATGGCAACGTCGATATATTCACCCTGGCCGGTTAACTGGCGTTTATATAACGCCAGGACGATGGCATAAGCCGTCAGCATACCCGGTACAATATCACCGAAAGCAATCATCGGATGTATAGGCTGGCCATTTTCCTCACCAATCAGGTTCATTAACCCGCCCATCGCCTGGATGACTATGTCGTAGGCCGGCCGCTGGGAATAAGGGCCGGCGTAACCCTCCATTTGCCCGAAGCCGCTGATAGCGGCATGCACCAGGCGGGGGTTCAACGCTTGCAACTGTTCATAACCCAGGCCCATCTTAGTTAGTGTACCCGGCTTCAAATTTTCGACCAGAACATCCGATGCTTTGATAAGCTCTTTAAATATTAACCGTGCTTGCTCACTTTTCAGATTCAGGGTCAGACTCTTTTTGTTACGGTTAAACCGCATAAAGTAACCGCTGGTTTTTTCCCCACGCTCGTTTTTTAGAATTGGTCCGGGTTCCCGGGCCACGTCGCCTTTACCGGGCGGTTCGATCTTGATCACCTCGGCGCCTGCGTCAGCCAGCATCATGGTGCAAAAAGGCGATGAAACTTGTGTTTCCACTGCTAAAACCCTGATCCCGCTTAGCGGCTTAGTTCCACTTAGCATGATACTACAACCCCCTCGGAAATTATGGCTGCTCACACCTGCATGAGATAAATTCAACGATCTCTTTAGTGTCTGTACCCGGGCCAAACACTTCAGCCACTCCCATATTCTTTAAATGCTCTATATCTTCGTCTGGGATAATGCCGCCGGCAACTATAATAATGTCTGTAATTCCCCTGGCTTCCAGTATTTTTGCGATTTTGCCGATTAAAACGTTGTGCGCTCCAGACAGGAGACTTACTCCAATCGCATGAACATCCTCTTGCACGGCAGCTTCCACTATCTGTTCCGGCGTTTGCCGGAGTCCGGTATAAATTACTTCCATGCCTGCGTCTCTCAGTGCCCTTGCCACCACCTTGGCGCCCCGGTCGTGGCCGTCAAGGCCAGGCTTGGCGACCAATACCCGTAACTGATAGCCCATGTTATCGACCTCCCGCAATTCTTCAGCAGGATTTTTTCTAATAAACTGTCATGGCCTTATACTCTCCGTAAACCTCCCGCAGCACGTCGCTGATTTCGCCAAGAGTAGCGTAATCCCGCACAGCTTCTATAATGGCAGGGATTACGTTTTCATTATGCCCGGCTGCTTCTTTAACCCGGAACAGCCTCGATTTAACCAAACTGTTATCCCGTTTTTCCTTGAGTTCCCGCAGGCGCTTGATCTGCCTTGCTTCAGAGGCCGGGTCTGTCTTGAAGACAGGAATCCTTGCTTCTTCCCGGCTTCGGAACCGGTTTAAGCCGACAATTACCTTTTCGCTGTTTTCTACCTGTTTCTGAAAGCGATAAGCCGCATCACTGATCTCTTTTTGAATCAGACCCTCCTGGATGCACTTGACGGCTCCCCCCATATTGTCAATCTTAGAAATCTCTTCAAATACCCGTTTTTCTATCTCTTTGGTAAGCTGTTCGAGGACATATGAACCTCCCAGCGGATCCGCGGTATTGGCTGCACCGCTCTCATAAGCGATGATTTGCTGTGTCCGTAAAGCAACGGTCACCGCTTCTTCAGTAGGAATTGCAAAAGCCTCGTCATATGATGAGGTAGCCAGGGTTTGGACTCCGCCAAGCACTGCCCCCAGTGCCTCAATAGTTACCCGCACAATGTTATTCAGCGGCTGCTGGGCGGTAAGTGTCCCGCCGCATGTATAAGCAAAAATACTTAATTTCATTGATTCAGGATGCCCGGCTTGATATCTTTCTTTCATCAGGCGGGCCCAGATGCGCCTGACTGCCCTGAACTTGGCAATCTCCTCTATAAAGTCGATGTGGGCGCCTAAAAATGTATAGAATTTAGGAGCAAAATCATCAATATTAATGCCCCGGCTTAATATTTCATCAATGTAGCAAATAGCATTGGCCAGGGTGAAAGTCAGTTCCTGAATAGCCGTGCTCCCGCTCTCTCTGATGTGATAGCCGCTGATAGCCATTGGCGTCCAGTTGGGGAGGTTTTTTGCGCAATACTCAATAACATCACCGGCAAGCTTAACTGCTGCTTTGGGAGGATAAATATATGCTCCCCGGCCTATGTATTCTTTTAAAGGGTCATTTTGAATTAATATCTTTATGTCATTGGGGTTAATTCCATTTTTCTCAGCAAAAGCCACAAGCATAGCAACTGTCACCGGGCCTATGGCGTTGGCGGTGGTCCGGATCTGGCGAACCTGATGCAAAGGTATATCTTTAAATAGAATTTCAATATCTGCAAGGGAATCAATAGCGACTCCGACTCTGCCTACTTCACCTTCCGCTAAAGGGTGGTCGGAATCATAGCCAATTTGGGTAGGCAGATCAAGGGCGATGGAAAATCCGGTCTGACCCTGTTCTAGCAAATATTTGTATCTTTTGTTGGCATCTTCGGCTGAACCAAAACCGGAATACTGTCCCATAACCCAGAGATTAGAACGGTACATAGTTGGAGTTATACCACGGGTGTAAGGGTATAACCCCGGGTAACCCTCTTTTTTCATGAATCCTTCATTGCCGTCAGCGAGTGCTTCAGGACCATAAACTGCTGTTAATTCAATACCGGAATTGGTCAGGAATTTCTCTTGCCTTTCAGGATTACCCAGAATAAACTCACCTTTTGCTTGATCCCATTCCTTATTTATCTCTGAAATGTGTTCTTTCATATTTGCACCTCTGGGACTTATTTAAATTCCATCTCGGTAATCTGTATAAAAAAGCAAACCGCTAAGAAGCTCAGACCATCACAGCGTATCATTTGATTCAAGCGATAGCGGCAGTCAGGATAATCTGAATTTTGAAAAATCTGCCTTCCTTTTTTCTTTAACTGCGCTTAAACCTTCTTGCAGCTGCTCTGTCCCCCACAGGCTGTTCAATAAAGCCGCACCGTGATTCATTGAAGGATAAAGCATATCGGTTTCAAAATTGAGCGAAAGTTTGGCCATGCGAATTGATTGCGGGCTCATCTCCAAAATGCGCTGACACCATTCTTCAACTTCCAAAAATAACTTTTCATGAGGAACGACTTTATTGACGAGGCCCATTCTCTCAGCCTCCTCAGCAGAGTAAAGGTTGCTTAAATAAATCATTTCCCTTGCTTTTTTTTCGCCAACTATTCCCGGTAGCAGTTGCGTACAGCCCCAGATTGGGCAGGCCCCCACTTTTGTGCCCGCCTGGCCGAATTGCGCGCGATCGGAAGCGATTGTCAAATCGCAAAATACGTTTATTTCATTGCCGCCACCGATACAATACCCGTTAATAGCGGCAATAATTGGTTTGCCCATACTGCGCATCAAATTTGAAAGAGTCAGCAATTTCTTGTTCCACTTGGGGCCGCTCTTTTTATCAAGCTCCCTCATAGCCGCTATATCGCCACCGACACAGAAAGCCTTGTCACCCGCTCCGGTGATTACCACAACGCCGATGCTATCGTCGTTATCAGCGTCGTTAAACGCCCTGGTCAGGTCATCAAGCGTTTCCCACCTGAAAACGTTAAGGACTTCCGGCCTATTGATGGTAATCTTTGCTACACCGGCTTTTTTTTCAAAAAGAACATCTTGAAATTTCACTAATAGTTACCCCTTCCTTAGACCAGTGCTACCGGCCTCATTTTTAACGACTTAAAGCAATCACTAAAAGAACTTATTTTTGTAGTTTTTTCTCTGCCACTATACATTCCACCGGTTCCCACCGCTGGTCTCTTTCCAGGCAGGTGTTGCAGTATACACATGGGATTATATCTTCTTGCCTGCCCTCTTTTTGCTTGATTATCCAGTCAGGGTCCGCCAGTAAAGGCCTGCATACGCCAATCAGGTCGGCTTCCCCCTGAGTTAATATTTTCCCGGCAAGTTCGAAGGAATTTATTTTACCCGAAACAATGACCGGTACACCCAGAGGCGCCAGTTCCTCCCTGATACCCCTGGCCAAATACACATGGCATCCAAACGGCAGATTGGCAGTCGGCATACTTCTTGACCCGCTGTATCCGCTATACCAGTTACCGTCTTCCGTTTTCCCCCCCGCAGAAACGCTCAGGTAGTCTAACCCCTTTTCGGCCATCAACCTGGCAATAACTTTTGTCTGCTTTAAGCTGTTTCCACCCATCACAAATTCTTCGCCGCTGATCCTGGCCCCGATGCAATAATCGTCGCCAAGTTTTTCCCGGCACATCTCAATAATTTCAGTGACTATACCAGACCTGCCCTTTGGACTGCCGCCATATTCATCCGTTCGCTTGTTCAAGAGAGAAATAAAGGAAGAAAGGGTGTAACTGTGCGCAGCATGCAGCTCAATCGCATCAAAGCCTACCTTTTTGGCCCTGACTGCCGCCTGGACAAAATCATCCTTGACCTGTTTGATATCTTCCAGGGTTAGCTCTTCAACTTTTTGCTTCCACCCGGAACGCGACTGTTTAACAAAATGAATCAATTGAATAGAAATTTTTGATCCGGCGTCATGGACGGCCTGCACCAGTTTTTCCAATCCGGGCATATACATATCATCACTGATCCTCAACAGTTTGGGGCTTTTTCTTGCCAATACACCCGTAGCTTCAAGGATGGTTAAGGCTACACCCCCTTGGGCCCTGCGCTGGTGGCGTTCTATAAGTTGCTCGGTGACAAAACCGTCCTCTGTCGCAAGCCAGCTCACCATCGGAAGCCAGACTATCCTGTTTCTCAGGTCCAGGTTTTTATAACTTACCGGTGTAAGCAGCATTTAAACACCTCATTTCTAATTTAGGATTTCATTTTAACGCTAGGCTGAAAAACATCGTTTAAATACTTATAATTGTTCGCTTGTTTGAATTTCCTCTTCAATTTTCTTTTCAATAGCTAACCGCAAATCTTTCTTTTGTATTTTTCCGACATTGGTTAGAGGAAATTGCTCTATTATCTCCAACCGCTCAGGTAGTTTGAATTTGGCAATCTTTTTCTCCAGCATAAATGTATTTAATTCGTTCAAGGTTAATGTTTCATTATTCTTTAATGTTACATACGCGCAACTCCTTTCGCCTAACAGGGGATCGGGCATGGCAACTACTGCAGCATTATCTACCTTTGGGTGGGCTAAAATTAGGTTCTCCACTTCCTCAGCACTGATTTTTTCTCCCCCCCTATTAATAAGATCTTTTTTCCTGCCCTCGATAATTAAGCAACCGCTAACTGGTTCCAATCTCACTATATCGCCGGTCTTGTAGTAACCATCCCTGGTAAAGGCCTTTTCGTTGTAATCCGCTACCTGATAGTAACCTCTGATCGTATATGGTCCCCGGCATATAAGTTCCCCTGTTGCACCCGGAGATACTTCCACTTCTTCATCATCCACTATCTTTATTTCATCAGCAGGTGATACCGGACGGCCAACAGTATTAAATACAACTTCTTCCAGGTCACTCATATTTGTCATAGTCAGCAAACCCTCAGCCATTCCAAATTGCTGAACCAAATTACAACCTAATTCAGGTTTTATTCTCTTGGCCACTTCCGGGTTTAATTTGGAACCACCGGAAATTATGATCTTTAAAGAAGACAGGTTATAATTTTTCCTTTCTTGATAATTTAATAAAGTAATAATAAGTGCAGGTACCAGCGGCAAAATGCTTATATTTTCTTTTTCAATTAATTTGCAAAGATTCTCTACATCGGTAGATGCAGTTATAACAACCTTGCCTCCATTTAACAGTGTTCCCATTAATCCGGGGCAGGCCAGAGTCATGTTATGGGCCAGCGGAGCAATAGCGAGATATACTGAATACAAATTGAGCCCGACAGGCAGACCTGTCATCCTGGCAGTATAAAGATAATCGTTATGAGTGCGCGGGATTATTTTTGGTAAGCCTGTTGTACCTCCGGAAAGTAAAAACACAGCAACTTCCATGGGATCGGGACGATACTTATCCAGCAACTCGTTATTGGCGCAGTTTTCAATTTTATCCTCAAGAAACTGGTTAATTAGAAATTGTCCTGTGCGGCATTCCCGGCCAACCACAAAAATGTTGTTAATAGAGGGAACCGCCTGACTTAACTCCTGGGCCAATTCCAGGTAATTGTGCTTGTGGTAATAATCGGGGATTAAGTAACCTTTAGCCCCGCATTTGTCAGCTATATAGGCTATTTCTGTGAACCTGTGCGGAGGCAGGCACATTACCGGGATTACGCCTATTTTTAAAAAAGCGAAATAACAATAGACAAATTCCGGTATGTTCGGCAGTTGGACGATTATCCTGTCCAGAGGCCTCAGGCCAAGATTTAAAAAGTGTTCTGCTATCCGGTCCGATCCGGATTTCAACTGGCTATAACTTATACGCTGATCACCATACACAAGAGCCTCCCGGGTAGTAAAGATTTCAGCGGCCCTGTCGAAAGCTTCACCAATCGGGATATTGTTCCAGTACCCTTTTGCAACGTAACCATCAGCAATCTTTTCCGGCCAGGGAACACAACCTTTTAACATTTGAAATACTCCTGTTCTCATATTGATTTTGCCGGTTTGTGGGTCTTAAAGCTTTATGCTGCATCCTATCCGCAATAATTATGCCAATTCAATATATTTAGATTTTTCATACTCTTCAAAAAAATGTTATAATATTATCAGTTAATAATGTTCACTTTTGAAACATTTTAATTGCAAAATATTAGTAAATTAGCTTAAGTGGTTTTTGTAATATTATTGGACAGTGTAATCTTAATGGACATGATTTGCAGTCTGGAGGTGTAAAGACTTATGGAATCAATTCAAATAAGAAAAGAAAGCACGTTTAAAGCCTGGAATATTTTTGTGACAGTCGGAAATATTCAATCTTCTGTCAGACCAGGAATAGCAGAATCCTGGCTTCGCTGCAAACAAATGGAAATCAATCCATATACTTTTAAAATACTAAGGATGGACTCAGCCACAATCGAAACAGAGCTTCGTGCCCACAAAAATTTAATTGCGACTTCCGTCCCAATCATGAAAAATTTATTTAGTTTTGTTGACGGCTCAGGTTTTTTAATTTCCCTCGCCAATAACAAGGCCATGATCTTGGATATTGTGGGAGAAAACAAAATTATCAAGAAGGCCGGCATTCACATCGGCGATGTCTGGACCGAAGAATCCATGGGCACAAATGCCATAGGATTATGTGTGAAGACCCAAAAACCAATCCAGGTATTTGCTTCCGAGCATTTTTTAAAGTCAAGCCATGATTGGACATGTTCATCCGCTCCTATAATCGACGATGATTCAAACCTCATCGGTGTCCTGACCATGACCGGTGAATGCGATAAGGCCCACCTCCACACACTTGGCATGGTAGTAGCCGGAGTTTATGCAATTGAAAATAGCCTTCGCATGCAAAAATCATTTGATAAAGTCGCCATTTCCGACGCTTATAAAGCTGCAATTATGGAATCTATTGATGAAGGTATACTTGCTTTAAATAAAGACGGTGAAATCAACCATATTAACAATACTGCCAAAAAAATACTGAAAATAGAGCACTCCTTGGACGAAATGATCTCCAGGCCAATAAGCCAGATTATTGGGCCGCACCATCCGCTTACAGTTAAAATTGAAAAATGGTCAAAGCGAGTAAATGGGGACACAGTTTTTATCGATGAGGGGAGCTTTACCGTAACTCATAAGTTGATCTATTCCGAAGATAAAAATATTATTGGGTTGGTACTTGTATTGAGAGAGATGAAAATCATGAAAAACCTGGTGAACAGAATGGTTGGCGCCAGGGCTACCTTCACCTTTAATGATTTAATCGGTAAAAATATTGATTTTTTATCAGCTGTGAATCTGGCCAAAACTGCTTCTAACAGTATTTCAAATGTTTTATTATTAGGAGAAAGTGGAACCGGCAAAGAGATTTTTGCCCAGGCAATTCACAACTCAAGCAAACGGAGAGCAGGCCCGTTTTTGGCAATAAACTGTGCCGCTTTACCGAGGGGATTAATTGAAAGTGAATTGTTTGGCTATGCTGAGGGGGCTTTCACCGGGGCCAAGAAAGGTGGCAACCCCGGAAAATTTGAATTGGCTGACGGGGGAACGTTATTTTTAGATGAGATAGGTGAAATGCCTCTTGAACTGCAAGCAACACTGCTTAGGGTATTACAAGAAAATTCCATCGTAAGAATTGGTGGTAAAGAAACAATATCAATAGATGTAAGGATAATTGCCGCTACAAATAAAATTCTTGCTGAAGAAATCAAAATAGGAAACTTCCGAAAAGATCTTTACTATAGATTAAATGTATTTACCATCAGCATACCTCCATTGCGGGAAAGACCCGACGATATAAACATCCTGGCTATACATTTTCTTGACAAGTTAAACCAACGGCTAAATAAGAATGTAAAACGGATCGGTAATGATGTGCTTAAAATTTTTAATAATTATCGCTGGCCTGGAAATGTTCGGGAGCTTCAAAATGTATTGGAGCGGACAGTTAACTTAACTAATGGTGAAGCATTGCTTCCTAATTGCCTTCCTGACTTTATTAATAATTCAAAGGAAATTAAAAATAACTCAAATGAGCACGAGAATGATATAATACCCCTGAAGGAATATGAAAAGCAGTTAATCCTTACCCTATTGGATGAAAACAAAGGCAATCGAACAAAAGTTGCCAGAGCTATAGGTATTTCGAGAACCACACTGTACCGTAAATTTGTTGAATATAACATCGAAATATAACAATTGCTTTTTATCTCGCTAACAGCCTAGTTGCTTTATGTTCGCGGAAGAAGGAAGTTTAATGACTGCTAAGAGCGGTTCTAATATTCTTACACGCAATTTTATGCTTGGTTTCCTGGCCAATTTTCTTTTTTTTGGGACAAATTTTTACCTCATCCCGGTGCTGCCTCTGTATTTGCACGGACTGGGCAGCACCAGCGCGGAAATAGGTCTAGTGATAGGCTCTTTCTCCCTTACCGCCATCTTCCTGCGTCCCCTGGTGGGAAGAATCTCCGATACCGTCAGAAAAAAGTGGCTTATGGCCCTGGGGGCTGTGATATTTATTGCCGCACCGCCTCTTTATGCCACTACTACGTCGCTATTCATGCTGGCGCTGATCAGAATTTTCCACGGGGTGGGCGTTGCTGCCTTCGCAGCTTCCTCTGCAGCCTTTGTCCCGGAAATTGTGCCCAGGGAAAAACTGAGTCAGGCCACCGGTCTATATGTGACCTCCGTCAGTATAGCCACTGGACTGGCCCCTTTGCTGGGCAGCCATATGTCCTCCTCCACAGATTTTTTGGGGCAGATGTTGGTGCCTAGCATCGCTTCCGTTCTTGCCCTGCTGTTGGTATTATTGATCAAGGAAGATGCACCCCGGGCCAAAGCAATTAGAGCACCTTTTGGTAAGGTAATCAAATCACCCCACGTTCTCGTGCCCACTTTGATATTTACCGCCTGTTCTTTTACTTTGGGTACAATTACTGCCTTTTTGCCGCTGTATATAATAAGTCGGGGTTATCACAACCCGGGACTGTTCTTCGCCGTCTTTTCCCTTACCCTGATCACGGTAAGATTCTTTGCCGGGAGCCTGCCGGACAGATATGGCCGGGCCAGAGTCATTATGCCTTCACTGCTGCTGCTGTGCCTGGCTCTGTGCATTTTATCCGCCTCCCGTTCACCCGCCCTGCTGGCGCTCACGGCGGTGGTTTACGGAACCGGCTACTCACTGGCCTACCCCAGTCTCAATGTCTGGGTGGTCGAGCACTCCCCCCCTGCCGGCAGGGGCTCCGCTATGGGAGTCTTTTCGGCGTCGGTGGATGCCGGGGCTTTTTTGGGCCCACTTTTCATGGGTTTTGTATGCCTGCACCTGAGTTACAGCAGCGGCTTTTTATTGGCTTCGACTGTTCCCCTGGCAGCCTTTTTTCTCTTTAAATATACCATCGCCGGTGACTACAGCCACTTCAGTCCAGAATATCCAGCTCAAAATGAAAATGAAGCAGCAGTAAAGCCCCCAACAACTTAAGGGCGCATCTTAACTTACGGCTCCGGCTGGCACCGCCCGCTCCGTGCATGCCGGTAAAATCCCACAGAAATAATAATCCCAGGGCAAGTCCACCGGTGGCCGATACCACGGATAACAAAGATTCCATGAAATAATTCACCCCCGCCAATATATATGCGGGGATGATGATAAAAAATTACCTTAAATATAAAAACTATAAGGACTTGACATATATGATGAAAGTGGTAATCATATTATATATTGTAATTATCCTGGCAATGTTTCTGATGATTCCTGTTAAATTATTAACATCCAGGCAGTTACGCTGTTCAAAGTGCGGCGGACCGGTTTTGGCTTCGAAACGCAGAAAGCAAATCAACTGCCCCCACTGTGGTAAACCTGTAAATTAAATTCTTGCTCCCTAATTCCCTGTTTTACAGCCATGTATTTAACAATACCGAAAGAAATTTTTTCTGCCAACGTTTTCTGATAAGCAGGGTCCAACAGTTTTTTTCTGTCCTCCGAATTGCTCAGATAGCCAGTCTCCACCAGTACGGCGGCCGAAGAGCAGTTGCGCAGAACAAAATAATCATTTTTTTTAGGCGGCCTTTTGCTGGGAGTGCCCGGTATGAGCCGTAGCTCATCCATAATATAATCCGCCAGCAACTTGCTACCTTTAGCCTCGGAGAAATAAAATACCTCCGGCCCCCTGCAACTGGCCATGCCAAAGGCGTTTACATGAATGCTCACCAGCAGTTCCGCCTTGTGCTTAGTCACTAATTCCAGCCTTTTGCTAAGGTCGTAACGGCGTGCCTCCCTGCTGTGCAATCCTGCCACCGCCATGTTGTAATCACCATTCCGGGTTAGTATTACCCTGGCCCCTGTTTCCTCCAGGGTCTCTTTTAATTTTAAGGCGATATCCAGGTTAATGTGCTTCTCGCAGATACCTCGCCGTACGGTTCCCGGATCGTAGCCACCATGACCCGGGTCCACCACCACGGTCCTTCCTTTCAGAAAAGATATTTCTGCCGCGTGGACGGGGACCGCCCCCGAGAACAGGCATAATACAAGCAACATAACAATTCTGCACATGGTATTTGCCTCCATGAGTGTTTTAATCCGCCTATCTTATTTTTAGCAATTAGCGCAGTTTTATTTCATTTATTATGGGCCAGCACTACAATTACAACACTGTAATGCATCCGGTTTACCATCAACGTTGAAAAAACAGCCCTGTGTAAGATTCTTACACAGGGCTGTTTACGAGGGCGCTCCTCCAAACCACTACGACATGAAAATATTCCATTCTTCAACCGCATGTATTATACCGGGGCATTTTTTTAGGTGTGAAGTTATCTTGAATTTTACCGTCATGCACCAGCGCCACTGGAAAAGTGGTGGAGTTATAGGCCACCCCATAGCGGTTCTGATGATCCACCACCACCATACCCCCAGCTGCTCTCTTTTCCAGGGTCAATCTGATTATAGCTTTTTCAGCGGCTTCCTGGGGATGTAGGCCATCGGCTACCAGCGATTCAACATATTTTGCCGTCAAAGTCTCGACAAAGGCCTCACCCAGCCCGGTGCAAACCACGGCGCACCGGCGGGAAGCGAATATGCCGCCCCCCGGCAGCGGCGTATCCCCTACCCTGCCGGGCATTTTCAAAAATGAACCGCCGGTGGAAGAAGCGGCTGCAAGCATACCCCGGTGGGACACCACGCATCCCACCGTGTCACATGCATCTATGGCCTGCGCCGGCAGGCCGGTAAAGGGGCTTGCACCCGTCCCGGCCCCCTTACCCATGGCATCCCTGACTTTCTGCCAGGCTTTCAGCATAGTGGGCGCAATGCAATTTACCATGGGAAACCCCTTCACTCTGGCAAAGCTGGTAGCTCCCCGGCCCGCCAGAAGCACGTGGGAGGTTTCCTCCAAAACCAGCCGGGCTATCGTTACAGGATGGGCAACGTTATCTATGGCTGCCACAGCCCCAAACCTTCCGCTGTAACCGTCCATGATGGAGGCGTCCATTTCCACCTCCCCTTCCAGGTTCAAAACTGATCCATACCCGGCATTAAACAGGGGGCATTTTTCAAGTATTTTTACCGCTTCCTCGGCAGCATCCAGATGACCCCGGGCAAGAGATCTATACCCTGACAGCGCGGCCTCCCGCAGCACTTCCAGAAATGGAGCCTCTGTGCCAGTCTCAATACCTCCGTGTACAATTATAATACTCATAATAATTATTATGCCCCTCCCCTGCACTGACTAGTGGTTTCTTCTTATTGCAGCCGCCTGAAAACGGTATGCCGACCAAATCAACCAGCGTTCAACGAGTTGGCGCTAAGCAGGAATTTTTACTACAATGCCTAATATTTAAAGAAAACCGGTATTTGGGCCATTACCATAAGCTTTATTATATACATATTCCGTTTTTACAGGAGGTGCTGAAAATGTCCAAATGGGCAAAAGTAAAAATAAATAACAAATCCGGCCAGAAGCTTGCCGGACTATTATATACGCAGGGCGACAGCGGTCCCCTGGTAATTTTTTGCCACGGCTTTACCGGCAGCAAGGAAGGTAAGGGCAAGGCACTGGAAATGGCTGAAGAACTGGGTAGAAGCGGATGGTCGACAATGCTTTTCGATTTTGCGGGCAATGGAGAAAGCGAGGGTGATTTTGTAAACCTCACCCTTACCGGCCAAATAGCAGACCTGGCGGCGGTGACCGATTACTGCCGGCAGCGCGGTTTCTACCCCTTGATCACCCTGGGACGCAGTCTTGGCGGTGTTACAGCCATCTGCCATGCTGCCGGGGATAGCAACATCGGAGGAGTGTGCACCTGGTCTACGCCGGCAAACCTCTATGAACTTTTACTGCCCGCCACTGTCAAAGAATTGCCTCTGGAAGAGGATGCCGTTGTTGCTCTAGCCGGCAGCGAGGGATTAATATATGTTAAAAGAAACTTTTTTACAGACATATTGCAATACGACATATGTTCATTGACAAAAAAAGTGGCGCCCCGCCCATTGCTGATTATACACGGGCGCGAAGATCGACTGGTGCCCCCCACAGAGGCAGAAAAAATATACGACTGCGCCGGAGCACCAAAGGAATTACACTGGATAGACCATGGTAATCACCAGTTTTCCGGCCATTACCGGGAAGCTTGGGCTATAGTAATTAAATGGCTCAATTCCAGTTTTGCAAATAATATCTGACCGGAGTGAAGAAATGGCTAATCATAAAGCGGGAGCCTGGAGGGCCGCCGTGGATACCGGCGGCACTTTTACAGACGGCTGCATGTTGAATGAAAGCACCGGTGAATTTCATGCGGTTAAGGTTTTATCCACTCCTGACGATCCTTCCAAAGCTATCATGAATGTTCTGGGACGACTGGCGGAAAAGGGCGGGGTTAGCCTGTCCGGGCTATATCTCCTGCTGCACGGCACCACGGTAGCCACCAACACCCTTCTGGAACGGACCGGAGCCCGTACCGCCCTGCTGGTGACCCGTGGTTTCAGAGACATACTCCGCATTGCCAGGCAGAACCGCCCCCATCTTTATAATTTCCGGTCCCTGCGGCCCTCTCCTGTTATACCCCGACGTCTTACCCTGGAGGTCGACGAAAGAATTTTACCCGGTGGTGTGGTATACAGACCTCTATCAAGAGAACATATAAACGAATTAATTGCTCAGATAAAACAGTTAAAACCCGCATCACTAGCGATAAGCCTCATCCATGCCTACGCCAACCCGGTGCACGAGGTTATGCTCAAGGATGCTTTGGAGAAAGAAATCCCCGGTGTGCCCGTAACTATTTCTTCGGAATTGCTTCCTGAATTCGGGGAATATGAAAGGACCAGCACCACCGCCATTAACGCCCTGCTCAGGCCTGTCATGGCATCCTATCTGGACAAGCTGCAGGCCGGGCTGGAGGAGATCGGCAGTGAAGCCAGGTCCGGCCTTTTCGTTATGCAGTCCAACGGCGGGGTAATTTCCTCACGACAGGCTGCTGCTGAATGCTCCCGCACCGTTCTTTCCGGCCCGGCCGGCGGCGTGCTGGCCGGAGTCATGCTGGCCAAAAAAGCCGGCAGGCCCAATATAATTACAGCGGATATGGGCGGCACCAGTACGGATGTCAGCCTGATATACCGCAACAATCCCCGCTACACCACCGAAGGTAACGTGGGCGGGTTCCCCCTGCGCCTCCCCATGCTGGACATCCACACCATCGGCGCGGGCGGAGGCAGCATAGCCTATATCGACCGGGGCGGCGCTCTTAGAGTCGGCCCCGCCAGCTCAGGCGCGTCCCCGGGACCGGCTTGCTACGGCCTCGGCGGCACGGAGCCCACTGTAACCGACGCCAACCTGGTGCTGGGCCGCCTTGGCCCCGGCAGCCGTCTGGGAGAAGGCAATCCCCTTGATCATGAGGCCGCCGTCAGGGCCATTTACGATAGAATTGCCAAACCTCTGGATATCACGGTGGAAAAGGCGGCTGAAGGCATTATCACCGTAGTTAACGCCGGCATGTCCCGGGCCCTCAGGTTAATTTCCGTACAGCGGGGATATGACCCCAGGGAATTTTTGCTTATGGCCTTCGGGGGCGCAGGTCCGCTCCACGCTGCCGAACTTTCCCGGGAAACGGGTATATCCGGCGTCCTGGTACCCCGCTATCCAGGCGTTTCTTCGGCTGTGGGCATTCTTTTCGCAGATGCCCGCAGGGACTATACGTCAGTTATGGTAACGCCATGGGATAAAATAGATCTGGAGAAACTGACGGAAAACTTTAAAATTCTTGAGAACAAAGGCAGGGTAGATTTTGCCGGCGAAGGTTTTGATCCACAACTGGTAAGCACCCGTAGATTTGTTGACATAAAATATACCGGCCAGTCCTACGAGCTGACCATGCAAGCCCCTGCCGGTAAATTTACCGCCGGGGACCTGAAACTGCTGGAAAGATCTTTTCATCTTACACACCGGAGCGAATATGGTTTTGCCCGGGAGGATGCCTCCCTTGAACTGGTGACCATCAGAGTTACAGCCACGGCGTCTCCTTACGCCGGCACAGGGTCGGACATACAAGACTCCATCCCTGCCCCGCCGTCAACGACCGGGCAAAATAGAGTACAGCCAGACCACCGCAATGTTGTTTTTACTGGCACGCCAGTGGAAACACCTGTTTACCCCCGGCAAATGCTGGCCGCAGGAATGGAAATCAGCGGCCCTGCGGTGGTGGAGCAGGATGACGCCACCACTATTATTCCACCGGGCATGCGCGCCCGTATAGACTCTCTGTTAAATTTGCTTATATACGTGGGGGTGGCTTGATGGATGCGGTAACATTGGAAATTTTGCGCAACGCTCTGCAGTCGGTGGCCGAGGAAATGGGCGTCACTCTTACTCGTACCGCCCTATCCCCGAATATTAAGGACAGAAGGGACTGTTCCACCGCCGTTTACACTACCGAAGGCCAACTTGTGGCCCAGGCCGAACACATACCCTTGCACCTCGGCTTGATGCCCACCGTGGTAAAGGCGGTGCTGGCCAGGTTTCCTATAACAACTTTAAACCCCGGGGATGCCATAGTAATTAACGACCCTTATATCAGCGGTTCCCACCTGCCGGATATTTGCCTGATTACGCCGGTTTTCTACAGAAGCAGGCCCGTGGCGGTAGTGGCCAACCTTGCTCATCACGTGGATGTGGGAGGTTCTGTACCTGGGAGCATGTCCACTGAAGCAAGAGAAATTTTTCAGGAAGGCATGCGCATACCGCCTGTTAAAATCTGCCGGCGGGGTGTTATTAATCGTGAAATAATGGACATTATCGCCAGCAACGTGCGCACCCCTGATGAATTTCAGGGTGACATGCAAGCCCAAATATCGGCCAACACAGCTGGAGACCGGCGTATTCAGGAACTGGCTGGAAAATACGGATCATTAAAACTTATGGAATATATGACCGGAATTATAGAATATTCGGAAAGACGTATGCGCTCAGGTCTGGCCGAGCTTCCCAGCGGCACGTATACCTTTGAGGATTTTCTGGAAACTGACGGTGTGCAGGGAAAACCGATTAACATCAAGGTATCCCTCACCATGAACGGCGAATCGGCACTGGTTGATTTCACAGGTACCCACCCCCAGGTGGAAGGGCCTGTAAATTCCACCCGGGGTGTAACCCTGGCCTGCGTCTACTATGCCCTTAAGGCGGTAGTAGATCCAGGAATACCGTCAAACGAAGGCCTTGCCATCCCCATCGAGGTGATAACCCCGCCGGGGAGCCTGGTTAACCCGGCTTTCCCCGCAGCGGTAGCCCACGCTAATATCAACACCGCCCAGCGCATTGCCGACACCATGCTGGGAGCACTGGCCCAGGCAGCCCCGGAACGGGTTACCGCTGCCGGCACAGGCAGTATGAGCAATTTCACCGTGGGCGGCATTGACCCCTCCGGGGGGAGATACTATTCCTATGTAGAAACTTACGGCGGGGGTCAGGGGGCCAAAATAGACCAGGATGGCATGGACGGGGTACACGTAAATATGACCAATACCCGCAATACCCCTGTGGAGGTAATTGAGCTGTCATACCCCCTGTTGGTCAATGGCTACGGTCTGCTGCCCGACACCGGCGGTCCGGGAAAATTCAGGGGTGGAGTTGGGCTGTACCGTTCCATCACCGTGCTGCGAGGTAAGGCCACCGTTTCCGTCAGCACTGAGCGCTCCCGGCTGAAACCCTGGGGGCTCGCCGGGGGACATCCCGGCGCTTCCTCGGTATTGAAGATAAAACACACCAACGGCGACACTGAAAAGCCTATGTACGGCAAATATACCGGTATTTTACAGGAAGGCGACACGGTCATACTGGAAACGGCCGGGGGAGGCGGCTTTGGGGATCCTTTGCAAAGGGAGCCTGAAGCGGTGCGTACGGACGTGCTGGAAGAACTGATATCCCGCCAACAGGCGGAAGAGGTATACGGGGTGGTTTTAACCGGTGAGGAACTGGGGATTGATCACGAAGCCACAAAGAAAAAAAGGAACTCTGCTCAATCAGTACCGTAATTTAAGATTATTGTTGAACGAAGACATTTTTCAAAAAATAAAACACATACCAACAAGGAAAATATCGCACCGGTTATAGAAAATCGCCTTTGAAAACCTACGGCCTTGTGCCGGAGGATGAAAGAGGCATCGCCCGTAGGGCGATAAATACTCCACAAACATCTGTTCCTGTGGTATAATATTCCTGTGCTCTTTGACAATCAGTATGGGGTTGCAGCGGGTCAATGGGCCGCTGCGTAAAACTGATTCCCGAAAGAGGTCGTTGCTTGAAAGTAAGCACGTATCTACCGTAGCCGTATGGCGAAGTAGTAGATGCCTATGGACCAGGCCAAGGCTGTGGCAACACAGTGTTGTAGCTCACGAGAGAGCGTAAGATCTTGCTTTGACAGGGCAGCTCTCGTTGAAATGAGAAACCTTCGTGGAGAAGCCTCTGGGCTTGTTCCGGAGGAGGTTCACGAAAGGCACTCAAGGCCGTCCCCTCTGGTAATATACGGCTGGTTGCCTAAAAAGTCAAACTGCCGCCTGTGTGGTGAACATACTTGTCTTGCTTTTGCCGCCCAATTGATAACGGGAGGAAAACAGTTGCATGATTGTCCAGTAATCTGGGAGCCCGGCAAAGAGGATGTGCTGGAATCTTTAAAGGAATTATTAGGCGTACTGGTTTAAGTAAACTCGAGATGCTATTGTTTTTGCTTATTCTGTTTACACATCGACAGTTTTACCCTCCCATTCCCGGAAGCTGTTCTTATCGTAATAATTCATTAAATACATCAACGACGTTTAACCGTAATTTGCATTAATGAGATCTTGTACGTTTTATAAATAATCTGAAGTTTAAGTGAATTAACAATTCTTCGTGTTTTCTTGCATTATTTAAGCACTAGCGTTGAACTCAAACATATGGAACAAAAAGCTTTTCCATATGCTGATAGTTTATAATATCCTTTTTCAACATGTGTTTTATTATATCCAAGGTTGCTATAATTTTCAGGCACTTCCATTTTTGAAAGAATATAGGGATGATTTATTACCGTTTCATATAATTGATTATTTATAAGGGAAGCCAGAAATTTTGTATGTATAATCCCTAATCTTTTAAGATTATCAAAATAATTTTTTATTTGCAAAGGCTGCTCACAATTAGCCTTTTCTCCAATATCTGAAAAATCCTCAATTATTGTTATGCCTTCTCCTTTATCATTTATGTACCTTAATGAAATTGTTGGAGCTATATCATTGTTTAAACTAATAGCTTGTAGTATTTTAGCTTCATCAGGGCAAAGTTGTTTTATGATCTCTACAAAGCCAGGATGTACACCGTTTTTGACAACTTTATTCATAGAATTAGCCAGCAGATTAGCATACATGTCTCTTAACTCCTCGTTATCCATGCAGTAACTAATATATTGCAAGGCAGGTACAGCAACATGCGCCTCTGGGGGCTGAATAAAGTTAGGGTCTACTGTTTGAAGCTTGAGTTCAAGCAACTTCTGAGTTTCTTTTAAATTATATTCTTTTCCCATTATCCATTTTTCTAATGGTAAAAATGCTGCTTTAATTGCACGCGGAACTAAACCAATCAGTTCGCCAGTTGGTTTTACAATAGGTTTTCCTCCATCAGCATATACATCTTTTGCAATTTCCTTGGCAATTTCTAGTTGCACTTCATCCATTGTTTTCACCTTATTCATAAAATATTGATTTTTTTGTGTACAGCCATATCTCATGCTTATACATTTTTCCAATGAACACAAATTAAAAATAATTACTCAAAATTTCAATTATTTAATAAATTCCCACTATAGACTTGATCTGTATATGATGCTTTATCTACTCCTCACCCCAGCGGTATTTTTTATTTTGGGTAGCCTATCAATTTTACATTTAGACAAAGGCCAGCTCCTCTTTTCCCCTTCTTTTCTGAGAAAGTTTTCGATACCAGGCTTTGAGTCGTTTACAGGGAAAGTCCTTGCACTCATAACAGAATCGAAAGGCCCAAGAACTAAATCTATGGCTCCTAATACAGTTGATTTTCTTGTGTTATTATCCCTAACGAGTACAGTATGTTCTGGTAAAAACAGGTGGCTCTTTTATTGTCTAAAATTATTAATCTGAATCTTAACAATCTTCATTGATCTTACTCCTGAAAATCAACTTACCTGGAAACGTGGAAAGTCTAATTAGGTTGCAAGCACACTTTGTTTGTATATACTCGAATTAAGATTAGTAGCTTGCCAAATTTAAAGGTCTATAGTATATTTTTCAACTACCTCTGGACACCACTTTAAAAAAAATTAAAGGCCATAATCTACAAATAACGTTTTATTATTATACTTGAATACCTGTTCGCATTGTTTACTCAGTTTTGGTAATCTTGGTACACAAGCGTAAACCGATCCCCCGGGAATTTGGTTATTGCCGAGATTTTGTATTCCGTGTAAAATTTGGTTAAGAGTAATCCCCATTTTGCCAACCCTATTTTTAGACAAAATTTTGAGTATCCAGAGATATGCTTTATAAGTACTATTTCCATGACTCTGACTACCAATGGTATCTACGATTTCATCATAGAGAGGTTTGTTTTTTAAAGCAACTAACCTACATGCCAACATAACGTTTTCCATTTTATTAATTTTATATTTGATTGTACATTTTTCCGTAATGTTCTCCACAACGCATAAATGTCTACAAATATTTTGTGTCATGTAAGCCTTGTTGTCCGATTCAGAAATGATTAAACTTGTAATGGAGTCGTTGGATATTGCAAAGTGTAATTCTTTTGCTCCCATCTTAATTATTTCTTGAAGACATGTTTCATCAAAATGTCCTACTTCGATACTTAAAATTCGCTCTTTTAGATCTGGTCTTGCGGTTAACATTATTGGAACTTTATTTTCAACACCTACAATTACGAATTGGATTCTTTCATCTGAAAGTGCTTTTAAGTCGTCAGAAAAATTACTAATAAATTCGTCAGAAGCAAAATGAAAATCCTCCAATATTATTCTTTGGGTTGTTCCTCTGATAAAATCAATTAACGTGTTAATGTTATAATCAATTTGACCTACACGTTGTTGGACACTACCGATCGAACTGATTTTTTTAAGTTCATTCGATATGTCAATACCTGGTATTTTTTTAATATTAATACCTTTTTTATTATCATTTGTTACAGTTGAATTGCGTTGAACCTCATAAAAGACCTTAACCTTTTAAAAATATCGTTATATAAATTCTCAATGGTAGTTTGACGGGTGATTATTATAGGTTCTAACCGTTCTTCTAAAGATAGATATTTTGCCCACAAACTAGATTTTCCGCTTTTTGATTCTCCTATAAGATAAATATGTGTTCCTTTGTCACGTAGCGCTGTTTGCATTGTAATATCAATTTCCTCACGTTCGACATAAGTATACTCAGGGTAACCGGTCATTACAAATACCTTTTCGGCAAGACTCGCTTCAAGCATATTTCTCCTCCCTTTAGGTCCCTACAATTACTACTTAGATTTTTCCATTAGAGTCTAGTTTATACTTCTATTCTACATTGTGTAGGGTATAAAGAAGCCGCTGAAATCATAGAATTTCTACTCCTTCTAAATAAGGAGAACAACTTACCCTAATAGACATAAACAACTGTGCCGAGTGTGGTTAGCATCATATGGATAACTGGAAGCTCATGCATGGGGCGAATTGGCCGCTGATTGGTTAGGTCATGCAATGTGGCGTGCCAGCCCCGCGCCCTTGCGACAATGTGTATTATTCATATAAAGTATGGGCTATCATTGGAATACTGTAAACTATACCTATTCTTTAATAAATCCATGCTGACAGTTCTCACAAATAATGAGTAAATCTTCTGTTTCATCATTCTCTGCAACAATTAATCTTCTACTTCCACATTCCTTACACTTCAATCCGGCTATAGGATCAAAGTATTTATTAAGCAAATTTTCAAATGAAGAAACCAATGCAACGGTAATAGTAAGACAGATTGAAGCTTCATGTTTTGTCTTTGACGATGAGTGAGTAATAATATTTGAGTAGTCCCACACACCATTTAATAAATTTTTCATATTTTTCCTTAACTCAGCGTTTTCCGAACCAGTAATGTACTTATTTATCACTAGTTCTCCCCGGTTCTTAACATCTGATTTCTTGAACTTCTCTTCCCCATCAAAAGAATCTGAATCGTAAACATAGTCAATTAGTTCAATTAATGTTTCTCTACACATAACCCCTATTGATTGGATCTCTTCTATTTCAACTGCTTCATTCAACCTCTCAGAAGCTAAAGATAACTTCCTTCTTAAGCCCATGGACAATTCAGCGCCGTGCGAAATTTGTTCAATACAACTATCATGTTTGTTGGCCTTCATCGTTCATAAGTCGTAACATAATACCCAAATGAAAAGAGAAAACTTCATCAGTTGAAAAGTAATATGCCTGGTCTTGAGGATATAAATTCATTGGCAGATCCCCTTGGGCTACCCACCACGACCCATCATTGTCAGTCTTAACATTCCATATTGTGACGTTAAAACCAAGTTCGTTGTATGTTTGCTCGGGTTTTGAGTGTATAACTTTTGCTTTACCCCTGCATTCCCATTCCACATATTCTTCCACCTGTTTCTTGACTTCAGGTGACGACATATCAAAAACCTCCAAAATTCTTCTGTTCGCCTATATTTCGTTTAAATAGTCCTGCATTTCCTATATCTCCCGGTTTTAAGGCGATAGACAGACTTTAGCTTTGCTTTCCAAATCTTAGGTCCGGTTGCTGTATTCGGCAATTTTTATCTGCTAATATTGGCAGCCTTTTTTTGAACTATTTATTCTGCCCTATACAGGCGCACTGGCTTCATGCCAAACTTAGGCCGGGATGTGGCACAGCCAGCCCCGAACATGTTCTACTCTTTGGCAGCTTCCCGCGCTAATCCGCGACCGAAGCGGGAATGTGATGTTCGTGAAGATGATCGCCCTTTTATTCAGAAGTCGTCATGGACGGTGGCCTCCCAAATCCGAACCTTCCTATTTATACCATTCAGATTTGATCTCAACTAAATTAATATTTTTCCACTCTTCATTCCACAAATCCCAATATGGAATATCATTTGATGATGGTGGCAATTTACATTTGTCAATGTGAACAATTGAGGGTAAAATTATCGATTCTCCTATCAACAGTGCCTCACCTGCAGAAAGCGATGGCATCTTATCAATAAGATTTCCTAATGTATCCGGCAATAGTTTCTTAACATATCCTTGATCATTAGGATTTGTTAATCTCATGGCAATAAAATTATTACATTGCGAAAATATTGTTTCTGATATTTCTGATGGTCTTTGACTAGCTAGCAGTAAAGTAACACCATATTTCCTTCCTTCTTTTGCAATTCTTTCTATTGCTTTTTGAGATGATCTATATTTAGAAAGCTCGCTTCTTGGCACGTATTTATGAGCTTCTTCGTAGACCATAAGAATTGGAACATCATTATTAATTTTTTCATCTGGATTTCTTCTACATCTTAATCGTTTATAGTAGTAACCATATTCAAATAACATTCTTGATATTAAAGACACTGTAATACTTAAAACCTCAAATGGAATACCACTTAAATCTATTACAGTGACATTACTTAATAGTTCTTCACAATAACCCATTAATTTTTTCAATATCTCTTCAAATTTTATTGATTTGGATTTATCTCCAAATAGAAAATCTAATCTTTTATCAGATACTTTAGATTGAAGTCTAATTGAGAACTTGTCCAAAGTTCCATCAGCATAATCACCTCTAGTTATACTTTGTGCTTTAGTAGGGAAAAAAGTTAGTTCTTTTTCAAAATATTTTTTTATTCGTTCTTCGTTAGTTAATTTTATTCCAGACTCATCATTGGTCTTTCCATCTGCTAATAAGCTGTAAGTCCTGTCATTTATCATATATCGTCCTGAGCACTTCGCATTTTCTGTCTCGTTTTTGAAATTAATAATTGCATTTACAATTTCATTGATATCAAAAAAGACCGGTGTATCATAAAAAATTTTTTCATGGGAGGGATTATATTTTTTCTTATTCTCAGTCACCAGAGTACGAAATATAGATGATTGATTATAATTATCACGTTCACCTGTATCTAGCAAAATTTCTTCAAGTTCTTCGCTATTAAGTAACCAATACGGCAGAATTAAATTATCAATATTAATAATATTAGCATTCGGAAAAGCTGATTTATATTCAGAATGAATATCAAATATGATTATATGTGAATTATTTAAAGAAAACTCTCCTAATTTTGCTTCAACAGCTTTTTGAATAATCGTTGCAACAGTATGTGATTTTCCAGACCCTGTCGAACCAATTATTGAAATATGTTTATTGAAAAATTTATTTCCATCAACTGGTATTTTTATTTCTTTATTTGAGGATAGCCTGGAAAAAATAAATTGTCTTGATAATTCTATTGATTCGTTGTAAATTTTTTCTATATCTGATCTAGTTGCAGGTTCAACCTTTTTGGGAGGTATTGCAATTGTATCTCCCCCTCTAATGAATTCCCCATCCTTTATCAATCCGAGGGGAGTTGCTTCTATGATATAATCACGTATACCTTCATCATTAACTTCTATAGAAAAGTTCTCTATGATGGCAATAAGTATAGAGTTTT
>Ga0209347_1001116_pt1 | contig 49332 bp, 43 predicted proteins | sample AutmiccommuBRH23_FD_187382 | JGI IMG/M metagenome (GOLD analysis project Ga0209347, IMG submission 187382) | Deep subsurface microbial communities from Mt. Terri, Switzerland - Autotrophic microbial communities BRH/23 (SPAdes) (version 2) | ecosystem: Environmental > Aquatic > Deep subsurface >... | reverse complement strand
CGCCAATCTATACCCAAAGGGCACACTGGGCGCGACGAGCGTAGTTTGGTCATTCCAAATGAGCGAGAAGCAACGACGAGTGGCGCTTTTTTAGGCGCAACCCGAAGGGCTGGGGCCATTTTTGCGCCCAGCTTCGTTGTCAGTCGTTCATTTAGGCCCGCTAAATTTCTCTCCCTCCGCCTCGCTGGTCGAAAAAATGGCCTCCAGCGGCGATAATCCAAATAGTGTTAACAGGCCCTAGGCGCAACTGCGGGGCAAATCTCTCACGCCGTGAGATGTTTTAATGGCAGATGAAAGATGGAATAGCAGCCTCGAACGCGTTTTGTCTCTCATCTGCCTTCTCTGATCTCCCGCTCTCCCCCTTCAAATCCCGCCCCGCAATTCCCCCTCGACAACAAATAGCAATTTACTATAGAAAACATAGGGTCAATTGATTAGATCAAACCATCGGCTTTGCTTAGGATGGCCATGTCAACTTACTGACCATCCTAACCCCCACGGAGTAAACCGATGCAAACACTGATCAATACTGAAGTTAAACCTTTTACTGCCAATGCCTACCACAACGGCCAGTTTATCCCGGTCAGCGATGCGGACCTGAAAGGCAAATGGTCTGTGGTGTTCTTCTACCCTGCGGATTTCACCTTTGTGTGCCCCACCGAGCTGGGCGATCTGGCGGACAACTACGCCGAGTTCCAGAAAATGGGCGTAGAGATCTACAGCGTCTCCACGGACACTCACTTCACCCACAAGGCGTGGCATGACACGTCCGACACCATCGGCAAAATCCAGTACCCGATGATCGGCGACCCCACCGGCGCGATCACCCGCAACTTCGGCGTCATGATCGAGGAAGCCGGGCTGGCGGAACGGGGCACATTCGTCATCGATCCCAGCGGCAAAATCCAGATTATTGAAATCAACGCTGGCGGCATTGGCCGCGACGCTTCCGAGCTGCTGCGCAAGGTTAAAGCCGCCCAGTACGTCGCCGAACACCCCGGCGAAGTCTGCCCCGCCAAGTGGAAAGCTGGCGAAGCCACGCTCGCCCCCTCCCTTGATCTGGTAGGAAAAATCTGACCAACAACCGCGCCGCGGTGATCCATCGCTGCGGCGCGGTATTTCAGCACACAAGTGCTGCCCTGCATCAACCTTCCAGTGCCGCAACCCCAAGGGCCGTTATTTCAAGGAGAAAGCCATGCTCGACGATTCGATCAAAACCCAGCTGAAAACCTATCTTGAACGCCTGCAGCGCCCCATCGAATTGGTCGCCTCCCTCGACGACAGCGACAAATCCGCTGAAATGCGCGAGCTGCTGGCCGATATCGTCGGGTTATCACCACTGGTGAGTACGCGCGAAGATGGCAGCGAGGTGCGCAGGCCATCATTTTCCATTGGCGTGGCGGGAGAGAAGGCGCGGGTCCATTTTGCCGGGATTCCCATGGGCCACGAATTCACCTCGCTGGTGCTGGCCCTGCTCCAGGTTGGCGGTCACCCGCCCAAGGTGGATCCAGCCACCACCGAACAGATTCGTGCGATTCAAGGCAACTTCCGCTTTGAAACCTTTATCTCGCTGTCCTGCCACAACTGTCCCGATGTGGTGCAGGCACTCAACCTGATGGCGATACTCAATCCCGGCATTGAGAGCGTGATGATCGACGGCGCCCTCTTTCAGGAAGAAGTGGAAAATCGTCAGGTGATGGCGGTACCCAGTGTCTTGCTCAATGGTGAAAACTTCGGTCAGGGACGCATGTCTCTGGAGGAAATCGTCGCCAAAATCGATACCGGCGCTGCTGCACGCGACGTGGAAAAACTCAATGCACGGGATGCCTTTGATGTGCTGGTGGTCGGCGGTGGCCCTGCAGGTGCGGCTGCCGCACTGTATGCAGCGCGCAAGGGTATTAACACCGGCGTCCTTGCCGAGCGCTTTGGCGGCCAGGTGCTGGATACGCTGTCCATCGAGAACCTGGTATCGGTGCCCCACACTGAAGGCCCCAAACTGGCCACCGCGCTGGAGCAGCATGTCAGAGAATACGACGTCGATATCATGAACCTGCAACGTGCCGAAGCACTGGTGCCAGCGGGGTCAGACGGGCTTATCCAGGTTCGCACCGCAGGTGGTGCAACACTGAAGGCGAGGAGCGTTATTCTCGCCACCGGCGCACGCTGGCGCGAAATGAACGTACCCGGCGAAGCGCAATACCGCAACAAGGGCGTAGCCTACTGCCCGCACTGCGACGGCCCGCTGTTCAAGGGCAAGCGCGTTGCCGTGATCGGTGGCGGCAACTCCGGTGTCGAGGCGGCCATTGATCTGGCAGGGGTGGTATCCCACGTCACCCTGCTGGAATTTGACCACCAGCTGCGCGCCGATGCCGTGTTGCAGGACAAGCTCAACAGCCTGCCCAATGTGACTGTCATTGTCAGCGCCGAGACTACGGAGGTGAGCGGCGACGGCGAGAAAGTGGATGGTTTGCTCTACAGCGATCGCATCAGCGGTGAGACAAAGCGGGTTGATCTGGAAGGCATTTTTGTGCAGATAGGCCTGCTGCCCAACACCGACTGGCTGAAAGGTACGATCTCACTGTCCCAGCGGGGTGAAATAGAAGTGGATGCAAAAGGACAGACTTCAGTGCCAGGAGTGTTCGCCGCAGGGGATTCCACCACCACACCCTACAAGCAAATCATTATCGCCATGGGCGACGGCGCCAAGGCCAGTCTCGGTGCTTTTGATCACCTCATCCGAAGCTCAGTAACGGAACAACCCGCTGAGAGCGTGAAGCAGAAAGCAGTCGCTTAAAGCAACGCAGCAAGGACTGTAGAAAAAGCTGACGGAAGGGTGGGCATAAGCCCGCCCTTCCGTCGCTTTAAACTATAGGAATCTCTAAAGATTAACGATGCTTTTTAAGAACGATCTTTTTTAAGATCGCTTTTCAGATCACCAAAAGCGGCCTGTACCGTACCGGCCGCTTTCTTTATCTTGCCCTTGATTTCAAGGCTTTCATTGCCAACGGCTTTACCGGCAGCTTCCTTGACCTGACCTTCAGTTTTGGTGATACGGCCTTTAACCTGATCCTTGTTCATAACAGTGCGCCTATTGGGTTGTACCTGGTGGTGAATATCAGTGGTACGGAATCTTCTTCCGTGTTGCACCGCGTGCCATGGCTACAATAGGCTGAGCATCAGCCCTGGTCTGTTCGGAGGCACACACAGAACCAGGGTGAAGGATCAGGTGTAAGGGCTAAACCGGCCTTTTGGCCTCTGGTCCGGCAATGGCCATGGCCTTGATATAGGCAGGTCGCTGGCTGACGCGTTTCACATAGGCAGATACGTTGGGCAGGTGATCCACAGTCGGGCCACCGAACAGCGGCAGCGAGGTAAAAGCAAAAAAGTTGATCAGATCGGCGGCGGTAAATGCCGGCCCGGCAAGATATTCGCTTTCACCCAGACGCTGCTCAAGGTGATTGAACATACGCTCTTCACGCTCCTTCGAAAAACCATCGGCGCGCTGCACAGCGGGATCATCAGGTGAGGCATTGCGCAGGAACATGCGCAGCATCAGGTTGGCCGAGAGGCTGTCGCGGAAACTCATCCAGTACAGGTAATCAGGGTAGTTGGGTTGATTCTTGTCAACGCCAAAGCGGCCATCGCCGTATCGGTTGATGATGTATTCGATAATAGCCTGGGATTCGCACAGCACCAGGTCACCGTCGCGAATCACCGGCGCGGTGGCGACAGGATGCAGGGCCTTGTACTCGGGCGGCGCCAGTCCGCTTTCAGCGCGGTCAAACCATTCGAGCTGGTAGGGCAGCCCCAATTCTTCCATAAGCCAGACAATGCGGTCGGATTGGGAAACGCCCAGGTGGTAGATGGTTATCATTGTTAATCCTTTAAAGTTTGAGGTTGTTTAGCATTCAGGGATGGTACTCCGCACCACTGTGATTGTGAATCGGGCCATAACAGGTATCATTGGCCTGTATCTGCATAGGGGTTTTCAACAGCTCCATTATCTGCGCAACCATCACCGATAAGGAACACAATGGGCTTGAAACAACCGGGTTTGGCAAAACTGGCAATCGTCGGAGTATTGTTCACACTGCTGCTCAGCGCCTGCGGTGGCGGCGAATCCAACGTAGAGGCGGGCAACCGCGACAAGATCCTGCATTTTGGCAACGGTACCGAACCCCAGGAACTTGACCCCCATATTGTCACGGGCATACCCGAGCACAACATCATCCACGCCCTGCTCGAAGGTCTGGTGGGCAAGGATCCGCAAACCCTCGAACCCATCCCTGCGGTCGCCAAATCCTGGCAAATCAGTGAAGACGGCAAAACCTATACCTTCCAGCTGCGGGAAAATGCCCGCTGGTCGAACGGCGACCCGCTGGCAGCAGAGGATTTTGTCTGGTCCTGGTGGCGCGCACTACAGCCAGCGCTGGGCAACCAGTACGCCTATATGCTGTTCCCGGTGGTCAACGCCGAAGCCTATGCCAATGGCGACATCACCGATTTCAGCCAGGTGGGTATCAAGGCCATCGACAAGCACACCCTTCAGGTCACCCTCAATAACCCCACGCCCTACTTTCTTCAGCTCCTGGACCATTACAGCGCTTTCCCGGTACACCGCGCCACCATTGAAAAATTCGGTGCAGCCGATGAGCGCGGCAGCCGCTGGACCCGTCCGGGTAACTATGTGGGCAATGGCCCTTTTGTGCTGGACACCTGGAAGCTCAACAAGATCATCACCGTGCGCAAGAACCCCCACTATTGGGGTGCTGACAAAGTGCGCCTTAATGGCATCGACTTCCACCCCATTGAAAATGTCTCTACCGAAGAGCGCATGTTCCGCGCCGGGCAGCTGCATATCACCGGCACTATTCCCATCGACAAGATCGCTCTTTATCAGGAAAAACACCCGCAACTGCTTCAGGTTGTTCCTTACCTGGGCACCTATTACTACCGCCTCAATGTCCGCACCCCACACCTCAAGGACCAGCGGGTGCGGCGTGCCCTCAACCTGGCCATTGATCGCCAGTCACTGGTGGACAACATCACCAAGGGCGGCGAACTGCCCGCCAGCAGTTTCACTCCGCCCGACACCATGGGTTACACCGCCACATCCGACCTGCGTTTTGATCCCGAGGAGGCGCGACGCCTGATGGCGGAGGCAGGCTATCCCAACGGCGAGGGCTTTCCCGTTACCGAAGTGCTGTACAACACATCGGAGGGCCACCAGAAAATCGCGGTGGCAATTCAACAGATGTGGAACAAGCACCTGAATGTAAATATCCGTCTCAATAACCAGGACTGGAAGGTGTTTCTCAGCTCGGTGAATATGGGGCAATACAGTATTTCCCGCGCTGGCTGGATCGGCGACTACGTGGACCCCAATACCTTCCTCGATATGTGGGTCACCGATGGCGGCAACAACCAGACCGGTTGGAGCAATGCCCGCTACGACGACATTATCCTCCGGCTGGCCCCTGCAGCGCCCAGCCAGGAAGCCCGTCACGAATTGATGCGTGAGGCCGAAGCGATCCTGTTAACCGAGCTGCCGGTCATACCCCTCTATATATACACCAGTAAAAGCCTGATTCAGCCCTCGGTGCATGGCGTCTATGGCAATCTGATGGATCATATCCACTACCCGGCAGTATGGCTCGACGAAGGCACTGAGTAGGATGCTGATGCAACATTCCTATACTTTGCATGAATACTTGCGCCATCCCGACACACGCTGCCGGACAGGGATGATCAGAAAAAAATCGCGACTCAAGGAATATCCCACCCCATGCTGAAATTCTTTTTCACCCGTCTGCTACAGGCCATACCCGTATTGCTGGTGGTGATCACTGTGACTTTCTTCCTGGTGCGCCTTGCCCCCGGCGGCCCTTTCGACGCAGAAAAGGCCGTGCCACCGGAAGTACTCAAAGCACTGGAGGCCAATTACAGGCTGGATTTACCGGTGTGGCAGCAATACACCTCCTATGTAGGCGATCTCGTCACTGGTGACTTTGGCCCGTCATTTCGCTACCCGGGACGCAGTGTCAATGAGCTGATCATGGCCGGGTTACCTGCCTCTGCAGAGCTGGGCTTGTACGCCCTGTTGGTGGCGCTGGTGATCGGCACCCTGGCGGGCATTATTGCCTCCCTGCGGCCCAACACGGCGCAGGATTACATACCCATGTCCACCGCCATGATCGGTATCTGCATGCCGTCGTTTTTGCTGGGGCCGCTGCTGGTGCTGGTGTTCGGCATCTGGCTCGACTGGTTGCCCATCTCCGGCTGGGGCGATATGCCCGGCGACAAGATACTGCCCTCCATCACCATGGGCGCCGGTTACGCCGCCTATATCGCCCGGCTGTCGCGTGGCGGCATGCTTGAAGTGCTGAGCCAGGACTATATCCGCACCGCCCGCGCCAAGGGTTTGCCGGAACGGGTGATTATTTTCAAACACGCATTGCGCGGCGGGCTGATTCCGGTTATCGCCTTTCTCGGCCCCGCTTTTGCAGGATTGCTGAGCGGCTCCTTTGTGGTGGAAACGATTTTCCAGATTCCCGGCCTCGGGCGCTTTTTTGTGCAGGCCGCCTTTAACCGCGACTACACCATGATCATGGGCACCACGGTATTTTTTGCCTTCCTGATTGTGCTGTTCAACCTGCTCTCCGATGTGATCGCGGTGTGGATCAATCCGCGCCTGCGCCACCAAGCACAGGGAGGGCATTGATATGGTTGCCATCATCACCAACACCGATGAAGTACTGGCCAGCGCAGAACAGGGTACGTCTTTGTGGAGCGACGCCTGGGTGCGTCTGCGTCGCAATCACCTTGCTCTCGCGGGCTTGGGTATCCTGATCTTCCTCGCTATTGTGTCCCTGCTTACACCCTGGATAGCGCCCTATGGTTATGAAGCGCAGAATCTCGCCCTGGGCGCCACACCGCCCTCCTGGCAGCACTGGTTTGGCACCGATATTTTTGGCCGCGATCTGCTTACGAGGGTGATGTACGGCGGGCGCATGTCGCTGATGGTGGGCTTTGTCGCCACCGGCGTGGCGCTGGTGATTGGCGTACTGTGGGGCACAGTGGCCGGATACGCCGGTGGCCGGGTGGATGCGGTGATGATGCGGCTGGTGGATATTCTCTACGCCCTGCCCTTTATGATTTTTATCATTCTGCTGATGGTGGTGTTTGGCCGCAGTATCCTCCTGCTGTTTCTCGCCATTGGTGCAGTGGAATGGCTCACCATGGCACGCATCGTGCGCGGCCAGGTGCAAAACCTGCGGCGCCAGGAATTTATCGAAGCCGCCTACTCACTGGGCCTGTCACGCTGGCGCATCGTGCGCAAGCACCTGATCCCCAACACCCTGGGGCCGGTGATTGTCTACACCACCCTCACCATTCCCAGCGTCATGCTGCTCGAAGCCTTTTTGAGCTTTCTCGGCCTCGGCGTGCAGCCGCCGGAAAGCTCCTGGGGCCTGTTGATCAATAACGGGGTGGAAACCATGGAGGAATACCCCTGGCTGCTAATTTTTCCGGGGCTGGCGTTGTCAATCACGCTTTTTTCACTGAATTTTTTGGGTGATGGACTGCGGGATGCGCTGGATCCGCGTACGTCGAAAGATTAGAACGGGAGATGGGAGAAAGTGAGATGTGAGACAAGCCCCCTCCATCTCCCATTCAGACATCTCCCGGCATCCAGAGACACCAAACAAACAACGACCAAGGCCCCATCAACATGGCACTACTCAAAGTCACCAACCTAAAAGTCTGGTTCCACACCCGCAACGGGGTGGTCAAGGCCGTAGACGATGTGAGTTTCAGCGTTGATGCGGGGCAAACTCTGGGCATCGTCGGCGAATCCGGTTCGGGCAAATCCGTGTGCTGCTACAGTCTGGTGGACCTGATTCCCAAACCGCCCGGCAAAATCGAAGGCGGCACCGCCCTGTTTAACGGTGAGGATCTGCTCACCTGCTCGGCCCAGCGCATGGGCGAGATACGCGGCAACGATATTGCCGTGATCTTCCAGGACCCGATGACCTGCCTCAACCCCTACCTCACCGTGGGCGAGCAATTAATTGAACCACTGCTTTACCATCGCGGCATCAAGCGCCCCGAAGCGCGCTTGCAAGCCATCGACATACTCAATGAAGTGGGTATCACCAATCCCGAGCGCCGCTTTAACAGCTACCCCCATGAACTCTCCGGCGGCATGCGCCAGCGGGTGATGATCGCCATGGCGCTGATCGCCGAGCCAAAGCTGATTATCTGCGACGAACCCACCACCGCACTGGATGTCACCATCCAGGCGCAAATTCTTAAATTACTGCGCGAACTGCAACAAAAACGCCAGGTGGCAGTGATTTTTATTACCCACGATCTGGCCGTGGTATCGGAAGTCGCCAATGACGTACTGGTGATGAAAAACGGCAAGGTGGTTGAGCGTGGCACCACTGCAGAACTGTTCGCCAACCCCAAGGAGGAATACACCCAAAAACTGATCGCCGCGATTCCCTCGGGTGTCAAACCATTAACGGAATCCGTCCCAAAAGCGACGCCTCTGCTCGAGGTCAACCACCTGCGCACCTGGTTTCGGGATTATTCGGTGGGCCTGTTCAGTTCTGCGGCGCTAAAACTTGAGCGTAATATCAAGGCCGTTGATGACGTCAGTCTCACCATCCAACGGCGTGAAATCCTTGGTGTGGTGGGTGAATCGGGTTCTGGAAAATCCACGCTGGGCCGCGCCATCCTCGGTCTTGCACCGCGCACAGCGGGCCAGATTATTTACGACGGCCAGGACATTACCCAGTATTCAGCCCGCCAGATGAAACCCCTGCGCCGTAAAATGCAGATGATTTTTCAGGACCCCTACGCCTCCCTCAACCCGCGCATGACCATTTTTGAAACCCTGGCAGAACCGCTACTGGTACATGGCCTGGCCAATCGCAAAACCGTCACCGCCCAGGTGCTGGAATTGATGGACGACGTGGGCCTTGCCCGCGCCTATATCCGCAAATATCCCCACGAATTCTCCGGCGGCCAGCGCCAGCGCATCGCCATTGGCCGCGCCATCGCCACCAAACCGGAATTTATTGTCGCCGATGAACCTGTATCTGCCCTCGACGTCACCATCCAGGCGCAAATCCTCGATCTGATTCTGGAGCTGGTCAACAAGCACAACCTCACCATGATGTTTATCTCCCACGATCTCGGCGTAGTGCGCTATATCGCCGACCGGGTGCTGGTGCTCCACCGTGGCAAGGTAGAGGAGCAGGGAATAACGGAAGAATTGTGGGCCGCCCCGCAGGCGGACTATACGAAGAAGTTGCTGGGTGCGATTCCGAGGTTTGCTAATGCAGGAATGTAGCACTCCGCCAATTTGATAACGCCGCAGTTGTAGGTTCGGTTAGGCATAGCCGTAACCCAACATTTACCGGGTTCGAGGCTCATAGCCAGACGACTGCGTGCGGCCTCGTTCCCATCCACCAAGTGGAAATGCCTATCCAAGCCGCATTTTGGCGCCTGCAATAAGCACTGCTCAAAAGCATTGATCCAACTCCACTGCTGATATACATTCCACCAAACGTATATCGTCGATTTTCAACATGAAAATTTCAAAATGGGGCAACAGCCTGGCCATTCGTCTGCCTGGAGCTGTGGTGAAATCTGATGATACAGAGAAAGCGGATCATGCGGAGAGTATGACAAACTGCTCCAACCATAGAAATCAACCAAGCCTTCACGGGTCTTACACTAATGTATTGCAAAAAACTAGAGTATGAACTACACCCTATCAAATTAACCTACAGCTAAATCAGATCACAACTTAAAGGAGTAAATATAATTGAAGGACTTGAATGATCATAAAAAAATTGCCGTACTAATCGATGCTGACAATGCACAATATTCAAAAGTGAAAGCAATATTAGATGAAATTTCAGCCCATGGTCATATTGTTATTAAGAGGGCATACGGCGACTGGTCCAGCGAAAATTTAAAAAACTGGAAGCAATCATTAAACGAATTAGCAATTCAACCCATTCAGCAATTCGCATATACGACTGGGAAAAACTCGACTGATGCCTCAATGATTATAGATGCAATGGATTTACTTTACTCAAATAAATTCGATGCCTTTGCACTTGTTTCAAGTGATAGCGACTTCACAAAACTAGCATCACGCCTTCGGGAGTCAGAGATATTAGTTTTCGGTGTCGGGGAAAGAAAGACTCCGATTTCGTTCAGAAATGCTTGTGATGACTTCATTTTTACTGAAAATCTAGACATAGAAGCACTAACACCTACATCTGAAAAACCGAAACATGAAAAGACACCTGTCAAGAAGAAAATTAGCATTGAATCTGAACTTATACCTGTTTTGAAAAAGGCTTGGGAGCAGTATCAAGATGATGAAGGCTGGGCAAATGTTGCGGCAGCAGGCAGCTTCGTTAAACGTTCAAAACCAGATTTTGATCCTCGCACTTATGGCGCAACTAAGCTTACAGAAATTATCGCCAGCCTAGCCACAGAATTTGAGATGAAAAAATACAAAGGCAAGGGAGTCGTCAATATTGTTGCATATAAACCTAAACCACACACTTAACTGGTATTGCAGTTAAAAAACTTCTGAATCTGTCTTTGAGATGGTGATCGTATATTAGAAATTCGCTCTCCACTCCACTGTCGCAAGCCCTGTGTTTAAAAGATTTCAATTCAAAATCCAAATGCACACATATCAACGAGAAAGTAAATCCACAACAAATAATAACCATAAAAGGAGCACCCACATGCAACGCTTAAATAACAAAATCGCCATCATCGCCGGTGGTGCAACAGGCATCGGCGCAGCCTGCGCTACCCGCTTTGTGCGGGATGGCGCCAAGGTTGTTATCGGGGATATCAATATCGAAGCCGCACAAGCCCTTGCGGATTCCCTCGGCAATACAGGCAATACAGCCAAGGCTGTGTATTACGATGCGGCTGATGCCGATTCCATCAAGAATCTGATTGATACGACGGCAGATACCTTTGGGGCGATACATATCCTGCATAACAACGCGGGGTTGATGTCACCTAAGGTGATGGACGCGGACAGCACTGTGGTGGATATCGCATTGGATTTGTGGAATACCGTTCTGGCGGTAAATGTCACTTCGTTTTTGCTGGGCAGCAAATTCGCTATTCCCCATATCATCAAGGCCGGGGGCGGTTCAATTATCAATACATCGTCGGATTCTGGGTTGGCCGGTGATCTCGCCCGCACCGCCTACGGCGCTTCAAAAGCCATGGTGATTTCCCTGACGCAGCATATCGCGGTGCAGTATGGCTTGCAGGGTATTCGCTGCAACGCGATTACCCCAGGAGTGATCATGTCGGAACAGGCCAGGGTGAATTCACAGGATCTGGTGCGGGCGATTAAAAGCCATATCCTCACCCCTGATTTTGGCGAGCCTGCCGATATTGCAGCTCTGGCTGCATTTCTCGCTTCTGATGAATCCGCCTATATCACCGGCCAGGCCATTGCCTGCGATGGCGGGCACCTGGCCCACCAGCCACAGGTAGCCGATGTTCGCCGTTCACAAACTACACCAGGGTAATCTGTCACTCCTTGCCTACAGTCGCTCCTTGCCTACAACTGTGGGCAATAATTCCTGTCGGTTTCCACCCATTTGATATCCAGCGGCGTCTATAATGCACCCCGCCATGCCATCATCGACCGATCACTCTGCCTGTTTTTCTGAACTCGACCTGCTGCTTTCCAGGCACGTCGATCTTTGGCAGATTCGCGCCTTTCACAAAGCCGGGCTGTGCTGGGAAGATACTCACCCGGACCTGTGTGCTGCGTTACTGGATCTGGATGAGGACAAATTGCAGCATCTGGAAAACAATGAAACAGCTCTGGCAGACTGGCTTGAACCCTGGCTGGGCATTGATGGCCAACGCTTATATGCATTGATCAGCCTGCCGCAAATCCCTCACCGACCGCTGGAAATACCTGATCGCTTCGAGACCGGAATCCCTGGCCGCAAGTGGCAACAGATACAGGCCTTTGCTGCCACTTTGCCTGCTGAACCCCGGCCAGTGCTGGAATGGTGTGCAGGCAAGGGGCACCTGGGGCGACTGCTGGCGGTGACGGACGCGCGCCCGGTGACCAGTCTTGAATGGAATGGCAGCCTTTGTCAGGCAGGCCGTAACGCGGCTGCGCGAATCGGGGCAACTATGCGTTTTGTTGAATCCGATGCCCTGGCAGCGGACAGCGCCCGATGGCTGGCAGATCAAGGCCAGGCTGTAGCCCTGCACGCCTGCGGCGATTTGCACACAACCCTGATGCGACACTGGGTAGAGAGTGATTGCCAGCGCCTCACCCTGTCGCCCTGTTGCTACCATCTGATCCGCAGCGACAGTTACCAGCCACTCTCCGAGCAGGGCAGCACCAGTGTCTTACGACTCAGCAAGCTCGACCTGCAATTGCCGTTACAGGAAACGGTGACCGGCGGTCTGGGTGTACAGCGGCAGCGACGCACTGAATTGCTGTGGCGCCTTGCCTTTGATGAATGGCAGCGCGAATGGCGCGGGCGGGATGAATACCTGCCTCTGCCGCCATTCGCAAAAAGTCTGCTGACTCGCAGTTTTACCGAGTTTTGCCAATGGGCTGCCGTAACCAAGAAGTTACCGACACCGGGATTAATCGATGAATCCTGTTGGCTTGAACGAGGTAAAGCGCGTCTACGGCAAGTCAGACTGATGGAACTGGTGAGTCATTTTTTCCGCCGCCCGCTGGAACTGTGGCTGGTACTCGACAGGGTGCTCTTTCTGGAAGAGCACGGCGCTCGCGTGGTGCTCGGCACTTTCTGTGACAAACCGCTGACTCCGCGCAATATCCTGATTGATGCCGAGTGGCCATAAAACCCGGAATAGCCTGCTTATCATTACGCCTTCTGCCTCACGCGGACCGCTCACAACCTCTCTATAAATTAAATGGCAATCATGCAGATAAACTATGCGGAGGCGCAGCATCATCTGCCATCATGAATGAACCTGGAAATGGCGCGCGGCAATATCCTCACCGTGTCGGGCGCCACCACCTGTATTTTTAGGTGGACGACAGACACCGCACGTTGTAATTTATTGCCACATACGTGATTGCGGCGTTAAGGATAATGAATAAGATATCCGCAACTTTTATCACTTTCGTGATTGCGCTGACCGCCATTTCGGCACCTATCCTGCTGGCAATTCAGATTGCCTACAATACTGCTCGCGAGGCCGAAGCCAACCAGGCACTGGTCTACGCAAGGGATGTACTGACCCGCTCAGAAAAAACCACCGAGCAGATCACCCAGGGCATCAATTCACTTACCACTTCAGGCCACACCGATCCTTGCGCTGAGGAAAATCTCGCCATCATGCGCAATATTGATCTGTCTTCGACCTATATTCAGGCCATTGGCCATATTGTTGGAAACCGGTTGATTTGCGCCTCGCTTGGTCTGCCGGAGGGCGGCCTCGATCTAGGCTCAGTTGATGTCATCCAGCGATCACTCGCCAGGATTCGCACGGATGTAGCCATGCCTTTTGCTCAGGGTAATACCTTTCTGGTGGTCGAAAGCGATGGCTACGCTGCGATTATTCACAAGGATCTACCCATCGATGTCACCACGGGAGACCAGAGCATTTCGCTTGCCACCTTTTCGAAAAGTACCGGTGAAATCCTCACTTTCAAAGGCATGATCAAACCCACATGGACCACCATGCCGAAGGATGTCACCGAGCACACTTTTGTCGATGAAGGCTACCTGATCGCAGTAACCCTGTCAGACACCTGGGATATTGGCGGGATCGCTGTATTACCCATGCAGAATATTCGCGCCCGCACCATGTCAGTGGCGATGGTACTGGTACCGGTCGGCATTGTGGCCGGTATCGTTCTCGCCCTCGCCCTCCTCTACCTGACAAGACAGCAACAGGGGTTGCCAGCAGTGCTGAAAGCCGCCCTGAGGCAAGATGAGTTTTTTCTCGCCTATCAACCCGTGGTGGAGCTGCAGACAGGTCAATGGGTTGGTGCCGAAGCCCTTATACGCTGGCAACGGCCCGGTGGTGAAATGGTGCGCCCCGACCTGTTTATTCCGGTAGCCGAGGACTCGGGTCTGATCCGCAGTATCTCGCTGCGCGTTGCCGAGCTGGCGGCGGCTGACGCTGCAGGGTTGTTTCAGCGCAATCCGGGTTTCCATCTGGCTATCAATTTGTCTGCCGAGGATCTGCACACTGAAGATACGATAGAAATGCTGCTCGACCTTGCCAAGGCAACCAAAGCTGCGCCTGGCAATCTGATTATCGAAGCAACAGAAAGCGCTCTCACCAAACCTGACCTGGCGCGCGACATTATCAACAGGATTCGCACTCTGGGTATCGCCGTGGCCATTGACGACTTCGGAACCGGCTACTCGAGCCTTTCCTACCTGCAAAGCATGGACTTCGACTACCTGAAAATTGACAGGTCATTCGTGGAGACCATCGGTACTGATGCCGCCACCAGCCATGTGGTCACCCACATTATCGCCATGGCGAAAGCACTGAATATGGAAATGGTTGCCGAAGGGGTAGAAACGGAGGCCCAGGCGCAGTTCCTGCGCGACCAGGGCGTGCAGTACGCTCAGGGCTGGCTGTTCGCCAAGCCGATGCCGTTTACGGATCTGATGGACAAGCTGGCTGCTGCGGGCAATGTCCGCCCTGTTGGCTGACAACAGCCTTCACCCCACTGCAACCACGCTTGCCCGTCGGCAGGAATATCCGCAACAACCCGCCTTAACACCCGGTGAAAAGCGGGTTTTACGGAATATCCCTGTCAACCGGTCAGGCTGCTTTCGGATCTGCTGACTTCAGGTAGCGATAGAGAATAATCCCGCCAATGATGGTGATCAGCGTATCCAGCATAAAGGCGATCATGGGCATTGACGTTGGCTCTGAAAAGAACCCGACCGCCGCTATGCCGCGACCCACACTGACACAGGCCATATAGAGTGTGAGAAAACGCAGGGAGTCGACAGCCTGCTTGGCGCTGAGTGCGCCCCACAGGCAGTAAAGGCCCATGGCCAGGCCCTGCATGCCGAAGCCGACGATAAAGCTGCCTTTACCCTCAGGCGCCACTGCGGCCAGCCCGGTACGGGCGATCACCGCATCCATATCACCCAGGTAGGGAAGCATGACAAGCAGGGTCAGCAGAGCCATGGCTCCGTTCCAGATTCTGATGGCTAACATTATTTATTCCTTTATTTTTATCGTGGCCGGGAAATTTGCCCACCCTTGCAAGTATCAAAACACCGCTACAGCAAGGAGAATGCAAAACTGTATTTATTTTACTAATGCGTCCAAATAGATTGGCACAGCGACTATAAAGGGTAATGCGTAGCAAAACAATTGTGCCTGCCACCTGCCATCAAGGTTAAGATGCCACAAGCCACACTAGCCAGATCGCCCCTGTCATTTATCGATTCATTCACAGCCCCCTATGAATATCACAGCCTTCAACGCCCTCGCCTGTCCACTGGATGGCAACCCTCTACACCGTCACGACGCCACCTGGCGCTGCGACGCGGGCCACAGCTTTGATATTGCCCGCGATGGCTATACCCATTTGCTGCCTGTGCAGAACAAGCGGTCCCGCGATCCCGGCGACAGCAAGGAGATGGTCGCAGCACGACGGCGCTTTCTCAATGCCGGTTTTTACCAGCCTGCGGCAGCGGCTATCGCCAGGACAGTACTGGCTGATCTTCCTCCACAGGGATCTTTGAACTGCCTCGACGCAGGCTGCGGTGAGGGCTATTACCTGCGCCAGCTGGCTGCTGCGGGCGCTGCCGTGCAAACACTGGCGGCGCTGGGGCTGGATATCTCAAAATGGGCTGTGCAGGCGGCGGCAAAGCAGAACAAACAGGTGAACTGGGTAGTGGGCAGCAACGCCAACCTGCCAATACTTGCTGGGAGTTTGGATCTGGTGCTGTGTATTTTCGGCTTTCCTGTGTATGGGGAATTTGCCCGGGTGCTCAAGGCAGACGGCCAGTTGTTGCTGGTAGAGGCAGGGCCGGATCATTTGCGCGAACTGCGACAAATCATCTACCCCACCCTGAAAGCGGGTCCTGCTGGCGAAATGGCTCAGGCACCAGGCTTTTACCCGCATTCCAGCGACACCCTGAGCTACAGCCTGCAACTGAACGGTGCAGAGCAGATTGCCGATCTGCTGGCCATGACACCGCACCTCTACCGCGCCAGTGCTGAGGGCCGGGCAAAAGCCGCTGCACTCACAACCCTGTCAGTAACAGTGGATATACGCCTCAGCCTGTACCGGCGCGATCCAGCAGATACTGGCGGTCAAACTCCGCCATAAAACGCTCGGCTGTGGCGATGGCCTCATCCAATTCTTTAATCAGGCGATTGATATCGTTGCTGATGGTGGTGAATTCGTACTGTAGCGCCGTTATTCCCTGGGCGTTGAGGTTGTGCTTGAGATAGAGACTGCTATCACTCAGGGTGGCGAGCACTTGCGCAAAAGATTTTTCAGCTTTTTTGCTGCTGGCCAGCATGGCTCTGTAACGCTTGCGGGTGTCATCCAGCTGGCCCTGGCTTTGCTGGCGCAGGCTACTGTTGGTATAGCGGTCCAGTTCATCCTGCCACTCCGCGAACAGTGCACCGGATACAGACTCAACGGCCTTGATGCGATTGTGAATACGGCCAGCGGCTTTTTCAGTGGCGTCATAATCCCTATTCAACTGCTTCAGGGCGTCTTCAGGCTTACCGCCGCGAAGGTTGACCCTGTACTTGAGCTGCTCCAGCGTTGCGCGTAACTGCTGTCGGGCATCCTCTTGGGCGTCCCTCACATCCTCGATGCGTTTGACAAACAGTTCGCGTTTGCTGATGCCGCCTTTTTCCATGGCACCGTAATAGGCTGACTGGCAGGCAGTGAGTAGTAGCAAAACAGACAGCAGAGCAAGTCTGAATGTGCGGGGCATGCTGGTTCCTTTGATGGAATTAACCGGATTTGCCTACCTTACCACACCAGCTGCGCCCCGCATCAGCCGCTCTCACCTCCCGACGCCGCGGGAGAAGGGAGTCTGAAGCAGCACTCAATGGGACTTTATATCAATGGGACTTTATATCAGCCACATTCATCAGCATCACCGAGCTGGTGTACATGCCCATGATAGATACCAGGTCAACAACCTCGCGCTCACTGAGATGCTGCCTCAGCGCGGCAAAGGTGTCGTCCTGCACGCTGTGTGTATTCAACAGTTCTGCGCCAAAATCATGGACCGCCGACTGGATCTCATTCATGCCAGAGGGCCGTTCGCCCGCGGCAATCGCATCCAGCATCTCCTGAGTCAGACCGGCTTTGATGGCCGACGCTGCATGACCCTTCAGCAACGTCTGGTTTTGCCATTTCTCCGCCACCAACATTACTCCCAGTTCGATAATATCCCTGGACAAGGTGGGTTTGTCATCCCGGGTGCCAAACATCACTTCCATGGCCAGTTGGAGCTGTGCCTCCTGCAGGCCCGGGTTGCGCAACATCAGGGCATCGAATCCATTGGGATTCCACTTGCCTGCATCCAGTGCCCGCTTGATGCCGGGCATGGCTTTTTGCTCCGCGCTGAGATCGGCTTCAGTGATGGGGGCAAAGCGAGGGGTTGCTGAATCAGCGTTTGCCGCTGGCAGTGCAGAACTGAGGCTCAGCACACAGGCCGCGCCGGCAAGCCATTTACTCGTTGGCATAAAATTCATCCTTTATCTTATTGTGTCAGAGGGTATTAGGGCAGTTTTGCCCACCTTGCTGTCGAGGCTGCAGGATAGCTGGATTGAAGCCCCTGGCCCATGCACTTTTGTTCGTGTTTGGTAGACATTTATTTGCGCGCGGGACTGTAAGATTTACACTTACCGGCTCACTTTATCCAAGGCCCAGCGATGCAACTCAAGAAAGGTTTGTACCGACATTTCAAAGGCAATCTTTATCGACTGCTGGAAATCGCCCGCCACAGCGAAAGCGGCGAAGAGATGGTGGTGTATCAGGCGCTCTATGGCGAGCGCGGTATCTGGGTGCGGCCATTGGCCATGTTTGATGAAACCATTGAGCGGGATGGCAAAACATTCAAGCGTTTTGCCTGGGTGCTGGAAGAAGACGCCAGTTAAGCTGGCGTCATCCTGTCGGGCAAGCAAGGGGGCAAACTACCACTCTCCCCCTGAACAGGTTAATTGGCACTCGCAGCGTGCGGGCTATTCTACAGGCGCCATCAGATGCACCCAGGGTGTTCCTGCCCACATCACATAGGGTTGGGTTGTATCGGGGTCGGCCCCTTTCGGGTACTGGTCGTAAAAGCTCGGGTCGGCACCCACGATCATCACGTGGGCCCCGGTCTTGATCCAGTGATTACCCGGCTCCGGCGCTTTGGCGTAGGGGTCGGTGTCGCTGGCGTCAGTACCACCCGCCAGCATATACATAAAACCCACAGCGCCGGGCTGCGGCTCCTGGTGACCAATCCAGGCATGGGCCCAGACCAGGGCATTGCTGTCCATGCACATCGGGTCGGGGCCAGGTGTGGCCGGGTTGTCGGGCATACAGGTGAAACCATTGCTACCTGTCCTGAGAGTACTCATGCTGCCATCAGCTCCCATCGCCACAATGGTTGCCGATTTGCCGATGGGTTCAGGCGCAGCGCTGGCGGCACTGGCAATGATTTGTTCGTCGGTCAGTGATGTTTCAGGTTCGGCGGCCAATAACGGAGCTATTAGACTGAGCGCAGCCAGGGAGAGTGCAGCCATACCCAAAAGATATTGTCTCGTCGGGATGCAGTTTTTCATACAGGTCTCCAGCAGAAGGGAATGGACTTTTATCCACTTTCTGAAGAGCCCTGTACCGGATCCGGCAGAACTGCCCACAGAACCCTTCAGCGAAGAAGGCAGGAAACCCCTTAAATCTAGACCCGAAACCGGGTAATCGCCAGGGCTATTACCGGGCATAGCGCTGTGGCCCTGGTGACTCCACATTTTTACGACTTACCGTATCACCCATCCGTAATGTAATAATGCCGCGATGGATAAACTGCCAAACCAACCCGTTGCCCTGAAGCGCGCCTTCAACCTGCCGCTGCTGACTTTTTATGGCCTGGGCACCATTCTCGGCGCCGGCATTTATGTGCTGATTGGCGAAGTGGCGGGTATCGCCGGGATGGCGGCGCCCTTTGCCTTTCTGGTGGCTTCCTTGCTCGCGACGCTATCCGCACTCTCCTATGCAGAGTTATCGGCGCGCTTTCCCTTCAGTGCCGGGGAGGCCGTGTATGTGCAGCAGGCATTCGGTCGACCGGCATGGTCACGTCTGATGGGATTGCTCCTAGTAACCATCGGAGTCGTATCCAGCGCCACCCTGGCACGCGGGTTTGTCGGCTATTTCCAGCTGTTTGTGCCTGTCGACAGCTGGCTCATCATCAGCGTGCTGGTTGTGTTTCTTGGTGCTCTGGCGATCAAGGGAATCAGCGAATCGGCCTGGGTCGCAGCAGCCACCACCCTGGTGGAACTGGCAGGGCTGTTATTGATCCTGGCAGTAGCGGGGGAAAATCTGGGGGAGCTGCCCGACCGGTTGCCGGAGATGTTGCCCTCTGCCAGCGGAGTCACAGTGATTGGCGTCGTCGCTGGCGCTTTTGTGGCCTTTTATGCCTATGTGGGTTTTGAAGATATCGCCAATGTTGCCGAGGAAGTACAGCAACCAGCCCGCACCCTGCCACGCGCCATTCTTATCTCACTGATAATTACCACTACTCTCTACATGCTGGTGTCTACAGTAGCGGTACTGACGGTCACTCCTGCCCAGCTTGCTGAAAGCAAAGCTCCCCTGGCACTGGTTTACCAGCAGGCTACAGGCAAAGACCCGCTGTTTATCTCCGCCATTGGCCTGGCGGCGGTGATCAATGGCGCGCTGATCCAGATCATCATGGCCAGCCGGGTGCTCTACGGTATGGCGCGCCAGGGCTGGATTCCGGCAGTACTGGGGGATGTGCATGCCACCACCCGCACACCGGTCAAGACAACCCTGTTGCTGTGCACTGTGATCCTCGTTGCAGCGCTGTGGTTTCCGCTGCTCACCCTGGCGGAGACCACAAGCCTGATCACACTCTTTGTCTTCGCCATGGTGAATCTGTCGCTATGGCGGGTAAAGGCGCGGCCAGGAATGGTGGCAGGCGGATTATCACTGCCACGCTGGATGCCCCTGTGCGGATTCCTCTTTTCGCTGCTGTTTATTGTCTTCAAGACCTGGCACTGGATTGTCTGACTCGCCATCAGGGGCTGTCAAACACCAACACCTTGGCACCTTTCACCCGCTGGAATTTGAGTTCCACAAGCGCGCGATTGGCTTGCTCAAAAGGCATAACTTCAACTTCTGACAGCAGAGGGATTTCCGCTGCCAGCTGCAGCAACTCGATGACATCGCTGCGCGCCACATTGGCCACGCTCTGGATGGTTTTTTCCTGCCAGAGATCGCGGGGATAATCCAGCGCCAGCAGCGCGGCCTTGTCAGCTTCCTCCTTGCGAATGGCATTGACCACCAGGCGCCCACCGGGACGAAGGTTTTTCAGGGATTCAACAATGGGCGCCCAGGCTGGTGTGGTGTCGATAATGGCGTGGAGTAGTTCCGGCGCTGCTTCAGTCGTCGTGCCCGCCCAGGTGGCACCCAGCTCAAGGGCAAAGGCCCGCTCCTCAGCCTTGCGGGCAAAAACGAACACCCGGCAGCCGGGATAGCGATGCCGCACCATTTTCAGCACCAGGTGGCCGGAGGCACCGAATCCCGTTAATCCCAGTGTCTGCCCATCCTGTAGCTGCGCAAGTCGCAGGGAGCGATAACCGATAGCCCCGGCACAGAGCAGCGGTGCGGCCTGCAGATCGGAAAAAACTGCGGGTATGGCATAGGCAAAATCCTCTGCCACCACCATGTATTGGCCATAGCCGCCGTTGGCATCGCGCCCGGTGGCTTGAAAGCGGCGGCACAGGTTTTCACGCCCCTCGCGGCACAGTTCACAGTGCCCGCAGGCGGAATAGATCCAGGCGATGCCAACCCGATCGCCGGGTTTAAAACGGCAGGCCCCGGAACCACAGGCCACCACCCGCCCCACCACCTGATGACCTGGAATCACCGGCAAACGAGGCGGTGGCGTGCGTCCCTCGATTTCATCCAGCTCAGTGTGGCAAACGGCGCAGGCAGAAACCTTGACCAGCACCTCATGGGCAGCGGGTTGTGGCATCGGCACCTGGGTCAGCGTCAGGGGTTTGCTGTCTGGCTCAATCTTGCGCAGTGCATCCAACACCATTGCCCACATAATCCTGCCTGCCTACTGGTGAAATTAGCGGATAAAAAAATTCAGTGGCGTCCTGAAATAAACCCACCACCTGTCACTTAGCGCGGTTTCCTCTTGACTGCACGGGTGGACTTTCCTGGCTGAAAGGGTTTCTTTTTTGAGTCAGTTTTTGCCACCGGACGGAAGGATTTGTGCGCCGGTTTTTTGGCTTTTTTGCCAGGAGATTTGGCTTCAGACGATGAATTTTTGGTCAGCTTCAGCAAGCCCTCCAGCTCCTTTGCAGTCAGGTCGCGCCACTCGCCCACGGCCAACCCCTTAATGCTAACGTTCATGATCCGCACCCTCTCGAGCTTCGTGACTTCGTAATCAAAGTGCTCGCACATGCGTCGAATCTGCCGGTTCATGCCCTGCACCAGGGTAATCCTGAAAGCAAACTTGGCTTCGCGGCTGACCTTGCATTTTTTGGTCATCACACCCAGCACCGGAACGCCAGCACCCATTTTTTCAACAAAGTCATCGGTAACCGGTTTATTGACAGTGACCACGTATTCCTTTTCATGGTCGTTGCCCGCGCGCAGGATTTTGTTGACCAGATCGCCGTTATTGGTGAGAAAAATAAGCCCCTGGGAATCCTTGTCGAGGCGACCAATGGGAAAAATGCGCACGCTGTGATTAACAAAATCGACGATATTGTTTCGCACCGTACTCTCGGTAGTGCTTTCCACGCCCACTGGTTTATTGAGGGCGATAAAAATCAAAGCTTCTTCATCGCGCGGTTCGATCTCCTGGCCGTTGACTTTCACCAGGTCATTGGCAAAAACCAGGTCGCCGACCTTGGCACGCTTGCCATTAATGTAAACATTGCCCTGCTCGATGTAGCGGTCTGCTTCGCGACGTGAGCAGATGCCACTCTCGCTGATGTATTTGTTGAGCCGGGTTGATGCTGTGTCGGACATGGATTGGCCTGAAATAAGGTATGGTGATATTGGCAGCGTTCAATAGCGCGGCGGCACTAGCATAATCAGTCGCCCCCTAATGGTCACGCGATGAATGATGTTCCACGCCTCACAACCAACACAGCACCGGGATCGAGCACGCCCAAATCGGCCTGCCGCTGGCTGAATAGCCGGGATTGACTACACTTCAATCAGGGAGTCGGCAATTCCCCTTGCCTGGGATGGCTGGTCCCCTGCCTGCCAATCACAAGGAGTGATAACGATGAATACTGTATCCAGAATAGGTGCTGTTGCCTTGCCTGGCGGGGCGATTACCTTTGCCCTGCTGATGTTTATGGTTTCCCTGATCTATATCGCAATCCCTACCCCTATCATTACGCCTGAAATCAATCTGAGACCCATTTTCCATGTCGAAACCCAGGTTATACCTGAGTATGGCGAGGCAAAGCCCACCAGGCCCCTGCAACCCCATACCCCGCCTGACAAGCTCGTGGACAGGCAGGCACCCACTACAGTGCTGGAAAACAGCATCGCCATCACCTTCAAACCGCCGGCAACCACAATCAAGCCGGTAGTCCAGCAGGTGGATACTGACTATATTCCGGTCTATGTGCCGCAACCGCGATTTCCAAATCGTGCTGTCAGCCGCGGCATCAGTGGCTATGCCGTGGTCGAAGTGACAATCACCACCAGCGGCGCAGTGCGTGACCCGCAACTGCTGGAGGAGCATCCACAGGGTTACGGCTTTGGCAGTGCCGCCCTGAACGCTGCAAGCAGGCTCAAATATAACCCCCGGGTTGTTGATGGTATTCCCCGTGAAGTGCCCGGCGTTCCTTATAAATTCAGCTTTGTGGTTGCTGACTAACCTCACCCTGCCTTGCAACATCAGCCTCGCTGCCGGTGTTACTCGACAGCGGGGCTGATGTTGTTTAACAGTGCTCACCCCCTGCCTGAAATAAACTGCCTGAAATAAAGTGCTGCGCAGAAGACTGCCATGGTTTTAAAATGCAGCTCTTTCACACCATTCTGCAAGGACAATAACAATGAGCCTATCGTTGTACCAATCCACTATCCCTACCTACCTGCAAATCACTGGCGCCATCGCCGGACTCATCGACAAGGCCGAGGCCCACTGCACCAATAATGACCTGTCCCCTGACGAGCTTATCCACGCCCGGCTTGCCGATGACATGCTCTCCTTTGCCTACCAGATTCATTCGGTGGCCACCCATTCACTGGGCGCAATTGAAGGGGTAAAAAAGGGTGTCTTTTCACCCAATATGACACCGCCACCGGTCGATTTTGCCGGCTTGCGGCAGAGGATTGCCGATGCCCGCAGCGGGCTTGAAGCGCTGACAGAAGCAGACATTAACGCTCTGGAAGGCAAGCCGATGCGTTTCGAATACGGCGACTTTAAAATTGACTTTGTGGCGGAGAAGTTCCTGCTGTCATTTTCGCAGCCCAACTTCTACTTCCACGCCACCACGGCCTACGACATCCTGCGCTGGAAAGGTCTGGCGATTGGCAAAAGTGATTTTATGGGGCAGTTGCGCACGGTCTGAACCCGCGCTAGCCCCATCAGCGACCGGACTGGCGGCTCTCCACCGCCAGTTTCAGGCTGACCCAGCGGGCATCACCTATTTTTACTGGCTTGCCGAGACTGGTGCTGATGCGTTCAGGGGCAATGCTCTCATCGGTTGTCAACGCCGTTAGCACCGCATCGGCGCGGGCCATGGCAAGCTGCTCAAGATCCTCCTCGCTCACTGCCTCCGCAGCAATCACCTGCCTGCGCAGCTCGGCTGAATAGGCGATCTGATCCAGTGCCTGGCGACCCTCTGCCTGCTGTGGGTCCACTGGTTTCATAAATGGCTGTTGAATTGCCGTCAACGGACTCTCGGGGTAGCGGGCCTGAAAGAGTGTTTCCAGGATGGCTGTACGTCGCTCGCGCAAACCTGTGTTGTTGGCCGCAGATTCAGCGTTTTCCGCAAGGTTTGCTGCAATCAGCGCTTCAACCTGAATTTTTTGCAGCGCTTGACGGTCAGCCTCTACGGCCACGACGCCGGGAACATCGAGTGCCAACTGTGGCCGCTGTGACAGTGCCTGGGCGAGATTGTGGAGTTTTTCCCGTTCCGGTGGCATCAGCACAGCCAGCCCCGGTTCAAACTCAATCCTGTCGAAATCTTCTGAATCCGCGCCCACCAGGGATGCCAGAAACCGGAACGGCGCGGTGACAATACCGGAAATCAGATTGGCAAAAGCAGCCCGTATCACCCCCCCGATGCGGAAGCTGGGGTTGTTGATATTGCCTTCCACCGGCAGGTCAACGCGGATCTTGCCATCAGGCCCCTTGAGCAGACTCACGGCCAGACCCAGGGGCAGGTCGAGGGCATTCTCATAGTCAACCTTGTCGCCCAGGGTCAAGTCGGTGATAACCACATTGTTCTTGCCTTGCAGATTGCCTGCCTCTATCCGGTAATGCAGATCCAGGTCCATGCGGCCGCTGGCAATGGCGCGGCCAGCCAGCTTGACGGTGTAGGGCGTCAGATCCGGCACTTCGACATTGCGGAATAGAATACTGATATCGGTGTTCTCAGTTGGCCCCAGGGGCTGTAGCGAACCCTCAATGCGCGCCATGCCGTAATCGTTGACCTGACCTTCGATCTTTATCGCAGCCGGTTCAGTGCTGGTGCTGTCTATCGTAGTCACGTCGCCCTTGAGATTGACAATACGGGCCTTGAACGGAATCGGCAGGCTGCGATCACTAAAATCAGCAGAACCATCGCTGATGATCGTCTGGTCGAGGGCGAAACTGAAGGGGGTTGTTGCCCTGTCATCCACAAGTGCTTTTTCAGCCACTGGCGCGGCGGCATCAATCCCGGATACTGCTGAATGCTCTTTTTTCTCAACAGTGGATGGTACTGGAGCCTCAGATGATTGCGCCTTGGTCATCAACCGCTGGAAATTATTGCTGCCGTCGGCGGAAATATGCACCTTCACATAGGGCGCATCCATCAGCAATGAGGAAACATCCAGTCTGTTGCCGCTCAGGGTATAGCGGAAGTGGTCGAGACTGGCCTGTTGCCAGCTCAGCAGCGGCCTTTGCCTGCTGCTTCCGATCATATCCAGCTGGTCGATGGAGAGCTTGCCCTCAATAGCAAACCGCTCGTCAGGAGTGGTGACAATGTCCGCACTGACATTCAGCTTGCCATCAACGATGTCAGCGGCGATATAGTCACTCACGTAAGGCTGCGCCGCGGCCAGCGCCAGATTGCTAACGGCCACAGCCGCTTTGAGGTCAAGGGCGGGAAGAATACTGAAATCACCGTCCAGAGTGAGATTGCCGCCACTGGCCAGGCCGGCCCTGAGGGTGAGAGGAAAGCGTGCGGCGGGCTGGTTACTCAGGTTCTCCAACTGCAGGTTGAGTTCCTCCACCACGATGGGATCAGGCGAATTGAGGCTGCGATCCTCAAAAGTCAGTTGCAGGCTCTCGACACTGGCCTTTGCCAGCTTCACCTCCCAGTCAGGGCCGTCGCTGGCAGTTGCCGGGGATGTTGAAGTGGCTGCAGTTGAAGTGGTTGCAGCTGAAGTGGCTGTAGTTGAAGTGGCTGTAGTTGCTGTTGTTTCAGCGTCGGTCACATTGTCAGGCGCTGCTGCCGGATCTGCTACGGCAGCAGTGGAACTGCCCGTATCCACCAGCAGATGTTGCAGATTCAGTGTCTTGTCCTGTTGCAGCGAGATCCACAGCTGCGGTCGGGTCAGCGTCAGGGTACTGGCCCCGGCCTGTTGCTCAGGCCAGCGCAGGTAGCCATCCTTAAGGGATAGGCGTGGCAGATCCAAAATGCTATTCGCGCTGCTGTCAGTCACCGCCAGCCCCTCAATAGCCAGCATCAGATTGTCCACCTCTGCGCTCAGGCCTTCTGCCCGGGAGGCGACTCTGTAGTCAAAGGAAACACTGAGCTCACCCTGCGGCACATCGACCTTCACGCTGTCGCGAAAATAGCGATGCAGCAGTGGAATATAGGCACCCTTCGCCGTGACGCTGCCTGTCAGCAGCAAAGGCTCAAGCTGCACCTCTCCCTGCCACTGCAATTCCACACCATCGGCGCTGTCAGCACTGAAGTCGAGGCGACCACGCTTATCCGGTATCGAGGTGATGTTTTCCAGCCTCAGGCTGACCGGTGTCAGGCGTGTGGCAAAACCACTGGTGCGGCTGTGGTCGGTTACTCCCAGCTCGGCGTTGTTCAGTTCCAGCACGCTGATAAAGAACCGTGGCATGCTGACTTGCTCGGCAGGTGGTTCAGTTTGCTGCGCAGGTGGTATCAGCTCCAGCAGATTGATAGTGCCGTCACGCTTGCGGACCAACTCCCCGTGCAGGCCATCCAGGCTGATCTCCCTGAAGCTCCAGGCCCAGCGCACCAGGCTGCTGAGCTGGAAATTCAGATACAGACGGTCAAATCCCAGCAACGGCGATCCATCGGTTTCAGTGACAGAAAACCCGCTGGCCTCGGCGCTGAGCACATAGGGATTAATGCGGATTTTCTCGATCTGCACAGGGCGGTGCAACAAATCGCCCACAATGGACACCAGCTGACGCTCGGCGATCCAGGGGGCAAGAAAAAAGCCGCCAAGAGTGTAGAAAAGAATGGCAACCACCAGCCAGAGGCGCTTTTTGCGAGGGTTCAGCCAGTCACGGGGTTTACCCGCCAAACGTGAAAGCCTCGTATAAATATTTTGTAAAATCTGTGGTCGGGTATTGATAGCCACCTCTCCCTGCGTATACGACTACCCCCTAAGATAGGTTTCCTGCCAGCAAAAAGCCAGACGTAATCCCCGCGCCAACAACTGGCGAAGGGTTAAGTCACTGCATTTTCAGGCAACCTGTGTGATCACAAGCCCGTCAACGGCATAAGTCACATTCTCACTTCCAGCTGCAGGTATAGGAGCAAATGGAATGTGGCTCGGATATCACCTGCCGGCAGAAAAACTACAGCCAAGCGCCTTGATTGTTTATATACTCCGGCTTGAAAACCATAAGTAATGTGATCAATTTCCTCATTCTTGACTTCACCTTAAACAACCCATAAACAGGAGTTACTCCATGCCACGTCTTGCCAATAAAGTCGCCGTCGTCGCCGGTGGCGCCACTGGAATCGGCGCAGCCTGTGCTGTCCGCTACGCTGCCGAGGGTGCCAAAGTGGTCATCGGCGATTTCAATATCGATACTGCCAAAGCGCTGGCCGACGAAATCGGACCCAATGCCATTGCCGTTCGCTACGATGCCGCCGATGCAGATTCCATCAAAAACCTGATTGAGAGCGCGGTTGCCGCCTTCGGCACCATCAATGTTCTCCATAACAATGTGGCGATCACATCCCTGGCGATTCAGTCCCAGGACACCACGGTAGTGGATATCCCCATTGAGATCTGGAATGCAACGCTCAACGTGAATGTCACTTCGTTCCTGCTCGGCAGCAAGTACGCCATTCCCCATATGATCAAGGCCGGTGGCGGCTCGATTATCAACACGTCTTCGGATTCCGGCCGCGTGGGCGATGTGGTGCGCACCGCCTATGGCGCTTCCAAGGCGGCGGTTATTTCCCTGACCCAGCATATCGCTGTGCAGTACGGCCTGCAGGGCATCCGCTGCAATGCCATCACCCCCGGTGTGATTCTGACCGGCGCGATGAAGGAAGACCCGGCGCTGGTGGAATTTATCCGCCCCCACATCCTCACCCCGAACTTTGGCGGGCCTGAGGATATCGCCTCCCTGGCTACCTTCCTCGCCTCCGACGAAGCGGGCTATATCACCGGCCAGGCCATTGCCTGCGACGGCGGCCACCTGGCCCACCAGCCGCAAATGGCCGATGTGCGCAAGGCCATGGCTGAGGCCAACGCCAACTAAGCAACGCTGGGCTAGTCACCGGAGACAGGAAAACCTTTCGATAAGGCCAGTTCCTACTCTCCGGTGTATACAGCTTCTCGCCCCGAGGATGGAGCCAGTATGAATACTCCTTTCAACAACAAAACCTCGTTTACCACCGCCTGCAGTGACCGCTATTTCGAGGATTACATTCCCGGTAGCGTCCATGAGTTTGGCGAGGTTCTGGTCGATGAAGGAGAAGTGCTTGAATTCGCCCGCCAGTATGACCCGCAGTATTTTCACACCGACCCGCTCAGGGCCCGCGACAGTATGTTCGGTGGCCTGATTGCCAGTGGCTTTCATACAGCAGCCATGGTGATGCGCCTGCTGGTGGACCACTTTCTGTCTCAGGTAGCGGGCATGGGCTCACCGGGTATTGACGAGTTGCGCTGGCTTAAACCTGTGCGCCCCGGCGATCGACTGTGGATTCGGATAACGATTCAGGAGGCGAAACGGTCGCGGTCAAAACCCGACCGAGGTTTGGTCAGCTCCCTGGTGGAAGTGCTGAATCAGGGCAATGAGACTGTGATGACTTTCAAAGCCATGGTGTTTGTTGGCAGTCGGGCATAAAGCCCGGCTTTGTAACAGGGGGGGGGCCAGAACAGGCTGCCCGGAGTGTTCGCATATCAAAACCAGCAGGCTCTGAACCACCCACAATCAGTTCAGTGCTCGCCTTCGCCACAGCATCCGCAGCACCATGCCTGCAGCTAGGGCCGCCAGCAAGTGCTTGAGAGAGTGACCACTGATAACCCCCAGAGCCTGATAGATCTGCATATCCAGCAACTCTGCCAGCTTGGCAAGCGCATAAAAGCCAATCACGGCGATCAGATCTATGGTGCAGGTATAGCGGGATGAACCGGTCAGCGCCACCAGTGGAATAATCAGCAACGGCAAAAATTGCACCAGCAGGTAGGGGCGCAAATCCCCCTGCCCTGCCTGTTCACTGAAGTGCCAGTAGATTACCGATGCAAATCCCGCCAGCAAGAGCGGATAGAGCAGGCGCTTTTGCAGCGCGCGCCCCAGAAACTCGGACAGCAAACCAACCGTCAGCGCCATAAAGCCGATGGTCATGGGCAGGCGATCCCAAACCAACGAAGTATTACCGGGATTGAGGTGATACCAGCTTGAGCCAAAGCAGGTTAGCAGCACCCCGGCAAAGAAAATGCTATAGACCGGATAGTCGCTGTCATTGTCATGCACCAGCCTGTTGCGCCAGTCAGCCAACAGCCCCCAGGCGCCAATCACCAGAAACCCAAGATTGGACATCACATTCCAGAAATTGCTCACACCAAGAATCACCCGGGAATCGGCAAAGTCGTGATATGCCTGAGGCTGCGCAATAGGCCCTGACAGGGTAAACAAGGCGATAGCCACCAGGCAGGACAGGTAGATTATCCAGCGGTTAGCCGAAAGTCTGATGCGTTTCATGGGGTAGCTCCTTGCTGATAGATTGGCACTAAAACTGAACTGAATATTGACCCGGATTTTTTTGTCTCACCTGATTGTAATGGCGTGATCATTAACCCCGGTTTCAGTTACCCGATTCTACTGTGCATTTAACACCGATGAATCGGGAATCAGATTTGCGCATGGAAACTGGCGCAATCAATATTCTTTTCAATATCGTCGGAGTCTTTCATCTCCCAACGATCAAGCTGGAAATGCCGATTTTTTCCCTTTTTGATTTTTTCAGATACGCCAACAAACAAAAAGGCCAGAGCTTGCGCTCTGGCCTTTTTACAGGATATTTGGTCGGAACGGAGGGATTTGAACCCACGACCCCTACACCCCCAGTGTAGTGCGCTACCAGGCTGCGCTACGCTCCGAATTCTTGCTGGTGCTCTTTCAAGAGGGCGCCATAATACCGGATTAAAGGATCATTGCAAGCCGAATCAGCCTTTAAGTACGGAGAGAATATCTTCCAGTTCGCTGATGGTCTGGCCGATCAGTTGGCGCACCTGGGTTGCCTCTTCGCGGGCGTCTTCTCCGCCCAGACGCTGACGGGCGCCACCAATGGTGAAGCCCTGCTCATAAAGCAGGGAGCGAATCTGGCGAATCAGGAGCACATCCTGGCGCTGGTAGTAACGACGGTTACCTCGACGCTTGACGGGGTTGAGCATGGGGAATTCCTGTTCCCAATAACGAAGGACGTGGGGCTTTACGTCACACAGATCGCTGACTTCACCAATAGTGAAATAGCGCTTGCCGGGAATGGGGGGCAACTGTTCGTTATTACTTGGCTCCAGCATAACTTTCGACCCTGGCTTTCAACTTTTGCCCTGGCTTGAAGGTAACCACTCGCCGGGCTGTTATGGGGATCTCCTCGCCGGTTTTGGGATTGCGACCGGGTCGGGTGCTCTTGTCGCGCAGGTCAAAGTTGCCAAAACCTGACAGCTTTACCTGCTCGTTATTTTCCAGGGCGGTGCGAATTTCTTCAAAAAAACTTTCGACTATTTCCTTGGCCTCACGCTTGTTGAGGCCAAGTTCTTCGTACAACATTTCTGCTATGTCGGCTTTGGTCAAGGCTGACATCCACTTATCCCCTTAGCGTGCCCTGAAATTTATCCTTGAGTACCGAAATGATGGCATCGACTGACGCTGTCACTTCAGCTTCGTTTAGGGTGCGTGATTCGTCCTGAAACGTCAAGGAAATCGCAATGCTTTTCCTATTATTTTCAACGCCTTTGCCCTGATACACATCAAAGACTCTGAGGTCTGTCAGAAGTTCCCCCGCAACGCGCTTCGCAGCATCCAGCAATGCCTGCGCTGGAATGGCCTGATCAACGATCACCGCCAGATCACGGCGCACTTCCGGGAAGCGACTGATCTCGTGAAAACGGGGGATAGAAGCGCCGGTTACCAGGCCGAGGCGCAGCTCAAACAGGTACACAGACTGATCAAGGTCGAGTTGCTTCTGCACGCTCGGGTGCAGCTTGCCAAGATAGCCCACCAGCTCGTCACCCCGATAAACAGCGGCTGTCTGACCCGGATGCAGGGCGGGATGATCACCGCTTTCAAAGCGGAACGCGGCAGCGCTGCCGCCAAGATTGAGCAATGCCTGCACATGGCCTTTCAGGTCGTAGAAATCAACCTTCTCCTTACCACCCGTCCAGGACTCAGAGTGGCGTTCACCGTGAATCAGCCCGGCAATCATTGGCTCCTGCACCAGGCCGGCGGATTGATCCTGGATAAATCTCAAGCCGCTTTCGAACAGGTTAACCCTGCTTTGCTGGCGGTTGAGGTTGTGTTGCAACGCAGCTATCAGTCCGCTCCACAGGGTGGTGCGCATCACCGCCATGTCACTGGAGATGGGATTGGCCACAGCTACAAACTGTCCCTGTGGATCAAGGGTGCGCTGCAATTTGGGGTCGACAAAACTGTAGGTGATGGCCTCGCGAAAGCCGCGGGCAGTCAATTCGCTGCGCAGTCGGGTCAGGGAAAGCCGTGATTCATCCCGCGGCGCGATGGCGAGGGGGGAAGCCAGCACCCGGGTAGGCAGGTTGTTATAACCATGCACCCTGGCGACTTCCTCAATCAGGTCCGCCTCGATGGCAATATCAAAGCGCCAGCCCGGTACGGCCACTGTCCAGCCCTTGTCATCCGCCTGCTGCAATTCAAGACCGAGACGAGCGAAGATCCCCTCCACTGTGGCAGTGTCGAGGACACAGGCCAGTTGCTGGTCCAGGCGCTGACGTCGCAGGGTGACCGTTTTGCGACCAGGCAGTTGATCGGCAAGTTCCGTGACCACAACCGGGCCAGGCTCACCACCTACAATATCGAGCAGCAAGGCAGTGGCACGCTCAATCGCCAGGATGCAAAGCTGTGGGTCAACTCCGCGCTCGAAGCGGTGGGAGGAATCGGTGTGCAGACCGTACTGGCGCGCCTGACCGACAATGGCCAGGGGATGGAAAAAGGCGCTTTCCAGGAAAATATGCCGGGTTTGTTCGCCAACGGCTGTGTGATCGCCGCCCATAACTCCGGCAATCGCAATGGGGCCTGAATTGTCGGTGATCAACAGGGTGCCTGAATTGAGCGTGCGTGTGCTGTCATCCAGCAGGCTGACCTGTTCACCCGCCCGGCTGCTGCGCACGCTAATTTGCCCTGCCAGCCTGTCCAGGTCAAAGGCGTGCATGGGCTGACCCAGTTCCAGCAGTATGTAGTTGGTGACATCCACCACTGCGTCGATGCTGCGCACACCGCTGCGGCGCAGTTTTTCCACCATCCACTGCGGCGTGGGTCGAGCGATATCCACATTGCGGATAACACGCCCTGCATAGCGGGGGCAGTGATTGCCCGCTTCCAGTACAACCGGGAAGCAATCCTCGATAGTCGCGGCAATGGCTGGGATCGCCGGAGACCGGACCTCAACATCACACAAAACACCAACTTCTCTCGCCAACCCATTGATACTTAAGCAGTCGCCACGATTGGGCGTGAGATCAACTTCAATGAGACTGTCATCAAGATCCAGGTATTCCCGCAGATTGGCACCTACAGGCACATCTGCGGGCAGCTCCCACAAACCTGCATCCTCATCGGAAACCCCCAGCTCTTTTGCGGAGCAGAGCATGCCAAAGGATTCCACGCCGCGCAGCTTGGCGCTGCGAATTTTAAAGTCGCCGGGCAAGTTGGCACCGATCACGGCAAAAGGCACCTTGAGGCCCTGACGGGCATTGGGGGCGCCACAGACTACCTGGAGTTGACCCGAAGGGTGACCGGCCACCTGGCAAACACGCAGCTTGTCGGCATCCGGATGGGGAGCAATCTCGACAATCTCACCAACAACAACGCCATCAAATTGTGCGGCGACCGCTTCAACAGCATCAACTTCAAGGCCAGCCATGGTCAGACGGCTCACCAGCTCGGCGCTGTCTATGGCTGGATTCACCCACTCCCGGAGCCAGGATTCACTGAATTTCATTTGTGATGAAGCCTTATTGGTTACTTTATAAAGAATTTATAAACAATCTGTAACAGACTGATTCTATATATTAAAACTGCGAAAGAAAGCGCAAGTCATTATCGAAGAAGAGGCGCAGGTCGGTAACGCCATAGCGCAGCATGGCAAGCCGCTCCACGCCCATCCCAAAGGCAAATCCACTGTAGGTTTCGCTGTCGACATCGCACTGGCGGAAGACTTCCGGATGCACCATGCCGCAACCCATCACCTCCAGCCAACCGGTGTTTTTGCAGATACGGCAGCCAGCACCGCGACAGTTGGTGCACTGGATATCCACTTCAGCGGAGGGCTCGGTAAACGGGAAATAGGAAGGCCTGAAGCGCACCGGCAGATCCGCTTCGAAGAAGGCTTTCAGAAACTGGTCCACAGTGCCCTTGAGATCGGCAAAACTGACATCCCTATCAACCACCAGCCCTTCCACCTGGTGGAACATGGGAGTGTGGGTCAGGTCGGAATCACAGCGATAAACCCGACCCGGGCAGATGATCCGAATCGGTGGTGCCTGTTGTTCCAGAGTGCGGATCTGCACTGGTGAAGTGTGAGTGCGCAATACGGTAGAAGCATCGATATAAAAAGTATCGTGCATGGCCCGCGCGGGGTGATGCTCGGGAATATTGAGGGCGCCAAAATTGTGGTAGTCGTCCTCGATTTCCGGACCTTCCGCCACCTGATAGCCGACGCTGACAAAAAACTCCTCAATGCGCGCCAGGGTGCGGGTAACCGGGTGCAACCCGCCCTGCTCTACCCGACGGCCATCGAGGCTGATATCCAGAGACTCTGCCGCCAGCTGGGCGGCAATGCTGGATGTTTCCAGCTGTAACTTGCAGGTCTGGATATGCTGCTGGACCAGCTCCTTGACCTCATTGATTTTTGCCCCGGCCGCCGGACGCTCTTCAGCGGACAGCTTGCCGAGGCCTTTGAGCAATTCCGTGAGCTTGCCTTTCTTGCCCAGGTACTCGACGCGCACCTGATCGAGGGCGGCTTCGTCAGTAGCGGCGTTGACAGCTTTGATGGCTTCATCTGCGAGAGTCGCAAGATTTTCCATTCCGGTTTTCCTTTACTTCTGGGCCTGAAAAAAAACAGGGAAAGGACTTTAGCCCTTTCCCCATTCGTTTTACTGCGCTTTTATGACGCCGGACAAGGCCGGCGACAAATCAAGCCAGGGCAGCCTTTGCTTTCCCGACAATAGACGCAAAAGCGGGCTTGTCGTGAATGGCGATATCGGACAGCACTCGACGGTCAAGCGTGATGCCTGCCTTCTTGAGGCCGGCGATCAGCTGGCTGTAGGTGATACCTTCAGCACGGGCCTGGGCGTTGATACGGGCAATCCACAGGGTGCGGAAGGTACGCTTCTTGACGCGACGGTCGCGGTAGGCGTACTGGCCGGCCTTGGTGACCGCCTGTACGGCAACGCGATAGACGCGACTGCGGGCACCATAGTAACCCTTGGCTTGCTTAAGAACTTTCTTGTGTCGCGCGTGAGCGGTGACACCACGTTTTACTCTTGGCATTTCATTCTCCTCCTAACGTGATCAGACGCGCAGCATGCGGTCGATGAGTGGCTTGTCAGACGCATTCATGATGCGCGTGCCCCTCAGGTTGCGCTTACGCTTCTGGGTCATTTTGGTGAGAATGTGACTGCGGTTAGCCCGCTTGTGCTTGTAACCAGCGGCGGTTTTCTTGAACCGCTTGGCTGCACCACTGTGTACTTTGGCTTTTGGCATTGGAGTAACTCCACTTGAGGTTAAATAATGAAGAAGATGCCCGGTCAGCCAGCCACAGGCTGAACACAGAACATGAACTGCTACTTCTTCCTTTTGTTGGGGGCAAGAACCATAGTGAGCTGACGACCTTCCATTTTCGGGTGTTGCTCTACGGTTCCATACTCCTCCAAGTCTTGCTCGATACGTTTCATCATATCCATACCGAGCTCCTGGTGGGCCATCTCACGACCGCGGAAACGTAACGTCACCTTGGCCTTGTCACCACCTTCCAGAAAACGTATCAGGTTGCGCAGCTTGACCTGATAGTCTCCATCGTCCGTCCCTGGGCGAAATTTCATTTCTTTGACTTGCGTCTGCTTCTGGGTCTTGCGCTGGGCGGCAAGTTGTTTTTTAACTTCAAACACCTTTTTGCCGTAGTCCATCACCTTGCACACCGGAGGCTCTGCATCGGCGGCAATTTCTACAAGATCCAGGTTTGCGGCGGTGGCGGCATCAAGTGCCTCCTTGAGGCTGACAATGCCAACCTGTTCACCATCCGCGCCTATCAAACGAACTTCGGCGGCATCGATCTCATCGTTAATGCGCGACCGGTTAGCCCGCCCTTTGGCGTAATCTTTCTTAATAATGCTTCTCCTGCTTATTTTGGATAGGTACGACCGCGCTGTTGCTCATCGTTGCGGAGGAGCTCTGCAAAGGCCTCAATGGTCATGGTACCGAGGTCTTCTCCGGAACGGGTACGGACGGCCAAGGTGCTTGTTTCGGCCTCGCGGTCACCGACTACAACCAGGTAGGGAATACGCTGAATTGTGTGCTCGCGGATTTTAAAGCCGATCTTTTCGTTTCTCAAGTCGTTTATGGCGCGGAAGCCCTTGTTTTGCAATGATTCTGTTACTTCACGCACATACTCGGCCTGATTATCGGTAATGTTCATCACCACCGCCTGCTCAGGCGCCAGCCATGTCGGGAACGAACCCTCATAATGCTCGATGAGAATACCGATAAAACGCTCGAAGGAGCCGAGGATGGCACGGTGCAGCATCACGGGTACATGGCGTGAACCATCTTCCGCCACATACTGGGCGTCGAGGCGACCCGGCATGGAGAAATCCACCTGAATGGTGCCCAGTTGCCACACCCGGCCAATACAGTCCTTGAGGGAAAACTCGATTTTGGGACCGTAAAAAGCACCTTCACCCGGCAGCAGCTCCCAGGGCAGCCCCTTGCTGTCGAGGGCATCGGCCAGGGCCTTTTCCGCCTTGTCCCAGATCTCATCGGAACCGACCCGTTCATCGGGACGGGTGGAGAGACGGTAGATCACCTCATCAAAACCGAAATCCCGGTACACATCGTGGAGGAAATCAATAAAGGTGGACACCTCGGGCTGGATCTGCGCCTCGGTACAGAAAATATGGGCATCGTCCTGGGTAAAACCGCGCACTCGCATGATGCCGTGCAAGGAGCCGGAGGGCTCATTGCGGTGGCATGAACCAAATTCAGCCAGGCGCAGGGGCAGCTCGCGGTAGCTCTTCAGACCCTGGTTGAAAATCTGCACATGACAGGGGCAGTTCATGGGCTTGATGGCAAAATCGCGCTCTTCAGCCTGGAGGGTAAACATCCCGGCGGCGAACTTGTCGGCATGGCCGGATTTCTGCCACAGGCTCAGATCGACGATCTGGGGTGTGCGGATTTCCTTGTAGCCATGGCGATTTTGCTGCTCGCGCATGTACTGCTCGATGGCCTGATAAACGGTCCAGCCTCGCGGATGCCAGAACACCATGCCTGGCGCCTCTTCCTGCATATGGAACAGGTTGAGTTTTTTGCCGATCTTGCGGTGGTCGCGCTTCTCCGCCTCTTCAATGCGGTGCAGATAGGCGGCCAGGTCTTTTTTGTTGGCCCAGGCGGTGCCGTAAATGCGCTGCAACATTTCGTTGCGGGAGTCGCCGCGCCAGTAGGCGCCAGCCACTTTGGTGAGTTTGAAGGCGGCAATCTTGCCAGTGCTGGGTACATGGGGACCGCGGCACAGGTCGATAAAATCGTCCTGGCGATACAGGGAAATGGCTTCAGCCTGGGGAATCGAGGCGATGATCTCGGCCTTGTATTCCTCACCCATATTGCGGAAGAAATCCACCGCCTCATCCCGGTCCATCAACTGACGGGACACCGGGTAATCGGCCTTGCTGAGCTCTTCCATCCGGGCCTCGATTTTTTCGAGATCCTCGGGGGTAAAGGCACGCTCAAAGGCAAAATCGTAGTAAAAACCGTCTTCAATCACCGGGCCGATGGTGACCTGGGCCGACGGGAACAGCGATTTGACCGCCTGGGCCAGCAAGTGGGCACAAGAGTGGCGAATCACATCCAGGCCGTCTTCATCCCTGCCGGTGACAATGGCGAGCTGGGCGTCATCGCTGATCACATAGGAGGTATCCACCATATTGCCATTGACCTTGCCGGCGAGGGCGGCCTTGGCAAGTCCGGGGCCAATATTTTCAGCAACCTGGAATACAGAAACGGGGCCGTCAAAGCTGCGCTGACTGCCATCGGGAAGGGTAATAACGGGCATGTGTATGTTCCTTTTTCCAGTGGTGACCCCTACCAAAGGCCACGTGGTCGATCAGGGAAACAGGCTTTAAACCTGTATTCAATTCCGCAAAGAGAATTGGTAGGACCAGGCGGATTTGAACCGCCGACCTCTACCATGTCAAGGTAGCGCTCTAACCAACTGAGCTATGGTCCTAAAACTGGGGGCTGCGCTCAGGGCTATATCCAAAACAACTGAAGTTATACCCTTGAAGCAAGGCGCGCATTCTATACCAGGGAGCGGGAAAGATACAATCCGCAGTATGACCAATCTTTTTATCCATACCGAGCCCCGCTCGTAAGGCAATCGGCAGGTTGATAGACCAAAGACTTCTTGAAACAACTGGCGAAGCTGTGAGTGCTGCCGCACTGATACAATGCAGAGTTTATTTAATTAACAACTACGTCAAATATTCGATTCTCTGATTGCCAACCCCAGTCCCTGATGGCACCCTTCGCGACAAGCCTTATCCATCGCTGACATTTCACGCATTACTATCACGCACCACAGAGGAACACACCTGGTGGCAGACCCTTCCCACAATGAGCGCGGCGAATTCGCCAACGCCCTGCAACTCGACAAGAATCGCCGCGAAAAAAGCCGCAATCTGCGCCCGCTGCTGGGTCTGATCCCCTTTGTCATGCGCTACAAATCACGCCTGGCTGCCGCTGGTGTATTTCTGGTGCTCGCCTCTGCCACCCAGCTGTCCGTGTTCAGCTTTCTCGGGGACGCTGTGGACGAAGGCTTTGTCACCAGCAATATCGACAAGGTAAACAGCTATTTCTGGCTGATCCTGCTGATCGGCGGCGTGATGGCTATCACCTCTGCCCTGCGTTTTTACTACATCACCTGGATTGGTGAGCGGGTTGTGGCCGACTTGCGCAGTGCGGTCTACAACCATATCACCGGGCTCAGCCCCGCCTTTTTTGAAGTCACCCGCACCGGCGAGGTGCTTTCGCGGCTGACAACCGACACCACCCTGATCCAGACCGTGGTAGGTTCAACCATTTCCATCGCCCTGCGCAATACCGTGACTGCCATTGGCGCCTTTGTACTGCTGCTGCTCACCAGCCTCAAGCTCACTTTACTGGTGATGCTGACCATCCCCCTGGTGCTGGTACCCATTCTGGTTATTGGCAGGATGCTGCGCAAACTGTCGCGCTCCAGCCAGGACCGGGTTGCGGATATTTCGTCCCACGCCGGTGAAAGTCTTAACGCCATCCAGACCGTGCAGGCCTTTACCCACGAAGACCTGGATCGACAGTCCTATAAAACGGCGGTGGAAGGCGCCTTTGATGTCGCCAAGGTGCGTATCATCGCCCGCTCGGCCATGTCCGCATCGGTGATTTTTCTTGTCCTCGCCGGGATCTCGGTGATTTTGTGGACTGGCGCCAGGGACATGATTGCAGGCTCCATCACCCCCGGCGATCTGGTGAAATTTGTCGGCTATGCGGTGATGCTGGCAATGTCGGTCGCCGTCATGAGCGAGGTCTGGGCCGAGATCCAGCGTGCAGCAGGGGCTGCAGAACGACTGATGGAATTACTGCAAATAGAGCCGGAGATCAAGGCACCGCCAAATCCCGTCGCCCTGCCCTCCCCACCCCAGGGCCGTGTCGCCTTTGAACAGGTTTCATTCTCCTATCCGACCAGACCCGGGGCCAAAGCCCTCGACGGACTGTCTTTTACGGTAGAGCCAGGTGAAACCATTGCCCTGGTCGGCCCGTCCGGGGCAGGCAAATCAACCCTCTTCCAGATGCTGTTGCGCTTCTACAACCCACAGCAGGGCAGCATTTATGTGGATGGCGTGGATATTGCCAGCGCAGATCCGCAGGATGTGCGGCGGCATTTCAGTGTGGTGCAACAGGATGGCACAGTGTTTTCCGGCCCGGTGATGGACAATATTCGCTATGGCAGGCCGGATGCCAGCGATCTCGACGTCTTCAATGCCGCAATAGCGGCGCACGCCCACGAATTTATTGTAAAAATGCCGGACGGTTACGACACACTGCTGGGCGAGCGCGGGCTGACACTGTCCGGCGGCCAGCGCCAGCGCATTGCCATCGCCCGCGCCATTCTGCGCGATGCTCCCATTTTTCTGTTCGACGAAGCCACCAGCGCCCTGGATGCCGAGAGCGAACGGCTGGTGCAGGAAGCCATTGAGCGCATCATGGTCAATCGCACTACACTGATTATCGCGCACCGCCTCGCCACCGTGCGCAAGGCTGATCGCATTATCGTCATGGACAATGGCCGCGTGGTGGATATTGGCACCCACGAGGAACTGAGCAACCGTTCGGGCCTGTATGCCAATCTTGCCCGGCTGCAATTTGGCAATACTCCGCTGCTTGAACTGGCTGAATAATCGACGTTGAAATCACTCGGCTATATAGCTCTCTAACCAAAAAACAGGCCTAACAGGGGAAAATACTATGCAATATTCTGCACTGGGTAATACAGGGTTACTGGTTTCGCGCCTGTGCTTTGGGGCGATGACCTTCCGCCAGGACAACACCTCCATGGCCGCCATTGCCAAGGTCAACAAAAGCGCCGCCGACACCATGGTGGGCCGCGCCCTGGATGCCGGTATCAATTTTTTCGACACCGCTGACGGCTACTCCGGCGGCGACTCTGAGGTCATGCTCGGCGCCGCATTGCAAGGTCGCCGCAACGATGTGGTGATCAGCACCAAGGTCGGTATGCGCTCGGGCCCAACGCTGACCCAATCCGGCCTGTCGCGCCGTCACATACTATGGTCTGTGGAGGAGAGCTTGCGGCGCCTGGGCACCGAGTGGATCGATGTCTATATCGTTCACCGCGAAGATCCCTTTACGCCCCTGGAAGAAACCCTGCAGGCGCTGGACGAGGTGGTGCGCTCCGGCAAGGTCCGCTATCTGGGCTTTTCCAACTGGTCAGCCTGGAAGGTCAGCGCCGCCATTGAGATGCAAAAAGCCAACGGCTGGGCGCGCTTCACCCATGGCCAGATGTACTACTCGCTGCTCGGTCGCGATGTGGAGCACGATGTGCTGCCGATGATGCAGCACTACGGCCTGGGCCTGACCGTGTGGAGTCCGCTGGCAGCGGGATTCCTGAGCGGCAAGTACAACCGCGACAACCTCACAGACCCCGACAACCGCTACTCCGGCTTCGATTTCCTGCCCTTTGACAAGGAGCGCGGTTTCGCCCTGGTGGATACCATGCGGGGTATGGCCCAACGCCATAACGCTTCGGTAGCGCAGGTGGCTCTCGCCTGGCTGCTGGCAAACCCGTCTGTCACCAGCATCTTGCTCGGCGCCACCAGGCAAACCCAGCTTGATGACAACCTGGCCGCCATGGGTGTCAAGCTTTCTGAAGAAGAATTGGCTGAGCTGGGTGACGCAACCGTTGCTGCGCCGCTGTATCCCCACTGGTTTAACCAGTGGGTCCACGACAAGGCCGTGGTGGCAGCGTTGCAGCCTGACTGAACCCGACAGCTACAAACCATCCGGGACAGGAGTGGACTCCCCGCCCTTGCTGGCGGCCAGATCCAGCATCTCGCGTATCTGTTTCGCCAGCTGGGGTTTGCGGTAAGGCTTGTTGATAAAGGGAATAGGCGCATCGATTTGGCTGTAGCGCGTCACCGATTCCTGGGCGTATCCAGAAGTAAACAGTACCGGCAGATCAGGCCATTCAACCTTGATCGCTTCAGCGAGTTGCCAGCCGCTCATGGTGCCGGGCATCACAATATCAGTGAAAACCAGGTCGATATCGGGATTCTCCCGCAGCAGCTTTAATCCCTTCGCACCATCCTCCGCCGTCACCACCTTGTAACCCAGGCTGCCCAGGGACAGGGTGGCATGGGCGCGGACAAAACTGTCATCCTCCACCACCAGAATGGTTTCCTTGCCGCTCGGCAGCAGCGACGTATGCACGCGCTCCGGCTCTGACTGACGTTTTGCCAGGGACGGGTCAGCGGGCAGATAGAGGCGCACGGTGGTCCCCAGGCCCGGCTCACTGTAGAGGGTAAGATGGCCACCGGATTGCTTGACGAATCCGTAGACCATGCTCAAACCCAAGCCACTGCCCTTGCCTACCTCCTTGGTGGTAAAGAATGGCTCGAAGACCCTTGCCCTCACCTCGGGGGTCATACCCTCACCCGTATCGGTCACCCCCAGGGAAATATAATTGCCGGGCTGCACTTCCAGCTGCGCTTCCTTGTAGGCCTCGTCGAGGGTGATGTTGGCGGCGCTGATGGTCAGAATCCCGCCATCGGGCATGGCATCCTGGGAGTTGATGGCGAGGTTGAGTAGTGCCGATTCAAGCTGGGCCGGGTCCACATAGGCAAGCCACAGGTCATCATCAAAATGAGTATCAATGCGAATATTTTCCCGCAACATACGGCTCAACAGCAGGCGCATATGCTCAACCAGCTGACTGCAATCCACGTCGATGGGTTGCAGCATCTGGCGACGACTGAAGGCCAGCAGGCGCTGGGTCAATTCGGCGCCGCGCTCTCCGGCTGCGACAATATTGCTGGCAATGGCTTCGAGGTCGGGTCTCGGCTTGAGGGTATGCTGGAGCGATTCCGCACCGCCAATAATCACTGTGAGCAGATTGTTGAAATCGTGGGCGATGCCGCCGGACAGGTGCCCCACCGCCTCCATTTTCTGGGCCTGCACCAGCTGCTTCTCGGTCTTTTTTCGCTCTGTCAGATCGCGAATGACACCCACATAAATGGAGTCCGCCTGCTGCTTGGCTTCGCCCACCGAGAGCTCCATGGGAAATTCAGTGCCATCCTTGCGGCGCGCAACCACTTCGCGGCCAATGCCGATGATCTTGGCCTCGCCGGTGCGCTGATAGTTACTGATGTACTGGTCGTGATGATCGCTGTACATCGCAGGCATCAGCATTTTGACATTGCGTCCGATCACTTCATGGAGCTGGTATCCGAACAGCCGCTCGCAGGCCGGGTTGAACATCAGGATGCTGCCCTTGGTATCAATCAGGATAACGCCATCCACCGCCGTGCTGACCACTGCGCGCAGCCGCGCCTCGCTCTCGCGCAACTCCTGCTCGGCCTGGTGGCGCTGGCTGAGATCGTGGATGATGCCGACAAACACCGGCTCATCCCCTGCCCGATCCTCACCGACTGAGAGGTCCATGGGAAAGGTGGAACCGTCCTTGCGCTGGCCGAGCACCTCGCGGCCGATGCCGATAATCCGCGCCTCGCCGGTCCTCAGATAATTACTCAGATAACTGTCGTGCCCTTCCTGATAGGGGCTGGGCATCAGGCACTTCACATTCTTGCCCAACACTTCCTCTGACCGGTAGCCGAACAGGTGCTCGCAGGCCGGGTTGAACACCAGGATCGTGCCCCTGGCGTCGATCAGGATGACGCCATCAACCGCCGTTTCTACCACTGCCTTGAGGAGCGTTTCGTTGTTCTGTATGCGTTTCATAATCTGCCAGCCCCTGAAAACCGTTACACAGGTAGAACCTCTTACAGGCAGAGTGTGGATCCAGCTGTAATGTCAGTCTGTACTGCCAGCATGGTGCCACGACAATGGCCTCGCCAACCAGCCTGTTGGTCGGATTCGAAAACCCTTCATCACCTGTCAATCAGGGTGCTACAGGGCTATGTCCACGCAAGGCTAAAGCCCTTCAGCACCTGGCCCCAGGGGCTGGCCGTAACTGAACTCCACATAATTGCCGTTGGGATCGCGCAGACCGCAGTAATAACCCACGGGAAAAGGTTCATCTCTGGGTGCCCAAACCAGGCAGCCGCGACGGGTTCCGAGGCTGGCTATCTCGTCCACTGCATCGCGACTGGCCATGGCAAAACCGAAATGCCGGTAATCGTTATCCGCCAGTTGCAGATCGTCGCCCTTGTTCATCAACACAAAAATAAAATCCGTTTCCCTGCCCGGCTCCGCCATCCACACAATGCGCTTGAGGCCCGCTTCACGGCGGTGGATCACCTGCATTCCGCAACAATCGCTGTAAAACCCCACACAGGCATCAAGATCGCGCACATGGAGAGCAACATGGGTCATTCGTGGTGTGTGCATGGAAAGCCCCCTGTGAGTTGAGATAAAAGAGTGTCGGCACAGTGAATTTACGGGCGATCAGCTAATGCGTAGAATATGCCGCCGACTGTTTAAACAACCTGTTAATGTCCAGGTTTCGCTGAAAAGCGATCAGTGGCACACTCGCAGCCAGCTGAGCTAACCTGCGGAACTCCGCAGCTCTATACTGGTCCTCCAAGTAACATCCTGATGTCAAACAGTCCTGAATCGGAGCCTGACTGGCCTGTTGCCAGTTATGACAACTGCTCATTCACAGCGGTTTCATTCGCGGCCGTATACAGCCAGGGTTGGCGGTATTGAAATAGGCTTGGTCAGTTCCCACATTTATCTGGAGGACACCCAAAGATTAACCCGTACCACAAACCATGGAGAAAACATGAATGACACAACCGACCTGTATCCTTCACGGGTAGGCAGCGAGGAAAAACTGTTACCCCGTCTCGACCCCGTAGTATACCGGCCAACCCCAACATCATCGCCTTTCAGCCTCACTAAACAACAGGTTAGCACCTACGAACGGGATGGTGTGTTGATTTTGCCGGATTACTTCAACGAGCTTGTACCAGCACTGAGAAAGGAAACTGAAAACCTGAAAAACTCCCTGCAGGACGCCGAGGAGATGTATACAGAGCCGGACAGTGATGAGTTGCGCACCCTGTTCAAGCCTTTCGCCTTCAGTGAACTGATTGACGCCATCAGCCGTGACCCCCGCATCGTGGAGCCAGTCCGGCAACTTTTGGGCTCGGATGTTTACATCATGCAATCCCGCATCAATATCAAACCCGCGCTCAAGGGCCAGGCATTCCCCTGGCATTCGGACTTCGAAACCTGGCATGTCGAGGATGGTATGCCGCGCATGAGAGCTCTCACCGCCTGGATTATGCTCGATGAAAACCATCCATACAATGGTCCGCTGTATGTGCTCAAAGGCTCCCACAAGCGCTATATATCCTGCGCAGGCAAAACTGCCGATGACAACTACAAGCGTTCACTCAAGCGTCAGTCGCTGGGTGTACCGCAACCGCAAACCCTCAAGCCCTTGATGGCCGATCACAGCTTGTCCGGCATTTACGGCAAGGCAGGCACACTGGTCTTTCACGAATGCAATCTGCTGCACGGCTCACCCGACAATATTTCCGGCGATCCCCGCAGCATCCTTATGTTTGTGTATAACAGCGTGGACAACCGGCCAGTGCACCCCTTTGGTGGCGTCAAACCCCGCCCCCATTACCTCAACAACCGCGACACCTTGCCACTTCGGCCACTGCACAGCCCAGTCAGGCTTTAATAAACAGAGAGTTTAATAAACTGGGAGTTTAAAAAAGAGGGAGTCAAAAATTGGCGGGGATTTTGGCTGTTGCAGTGGCAAACAGCAGTCGAATCGCCGCCGCATCCTGGTCCGCGTTGTCAGTGGGCCAGAACAGTGGGTGCAGGCGCAGTTCCCGGTGCTGAAAATCCAGGATTAAAGGCAACACCGGGCAGTCTGCGGCGCGGGCAATGCGCACAAAGCCGGTTTTCAGTCTGGCGACTTTTTTGCGGGTACCCTCCGGGGTGATGGCAATCATCATCGCCTCGGCCTGATTGAGGCGGGCGGCGATATCCGCCGCCATCCCCTCCGGTTTGCCGCGATTGACGGCGATACCCCCGAGCCGGACAAGCAGCCCGGCCAGGGGGGGGCGAAAAACGCTATGCTTGGCCAGCCAGTGAATGCGCATATCAAGGGCCAGCATGGCGGCCAGGCAGATAAAAAAATCCCAGTTTGAGGTGTGGGGACCCACCGCGATAATCAATCGTCGCTGCGCGGGAACATCTCCCACCACCCGCCAGCCGCCCCACAGGCGCAGCAAGCTGCGCCCCAGCCATTGCGCCACTGACGAGCGGTGGGCGCGATGGTATTCGGGGATAGTCTGGCTATTCACGCTCAGTTCACAATCAATCAGTGTTCACGGGTGGCCAGAAACTGCACTTCCGGGTGGCGTTCCTGGGTGAGGCTGAGATTGACCCGGGTCGGCGCCAGAAAGGTCAGGTGCCCGCCGCCATCAATGGCGAGGTTGTCAGATACCTTGTCCTTGAGCTTCTGGATATCCTTGCCCGAGCCTTCCACCCAGCGTGCGGTGTGGACATTGACCGCATCGTAGAGAGCATCGACCCCATACTCATCCTTGAGGCGGTAGGCCACCACTTCAAACTGCAGCTGACCCACGGCGCCCACCACCACATCGTTGCTGTTGATGGGGAAAAAGACCTGGGTGGAACCCTCTTCCGACAGTTGCTGCAAGCCCTTGTGAAGCTGCTTGGCCTTGAGCGGGTCGCGCATGCGGATACGGCGAAACAGTTCCGGGGCAAAATGGGGCACGCCGGTAAATTTCAGATCCTCGCCCGCAGTAAAGGTATCACCGATCTGAATGGTGCCGTGGTTGTGGAGGCCGATAATATCGCCAGCGATGGCTTCCTCCACATTCTCCCGCTCGCCCGCCAGGAAGGTCACTGCATCGGCGATGCGCACATCCTTGCCGAGGCGCACATGGCGCATTTTCATGCCGCGGGTGTAGGTGCCGGAACACAGACGCATAAAGGCGATCCGGTCGCGGTGCTTGGGGTCCATATTCGCCTGAATCTTGAAGATAAAGCCGCTGAAGGCGGGTTCCGAGGCTTTGACAATGCGTGTTTCCGTAGCGCGATCCAGCGGTGCAGGGGCCCATTCGACAAAGTGATCGAGCATTTCCCGCACCCCGAAGTTGCCCAGGGCGGTGCCGAAAAATACTGGCGTCATTTCACCCCGCAGGTAAGCCTGCAAGTCAAATTCCGGAGCTGCACCGCGCACCAGTTCGATTTGTTCGACAGTGCTGTCGTAATTAAAGCCCAGCAGCTTTCTGGCCTCGTCACTGCCCAGTCCCTGGATGCGCACATCCTCGGGGATAGTGTGGCCCTTGCCCTGCTGGTAGACGTGGATGGTATCGGTATAGAGGTTATACACACCCCTGAACTGCTTGCCCATATCGAGAGGCCAGTTGATGGGCGAGGCTGAAATACTGAGCACGTTTTCAATCTCATCCATCACCTCAATGGGGTCGCGGATATCGCGGTCCATTTTGTTGATAAAGCTGAGAATGGGGGTATCCCGCAAGCGGCACACCTCCATTAGCTTGATGGTGCGTTCCTCCACACCCTTGGCGCCGTCGATCACCATCAGCACCGAATCCACTGCCGTCAGGGTGCGGTAGGTATCTTCGGAAAAGTCCTCGTGACCGGGGGTATCGAGCAGATTGACGATACGATCCTTCCAGGGGAACTGCATCACCGACGACGTTACCGAAATGCCCCGCTCCTTCTCCATCGACATCCAGTCGGAAGTCGCATGGCGGTCGCTCTTCTTGCCCTTGACGGTACCGGCAACCTGAATCAACTGGCCGAACAGCAGCAGCTTTTCAGTGATGGTGGTTTTACCCGCATCGGGATGCGAAATGATTGCAAAGGTGCGGCGTTTGGCCAGCGCCTCAAGGTAATTGCCCATAGGGAGTTTTGCCCGATTCAAAAGGCGCTGATTATAGCCGCAATCACTTCCTGCTGCGCGGGCTCAGTACGGATGCCCCTCAGGCCCGTGGGCAAGATGGCTGTTATTGCTGTGCAAGCAGCGGATTAGTCCGGTTCGGAATTTTCCGGACCAGCTGCCCGGTAAGGGCCTTGCCCCGCTGCCGATGAGGTGATATGCAGGTTGTTGCGCCCCTCTGCCTTGGCGGCGTAAAGGGCTTCATCGGCACGCTGCAGAATCTGCTCAACGGTGTCTGCGGGCTGGGCCAGATAACCGCCGACACTGACTGTCAGCTCCACACCCGATTGACCAGCGCCGCTTTCAATCCGGGCGCGAATCCGTCCACCGATAGTTTCAAGGGTATCGCCATCGCAGGGAGACAACACCACCAGGAACTCGTCGCCCCCCCAGCGCGCGGCCTGATCATAGGGACGGATACTGGCCCGCAGGGCATCGGCAATGTCGGTCAGAGCCTGATCTCCGGCCATATGGCCACAGCTATCGTTGAGCTGCTTGAAATTGTCGACATCAAGCCAGATCACGCCAAACGCAGTGCCGTGGCGGCGTATCCGTTCCACTTCGGTACTGAGCAGTTCGGTCATGCCGCGGCGATTGACAAGATCGGTGAGTGGATCGAGCCGGGCCAGCTTGTGGAGCGCCACGGTGCGCTCCCGCACCTTGTCTTCCAGCTCCCGGGTATGGTTGTTGATACCCTCGGCCATGGCGCCAAAATGCTGGATCAGGCGACCGATCTCGCCCTTGCCGGTGGGCAACTGTTGCGGAGCCAGATTGCCGTCCCGCACCTTCAGCATCGACATTTCAAGTTTCGCCATCGGGTCAAGAATCAGGCGCCGCAACATCAGGTGCATCAGCAGCAGGGCAATCAGAAAAGTCAGGATAAACACCAGCACCACCAATCCGAAACTGCTTACCGGCATCAGCACATCGAGATCGAGCAGGGTAATTTCGTACCAGTCGATACCTGGCAGATAGGCAATCCCGGCCAGGTGACGCTTGCCATCCACCATGACAAAGTCGGTCAACACCCTGCTGTGTTCCCCTGACTCACCACTCAGGGCAGTCATCATGGCTTGCAGGCGCTGGCGATCACCAGCGTTATCGAGCAGCAGGCTAACGGTTTTTTTCTGCCCTTCCGGCTTGACGATGCTGGCATAGTCGATAAGCGCCGGGTCGCGGTGCAACTGGATGGCGCCAGTGTGATCCACAAACAGCGTGGTAACACCTGGCTGGTTAATATCGACAATGTCATTCAGAAATTCGTCGAGCCCCATGCCAGTACCGACAACTCCCACAATCCTGTCACCATCGCGCATCAACACATCGATCCACAGCTTGGTGACACCCAGCTCCTCATCGGGGTTGATGTTGATATGGAAGTCGCGCCCCTCATCCACCAGCCGGTAGAACCAGGCATCGGCGGGTTTATCCGGCTTTAAATGGTAGCGCAACTCACGGCCATTAAATTCCTCGCTGGCGTTGTTATGGTAATAGGCGCCGGAATCCCGCAAGGCGACGAAGTAACTGCGATCGCGGAAGTTGCGTCGGAAACTTTCCATCTCATCGAGGGCGTGTTGTTCAAGCTGGGGGTTGGACGGTTCCCGCGCCCAGCGCTTGAGCACATTGGAATCGGCCATCTGGCGGGCCAGAGTAATCTCCCTTTCCAGCGGCTGGAGAATCCGCGCGCTGTCATAGCGAACCTGGATTTCCGCCACCCGCAGGCCCCATTGTTCGATGGTACCGGCGGCAATACGCAAAAAGACCCAGGAGGCAGACAGTGACGCCATCACAAACAGAACGGCGGCAAACAGCAGAAAACGCGTTTTCAGACTCACTTGATATTTCCCTGTGTACGGCAGGAATCAACCGCAAAATCCACTTGCCTGCAATCTGCAACCATAAATACCGGGCCTCACCACCCAGCTGGATATCAGCACTGACCTGATAATCTGCCTCTGCTGGCAAGTATGCAAGCGCACCCGCAGGGCATTACTGACAAACGGTTAGTACAGGCTGCTGACCGCCCCGCTGGCGGGCTTCAGGGCTTGTGTGGCTGGCTGTTGCTTGAAGTCTGGCATTGCGCACAGAAATGGCCCGAACAAGCCGGGCCTTTTCTGCTTATATTGTGGGGAGGACTAAGGGAACCTCTGAATAATGACTGAATTTTCCGCGCTGATGTTTGAAAAATCAGGTCGTAAACGATGACGAGATCATTTTTACGTCAATTTTGGTCGGAACTCGCTCTTTCGAGCGGGCTAT
>Ga0209347_1001115_pt1 | contig 49401 bp, 44 predicted proteins | sample AutmiccommuBRH23_FD_187382 | JGI IMG/M metagenome (GOLD analysis project Ga0209347, IMG submission 187382) | Deep subsurface microbial communities from Mt. Terri, Switzerland - Autotrophic microbial communities BRH/23 (SPAdes) (version 2) | ecosystem: Environmental > Aquatic > Deep subsurface >... | reverse complement strand
GATCTCGTGGCTGGCGGGGTGCAGGACCGTGCGGGACGGATGTGGCTGGCGGCCGGGTTCTGGTCGCAGAAGTTGGGGATGGGCTTTGTGAATCGGCAGCCCGAGGATCTCGTGATCGCCGGGATCCGCGACACCGCACACCTCGGATCGGCCATCACCGGCCTGGCGATCGTCTTCCTGGCGGCTCTCGCGCTGGCCGTGTGGCGGGGCTTGAGGCTGAAGGCGGTGGCGGCGCTGCGGGAGATGGAGGGCGAGAAGGCCGAGCTCGAGAAACGGGTGGCCGCGGGTGAGCGCCTGGAGGTGATAGGTCGTCTTGCCGGGGGTGTCGCTCACGACTTCAACAATCTGCTGGCGGTCGTCATCGGCCACTTGGAGCTCGCGGACGGTTTGAAGCTCCCGGACGACGCGCGCGAGGATCTGCGCGTGGCTCGGGACGCCGCCGTGCGGGCCGGCCGCATCGGCCGACAGCTCCTGGGAGTGGGTCGCCACCAGGTGCTCGAGCGGGAACCGTTGGATCTCCGGCCGCACGTGGCGAGGGCTGCGCAGACACTTCGAGGAGTCGCCCCGTCGGGAGTGAGGATCGAGGTGGAGGCGCCGCTGGGGTTGGCCGACGTGCATGCCGACGCCGTGGAGATCGAGAGGGTCATCCTCAATCTGGTGATGAACGCCGTGGAGGCTGTGGGAGACACGGGGAGTGTCGTGCTCGGCGCCATGGACAGGACGGTATCGGAGAGGATCATCGCGGTGAACGGGCAGGTCGAACCGGGTCGCTACGTGGTCTTGAGAGTGCACGACGACGGGCCGGGCATCGCCGCGGAGAGCAGGGAGAAGATCTTCGAACCCTTCTTCACCACGAAAGGTGACGGCGCCGGCGGCGGCCTTGGGCTGGCCTCGACTCTGGGTGTGGTGTCGCAGCACGGAGGGTTCCTCACCCTGATGTCGGAGCCTGGGATGGGCTCCGTCTTCGAGGTGTACCTACCGGCGCTCGAAGGCCCTCCGGCACAACCGGAACCCGAGGCGGGCGGGCGGGCGGCGGCGGCTCCGCCCGCGGATCCCAACACCAGCGCGATGATCCTTGTGGTGGACGACGAACCGGGGGTCCGGGCCTTCGTGCAGCGGGCGTTGCGCGCTCACGGCTACCGGGTCGTTTCGGCGGCATCGTCGGCCGAGGCCGAGGCCGCGTGGAGGTCCTGCCCGGCGGATCTGCTTGTTTCCGATGTGATCATGCCCGGGGGCACGGGCCTCGAGTTGCTCACCTCGCTCCGGTGCCTACGGCCGTCCCTCCCCGCGGTCTTGATGTCGGGCTACACGGCGGGGGCCGTCCTCGAGCGCGACGAACGGCTCAGCGACACTCTCTTCCTAGCCAAGCCGTTCTCGGGGGACGAGCTGGTGGCGGAGGTGGGCCGCGCGCTCGAAGGATTCCAGCGGTAGAGGGCATCAACGCCCTCCCGCGGCGCCCGTAGCTGCGTGTTCTCAGTCCGGCTGATATCCTGGCCAAGATGAGCGGATCGACGTCACCCGCACGTGGTCCCACGCAGCGCGCGGCGCTGGCGGTCGCCGCGGTGCTGCTGTGCGTTCTGGTGGGGACTCCGATCGGCCCCGCCGTCGCGGGCCCTCATGAGGAAGCTGCGGGCGCCCGCGGTGGGTCGGCGCTTCGCCTCTTGGCGCTGCCGGTATCGACCGCGGCGTCGCTCGGAGCCGTCGAGGCTCTCGCCGATCTCGGTGTGCGGAGGACGGGGGCGATCCCCGAACTCGGCTTCTGGGTGCTCGAATCCGACCTCAGCCCCGCTGTGGCAACGGCGGGCAGTGGATCGCGCGACCCCGCCGAGGTGCTCCGACTCCTACGCGACAGCGGACGTTTCCAGTGGGTGGAACCGGCAGAGCCGCGCTGGTTCTCCTATGTACCCGACGACGTCTTCTGGACGGAACAGTGGGGACCTCGAGCGGTGGGTCTTCCTGAGGCCTGGGATTCCGTCATCGGCGACCGCGGAGTGACGGTCGCGGTCATCGACACGGGTCTGAATCCCGCGATCCCCGACTTTGCGGGCCGCATCGTGCATCCGTATAGCGTCCTGACGGGTGACCAGTATCCACACTCGTGGGTCGATACGTTCGGCCACGGCACGGGAACAGCCGCCATCGCCGCCGCGACGGGAGACGACGGGGTGGGCATTGCGGGCGCTGCCTGGGATGTGGGGGTCATGCCAGTGAAGGTTGGTGAGGGTAGCTACCTCGATCTCGTCGACGAGATCGCCGGTGTGGTCTGGGCGGTCGAACACGGCGCGTCGGTCATCAACATGAGCTTCGGCAGCAGCGACGAGAGTGAAGCGGAGAAGGTGGCGGTGCGTTGGGCGCTGGACCGGGGTGCGGTGGTGGTGGCGGCGGCGGGGAACTATGGGCCGGCGTATGGGGTGGAGTTCCCGGCAGCCTATGCGGGCGTCGTGTCGGTGGGTTCCGTCGATCGCAGCGAGGTGCGGTCCTCCTTCTCGGCCCGGGGCGTGGATCTGGACATCGTTGCTCCGGGCGAGGATGTCGCCACCTGGGCACTCGGCGCACGGGCATGGGAAGTGGAAAACAGGGAGGGCTCGTCCTTCGCGACGCCCCTGGTGGCCGGTGTGGCCGCTCTCATGTTGTCGGTGAACCCGGATCTGGGGCCGGCCGACGTCGAATACATACTGACCCGGACGGCCGAGGACCGGGGCCGTGCAGGCCGTGACGACGAGTACGGCTGGGGTCTTCTTGACGCCGAGGAAGCGGTGGCCGCGGCCACCACCTGGGAACCCGTGGCGTTCCCCGACGTCCCCCCCTATCATCCGTACGCGCTCTCGGTGGTTGCCTTGTCCGAGGCGGGTGTGGTCGACGGCTTCGGAGACGGTAGTTTCGGCCCCGAGAAGCGCGTCACCAGGCAGCAGTTCGCGAAGATGATCCTCCTGTCCCTTGGGTTGACCCCCACCGAGGAGATGATCTCTCCGTTCAACGACGTGACCCGTTCCTCCACCGGGCTCTACCCCGACCACTACGTGGCTCTCGCGGCGCAACTCGGCATCACCACCGGTACGAGCGTGGATCCCCCTCTGTTCGACCCGTACGGGCCCATCACGAGGGCCCAGATGGTGACGATGGCGGTGCGCGCGCTCGACGCGACCGTGCCCGGCGGAGTGCGGGAGGCGCCCGGGAGCTACCGCCCGCCCTTCGGCTCCTTCTCGCCCGTCCACGATCCGGCTGCCACGCGAGCGGCGTGGAGCGGGATGCTGGACGGTCTCGAGGGCATAGACGCGGGCTACGACATGTGGGCGCAGGCCACCCGGGGTGAGGTGGCCTGCGTACTGGCGTGGGTGCTCGAACGTCGCACGGGGCTCCGCTAGCAGCCTGGCCTCCCCGCGCACGGCCCCGTGTCGCGCCTACTGTTGTCCGGCGGTGAGGCCTTTCACGTCGATGAGCGGGATGATGTTGTCGGGCAGGATGCCCCACTCGATGTTGGGAGAGAGTCGCTGAACGAACTCGTATTGGATGACGAGCGGGTTCTGCGCCAGGGCTTCCTGTTTGAGGCTGATGGCCGCCGCCTCACCTGCGGCTTCGATCTTCAGCTTCTCCGCTTCGCCCTCGGCGTTGATGATGGTCTGCTTCTTTATGGCCTCCTGCCGGGCGATGTTGTTCGCCTCGGTCAGGGCGTTCTGTTTGGCGATCTGCTTCGCTTCCACCGCCGCCACGTAGTCGGGGGCGAAGGTGATGCGGCGGACGAGGTACTGATCGATGATCACGCCATGTTGCGAGAAGGCGTTCTCGAGACGCCCCTGGATGAGCGCCTGAGCGTCGGCTTGGCCCTTCTGCGTGTACAGTTCCTCGGCCGAGAGACCCTTGGGCACTTCGCGCGAAATCGAGCGGGCGAACGCCTTGATCACGTTCTCCACCACTGAGTCCATGTCGCCCACCTCCTGGGCGATGGCCGCGGCTCCCTCGGAGGGGATACGGAAGAGGACAGTGAAGGTGATCTGCACCGTCTGACCGTCGCTGGTGGTGCTGTCCACCACGTAGTCGGTGTAGTTGGCCATCGAGCCTTCCGGGGACTCGGAGGCCTCGTAGCTCGTGACCTTGGTGGAGTAGACGACCACCTCGTCCACGAAGGGGAACTTGAAGTGGAAGCCGGGGTCGAACACCTTGGCCTGCACCTGTCCGAGGCGTTTCACGACGCCCACCGTGCCCGCCTCCACCTGGGTGTACGCGCTGCCGAGCGAGATGATGAGCAGCAGGACGATGCCTACCGCCCAGCCCAGGGCCCACGGGCCCCAAGAGCGGAAGATGCTCTCCTTCTCTTGGGGTCCCTCACCTCCCAACTGGAGCTTGCCCGTCTTCAACATCTTCCGTCCCACGAGTGCGCCCTTGAGTACCGATCCGATGATCAGTGGGAGCACCACCAGTGTCACGATGATCGCCGTGATAAGGGTTCCCATGTCGCCTCCTTGTGGCTGTTGTCGCCCAGAGTCGTGCGTCGTCCTCGATGTGGCCGCCTCCCGGCGCCCAGCCGCCCGCGTTGTCAGCGACCGTGCAATCTTAGGCCGCGCGCCCGCTGGTGGCAACGTCTCGATTTGACTCGGGCAGTGAAGGGGAGCTAGGCTTACGTTCAGAGGGACAGACCTGTTCCTCGAAACGTGGAGAGGAGGCACCTTGTCAGAACCCGGACCGCGTGCGTGCCCACAGTGCGGGAATCTCCAGGCGGAGGGTGATTTCTGCGAGAGCTGCGGAGCCCAGATGTTCACCGGAGAAGGTCTATCCGGCTTCCCTCCGGCGGCTGCGGCAGCCGCGACGCCTCCGCCCGCCGCACCCTCGGCTGCGGCCGCCGCGGCAGCCATGCCTCCGCCGAACATGCCGCCTCCCCAGGCGCCCCCGCAGGCGCCTCCCGTGCCTCCGCCGGCCGCGGGCTCTGGGCAGCCCCACTACGGCCAGCCCCCGTACGGGCAACCGGTGCCGGGACAGGCACAGTACGGCGGCCCCTCGTTCGGGGGCCCCGCCCCGCCGCGGCGCTCGGGCAGCGGTTTCATCGGCAGTCTGTTCGACCTCTCGTTCACAAGCTTCGTCACGCCCAAGATCATCAAGGTCATCTACATCGTGGTGCTCGTATTCATCGCGCTGGCGGTACTCGGTATCGTGATCGCCGGCTTCGCCCAGGGCGTGGGGTTGGGTCTGTTCTTTCTGATCATCGTGGCCCCGTTGGCCGCCATCTTCTATCTGTTGATGGCTCGGCTGTGGCTCGAAGTGGTGGTCGTGCTGTTCCGAGTGGAGGAGCACCTGGCCGAACTCGTGAGGAAGAGTTGAACGGCCCGGCATAGGGGAGCAGACGGAACGGGCCGCCCGACCGGGCGGCCCGTTCTTCATGTACCGCAGCGGTCGCCGCGAAGCGGCGGGCGGTCAGTCCGTGGTGAGGTACGTGTCGCCCAGGCGCTGCACCACTTTGATGTCGGCGCGTCCTGATGCCTCCGCCGCCTTCCTCAGTCCTTGAATGAGGGTGGCCGGCTTGCGCTCGGTCCCATCCACGAGCACGCTCTTCTCGCCACTCTCGACGAAGGCGGAGATGATCTCTTGGTAGAAGTTGGTGCGCTGTCGGATCGGCACGGACTTCGGTACGAGTGAGAAGCCCTTGGTGCGAGCCATGGGTAGCCTCCTTGTAGTCCCTATATGAATGCGGTATGACTAATCACATTACCATCTAGAGTAGTCACGTTACCCTCTAGTATAGAGATACTGCGTTCCCATATCAAAGCGATCGTGCGTTGATTCTTGTAGATGCCCCGTGTAGAAGAGGCCGCACAACAGCAACCATAGAAGCAGACTGGAAGGGGACGCCAGGCTGAGTGCATCTGTGACTCCGAAGATCACAAAGACCACCGCGGCGGCGGTGAGGCCCATCATGGGTACGGAAGCACACGATTGCTTACTACCGGCACTCACCCCGGCCCACACCACTCCCGTGACGAGGAGTACGAGCCCGAGGGCTCCCGGGATACCCATCGTCAATGCGGTGTCGAGCACGGCGTTGTGGGCTTGAGTCACCGAATAGGTGAGACCAACGGAGCCGTAGGGATAGCGTATCGGGAGTACGTCGTTGAGAGATCCCAAGCCGATACCCGCGAAAGGGTGATCGGCGATACCGTGGAGAGCTGAACTCCAGATGTCCACACGGGCGAGCAACTTGGCCTGGAGGGGCTCTTCGTGGAGGAGTCGTGTCAAGAGCGCCTCGGGGAGGGCGGGGCGCACGACCGAAGCGGCGAACAGGGCCGCCGCCATACCGGCGACCGCCCATACGATTCGGCGGTCGCGCACGACGAGAGTGACGAGCACGGCGATCACAACCGCCACGAAGGCCGCGCGCGAACCCGAAAGCAGAACGGCCGCCGTCGAGAGCACGGCCAGAATGGCGGAGGCCGGGTGGTACGGGCGGGCTCGGGCGCTGCTCGCGGCTCGCGGGAGGCGGGGGAGCGCAAGACAGAAGGCGGAGGCGCCAACGGCCGCGAGGATACCCCCGGTTTGATTCGGGGATATGCCCGAAGACGCCCAGTCGGGTGCGTATGGGAGGAGGCTTGGGAGGGCTCCATATACACGGGCAAGCGCCGGGTACTTGTACGTTGGCCAGTCGGTGGCCGCGGGGAGAAGGGCGAGGCAGGCGTATCCGGACACGAGGATGGTACGCGTCACCCTCGCTGCGCGTATCTCGGGAGTCAAAGAGCCCGTTGCTCGTCTCTCTCGTGCACCGGTCGTACCGCCGCGGTTCCATGCCACCCAGGCGGCCGCGGCACCGAGCCAGCCCTGTATGGCCCATGGCAGGGTCGTCAGCGGGTCGGGCGAGCACGCGAGGGAGACGGCGAACCCCAGGGCCAGGAGGGCCGCTCCCAGCTGGATGAGCACCGCGGAGGTGGGCACATGTGTCGACGGGGGCGTCAGCATCAGAACGTGGGTCCGGTGGGCCGGGCGAACTTGGCAAGGCGGTCTCTCAGCGGTGCGGCCCCCGGTGCCCGGCGCAGTCCCTCGTGGTAGGCGGCGCGGGCGCCTTCGAGATCTCCCAACTCGAGGAGACAATCGCCGAGGGCGGCGAAGAGGTAGGGTTCGCGTGTGGTCGTCTCCGCCGCCTGGCGAAGACGGGGCAGCGCTTCGCGGGCGGCCATGGTGCGGTCGCTCGCGAAAGCCCAGGCCACGGTCAGCTCGGGATGCGACGGGTTGTGGTCGAGCCCGCGTTCGTACAAGTCGCGGGCGAGGGAATCGAGCCCGTCGGCCTCGAACGCGGCGCCGAGCTCCAGGTACGCCTCCGGGGGGTCGGGGTCGAGGCGCAGCGAGGCACGGAGGGCGGTGATGGCTCCGGGCCGGTCGCTGAGGAGCAAGAGCACCTTCGCCTGCTGCAGACGGGCCCATCCGGTGTCCGCCGCCTGCAGCGCTCGTTCCATCAGGGTGTCGATCCGGGTGCGGGCGGGATGTACTCCGTTCGAATCGAGGGGGAGCGTACGGACGAGCGCCTCGGCGAGCGCGAAACGGATGGCCTGCTGATCGCGGATGCTGGGCGGATGCGCGTGCATCTCCGACTCGGCCAACTCGAGCGTGGGGAGGGCGGCCTCGGCGGCGTTCACGGCGAGGAGGCCTCTGCCTACTCGGAGGAGCAGTGTCGCGCGACTCGAAAGCGGATCGAGCGAGGAGGAGTCGGTGACGGAAGAACCTGGGGAGCCGGGCCGGTCGGCGGCGGCCTGTAGACTGGCCGCGGCCGCTCCGTACCAGTGGGCGGCTGCCTGGCGGTCGCCGGAGGCCGCAGCCTCATCGCCTCTATCCGCCAGTAGATTCACCGCGTCGAGGCGACTGTAGACCTCTTCGGCTACGTCCCAATGCCCCGTCGCGGCGGCCACCTCGCCGAGCCAGAGTCGGCCGATACGGTCCAACCGCCCACGCTCCTGCGCGGCGCGGAGTAGAGCGAACGCCTCCTGCGAGGGCGCGCGTGCGGCGACGGCTCCGAAGGTGCGCCAGTAGGCCGGGGTGTCGTCGCCGGAACCGGGCGCGGGCGGCGCCGCGGCCGCACGCGCCGGCGAGTCTCCGGCCGCGGGCCACATGTCGAGGAACACACCCGCCGCCGTCAGGTCCGCGGGGTTCCCGGCCACGATGTACCGATCGAGCAGGCGCCCGGCTCGCTCCATCCACCACAGGTGAGTGAGGATCGGCCACGCGGCGATCAGGATGACGCCGATCAGCGCCGCGCCGAGCCAGATGCTGAAGCCCGGGGGGAGTGCGTGCTCTACCCTCGTGCCTCGCGGCCGCCCGGCGCGACTCGCCCTGGAAGCGTCATGATGGAGCGAGCCACGGGGCTCTTTCGGATCGCTGGAATCTGACAAGTGAGCTCGCGTCTCGGAGGTATGGGCCAGGCGGCCGGGGCCCGCGGAGCGCGGGCCGTGCGCGGCGGATGATACCACGGGGTTGGCGGCATCGGCCGCCGCGGATCGGCATGCCGGGTGTGCCCGGGCCGCTCGTGGTTCGGCGACCGTGGGAACCCGACAGGCCGCGGTCGGGGAGCAGGTGAGGCTCGGGTCATGTATCCTAGCGGCATGTCGCCCGCCGCCGTCAAGAACCCGAGCGCGCGCAACGCGGCCGTGCGGATGCCTTCCTCGGCGCCGCGCGCCGGCCGCACCCCCGTCCTGCTCGTCATCCTCAGCCTGTACCTGCTGTTGGGAGTGGCCTTCGTCCCGGCCGGCGTCCTCACGTCGGCGGTGCCGACCCCGGTCGGCTCCCCGTGGACGGCGGCCTTCGGGCCGGCTCCTGCTCGCGCCGCCACGGCCGCCGAGATCCTGGGCCAACAGATGCTCGCCGAGATCAACGCGGTGCGCGCCGAGGTGGGCGAGCCGCCGGTGGCGTCGCACGCGGCGCTCGAGACTTCCGCCCAGAACCACGCCGACTACCTTCTGGCCAACACCGACCTCTGGGGGATCGACTCGGCTCACAAGGAGAGGCCGGATCGCCCGGGCTTCACGGCCGCCGATTCGTACCTGCGCGCGCAGCTCGCCGGGTTCCCTCACTGGAAAGTGGCCGAGGTGGTGGTGAGCTCCTTCGGCGGCTCGGTGCTCGAGGCGGAGGAGGTCGTCAGGTTGTGGTTGGACGCCCCCTTGCACCGTCGGGCTCTGCTGGAGCGCTCCGTGGCGTCCGCCGGCTTTGGATACGGCTCCGACGGTTATCACCGGGCCTACGTGCTGGACGTCGGGCATGTCGACCCCTACGTGTACCATCCGGTGTACGTGCAACCGTACCCGGCGGACGGCCAAACCGGCGTGCCCACCTCCTGGAACGGCGAAGAGAACCCGCAGCCCTTCCCCGAGCTGGAAGGCTCCTATCCCTCGGGCTATCCGATCACCGTGTTCCCGGTCTGGGGCGGCCGCGAGTACGTCTCGTCGAGCCTGTCGGTGCGGCGCGCGTCCGACGGCGCCGCTGTGCCGGTTGTGCGGAGCACTGTTCCCGGGTTCAACTACGCTTTCGCCCCCCGGTCGCCCCTGGAAGCGGGTACGGAGTACACGGCCACGTTCACCTACACGGCCGCCAACGAATACAAGATCCAGACGTCGGGTGTGTTGACGTGGAGCTTCACCACCGCCGGCGGCTCGACTAGCACCAGCACCACGTCTTCTACGACCACCACCACCGTTCCGACGACCACCACCGTTCCGACGACCACCACTACGGCGCCGACCACGACCACCACCGCGGCGCCCACGACAACAACTACGGCGCTACCGCTCCTCTCCTTCACCGACGTTGAGACCACGCACCCCTACCGTGACGCCATCCTGGCCCTGGCAGCCGCAGGTGTCGTGAACGGGTACGTGGAACAGGGGGGAGACCCCACCTTCCGCCCGGACGGATCGATCCTCCGCCAGCACTTCGCCAAGATGATCGCGCTGTCCGTGGGGATCCCGGTGTCGGAGGATGACGTCTGTGGGTTCCCCGACGTCGATGCGTCCGGCGCCGGGTCTCTCTACCCGGACAATTACGTGGCCGCCGCGGCGGCTCGGGGCATCACGCTCGGCACCTCCGCCAGTCCGCCCCGCTTCTCACCGTGGCGGCCGATCAGCCGGGCGCAGGTGCTGACCATGGTCGTGCGGGCCGCTCGCAGCGAGCTGCCCGATCGCCTGGTGGAGCCTCCCGGATCCTTCACCGGGATCCTTCCCGCGGGCGACCCCGCACATGGAGACAACGTGCGCTGGGCGGAGGGCAACGGCCTTCTCGGCGGGATCGCTCTCGCCGGGTGGGACGTGTGGGCTCCGGCCTCCCGCGGGGAGGTGGCCCAGATCCTCTGGAACCTCACCCGGTGAAGGTCGGCCCGGGGAGACTTCGCCCGCACGTCTCCGTCGCGCTCGGGCGGCGAGTCGTCGCTTTCGTGCTCCTTCTTCTCTTCCTGGTTGCTCTCACCGGCTGCGGCCGGTCACCCATACCGCTGTCGACCGTCTCATCTTCGGCTCCCGCCACAAGCCTCGACACGCCAGGCACGACCGAGCCCTCCCCCGACCCGGTTCTCCAGATGGTGGCGCGCATGGACACGCGCCAAAAGGTCGCCCAGTTGTTGGTGGTGGGTTTCCCCGGGACGGTGCCGACCGCCGAACTCACCCGCTTCCTCCAGGAGGGTCCGGTGGGTGGCGTGCTCCTCTACGGGTGGAACATCGAGAGCCCCGAGCAACTACTCGCGCTCGTATCGGCGCTTCAGCAGGAGGCTGAGGCGGGTGCCTCCGGGGTGCCCCTGCTGGTGGCGGTGGATCAGGAAGGTGGTGACGTCCGTCGTATCAGAGAGGGTGTTCCCGACGTGCCCGGGGCGCGTGCAGCCGCCTCCACGCTCAGCACGGATGACGTCCGTGATCTCTCACGGCGGCAGGCCGAGGCGCTCCTGCGGCTCGGTGTCAACACCAACCTGGCGCCCGTGGCCGATGTGGTGGAAGATCCGTCATCGTTCCTTTACCAGCGGAGCTACGGAGGCGACCCCGAGCGTGTGAGCGGTTACGTGTCGGCGGTGGTGGAGGGGCAGGAGGCCGCGGGTCTGATCTCGGTGGTGAAGCACTTCCCCGGGCACGGGGCCGCCACCGGCGACTCTCATCTGGGACAGGCTCTCTCGACTCTCGGGCCGGAGGAGTTTCGGGCCGTGCACCTGCGGCCGTTCGAAGCGGCGCTCCGTGCGGGGGCGCCGGCGGTACTCGTGTCGCATCTGGTGGCCGAAGGTCTCGGGGAGACGGGGCCGGCAACGCTCTCCACCCGCGTGATCGAAGGGTTGCTGCGGGCCGAGTTGGGTTTCGCGGGCGTCGTGATGACCGACGACATGGAGATGGCCGGTCTCCCGGCGGGTGGCGCCGCCGCGGCCGAAGCCGTGATAGCCGGCGCCGACCTCGTGATCGTGGGCCACACCGGGACGGAACAGCGGGCGGCGCTCGACGCTCTGGTGGAAGCGGCCGACAGCGGGCGGCTTCCGGTTGCGCGGCTGGACGAGGCGGTCGAGCGGGTGCTCCGTCTGAAGAGCGAGTACGGGTTGCTCCAGCCCACGGTCCGCTAGGAGGCTGTTGAAGATCGAAGCCTTGGCCCCCAGAACGCACTGGACGGCGCGATACGGCGTCCTCGGTCGCGCCCGTAGCGCCGCTACGAGCGCTTCCTGCGTCCTTGTCTCGCACTCGCCCATCGCGCCCTGGGGGCGAAGCGTCATTCTTCAACAGCCTTCTAGTTGAAGGGGCGCGCCGCCCGGTACCGGTCGAAGAACCGGCGGTAGTCGTCGCGGGCTTTGCGGCCCTCATCGAAGTAGGGGTTGCCGGCGGCCACCGTTCCGGCGGTCCACATGGCGTCGATGCCCTGGTACGTTTGGTCGATCCGGTAGAGCATCTCGCCGCACGCCTGGAAGAGCAAGTCGTCCGCGGACTGGAAATCGGCCGGTGGGTCGTTCGCCGCGAGTGCGTCTTGCGCGGTCAGGATGTCGGCGGAGAGCCCTTCGAGTTCGCGGCTCACCCACGAGGGGACTCTCGGGGCTGAGGCGTTGATCTCCTGCGCAAGCTCCGGGATGCGGGAGTCGGCGCGGGCGAGCACGGTCTCGAGTGCGTCGAGCGTGGAGATGTAGGCGACGCTGCTCCCGCCCGCTGCGCCCCCGGAGGCCGTCACCGTCGTGGAGTTCGGATCGTAGCCGGGGATGGTGGCCGTGGTGCCGGAGCTTTCGCCACCCACGGTGGTCTCGGTGGGTGGTCCGGAGATCGTCGTGGTGCCGGCGAGAGTGGTTCCGGTGGCCACCGTTCCGGTGGCCCGCGGTGAATCCCCGCTTCCCGAGGTGACCACCAGCGCGAGGCCGATGATGGAGCCCACGATGATCACTCCCATGGCGGCCAGGAGAGGGAGCACCCACCCGGGGCGGTCGTTTCGAGCCGCAGCCGCGGCCGCCCCGGCGTACGGGTCGGCCGCGGCTGCCGAGGCGGGTGCGGGCGGGAACGGTGGAGGCGGCGGCGCGGCGAAGGGCGGAGGTGCGGCGGCGGGCGGTGCGGCGGGCGGCGGCGGCGCGGCGAAGGGCGGCGGTGCGGCCGCCGACTGCTGCACCGCAGCCGCTGACGGCAACGTGGGAAACGTCACCGGCGGCGGCCCGTCCTCACGGGCACCCGGGAGGGGCGGTGGCTCCACCGCCCGCGACTCAGCGAGCGGAGGCGCCGGCGGGTCCGTGGTGGGCGCAGTGGGTGCGGCGGGCGGTGCGCCCGCTGCCTGCGTGCTGGGCGCGGGGTAGTCGCTGAGCCGGGCACCGCAGTGTTTGCAGAAGCCCTTGCCTCCCTCGAGCTGTGTGCCGCACTGGGGGCAGAACATCCCCACCTCCCTCACCCGCCCGACGCGATCCCGTCAGACGCTCGCCACCGGTATGCCGATCCCTTCGTAGGTGAAGCCTAAACCGCGGAGCGTGTCCCCGTCCAGAGCGTTGCGGCCGTCGATCACCACCGTGCTGCGCATGGCCTCTTTCGCCGCCGCCCAATCGAGGTGCACGAACTCCGGCCACTCGGTCACCAGGACGCAGGCGTCGGCCCCGGCCAGGGCCTCGGCGGCCGAACCCGCATACTCGATGGCGGGCAGGAGGGCCCTCGTGTTCGGCATGGCCACGGGGTCGTACGCCACCACCTCGGCCCCTTCCGCGAGGAGACGGCTGGCGAGGACGATGGCGGACGCTTCCCGGATGTCGTCGGTGTTGGGCTTGAAGGCCAGCCCGAGGAGGGCGATGCGCAGGCCATGGAGTCGGTCGCCCAGGTGACGCTTGAGCTTACCTATCACCCGGCGCTTCTGGAGCTCATTCACCTCCAGCACCGCGGTGAGCAGTTGGAAATGGTAACCGGAGTTGCCGGCGAGTTGCTTGAGGGCCGAGACATCCTTGGGGAAGCAGCTGCCCCCGTAGCCGATGCCGGCCTGGAGGAAGTGCGGACCGATGCGCTCGTCGAGTCCCATGCCGTAGGCCACGGTGCGCACGTCGGCGCCCGTCACCTCGCACACGTTGGCGATCTCGTTGATGAAGCTGATCTTGGTGGCGAGAAACGCGTTCGAGGCGTACTTGATCATCTCCGCGGAGGATACGTCGGTCTTGACGATCGGAGCCTCGAGGGGCCCGTAGAGAGCGGCGACCCGCTCTTGTACGCCGAGGTCGTCGGAGCCGACCACCACCCGGTCCGGGTGCATGAAGTCGCGGATAGCCGTGCCTTCGCGGAGGAACTCGGGGTTCGAGCAGTAGCTGACGTGGCCGTAGCCGCGTCGTACGAGTTCCGTCTGGATCGCGCGTCCCGTTCCCACCGGTACGGTGGACTTGGTCACGAGTGTGCGTCCTCCGTTCTCGGCCGGGAGATCCTCCACGGCTTTCCACACTCGGGAGAGGTCGGCGTCGCCGGAGTAGGTGGGGGGCGTGTCCACGCAGAGGAATGTGAACTCGCCGTTCTCGTGGGCCACGGCGGGATCGGTGGTGAAGGTGAGGCGCTCCCTGTTCTTTGCGATGAGCTCGGTGAGACCCGGTTCGTAGATGGGCACGCCGCCCTCACGGAGGAGACGGACCCGCTCGGCATCGATGTCCAGGCCCGTGACCTCGTGGCCGAGTTCCGCCATACAGGCGGCCGTGACGAGTCCCACGTAGCCTGCTCCGATGATCGTGAGGCGGCTCATCAGCGCTCCTTCAGGAAGCGGACGGCGGCGTCGGCCAGGGCGTCGGCGATCTTCTGCTGGTACGAAGCCGTGTTCAGCAAGCGGTCCTCCTCCGGGTTGGTCATGAAACCGATCTCGGGTATCACCACGGGCACGTCCGACCAATTGAAGCCCGTGATGTCCTTGCGGGCGTCGGTGCCTCGGTCCACCGCTCCGGTGGCCGCGACCAGGGCGGCTTGTAGGAGTTCGGCCGCCCTCCGGGAGGGCGCGGCGATGTCGTCCGTCCAGCCGGCGATCGAGGCCGGGTAGAGCACGTGCACACCGCGCGTGGAGCTGCTGTCCGCCCCGTCGGCGTGTACTCTGATGTAGAGGTCGGCCTGGGCCTGGTTGGCGATCTTGGTCCGCTCGACGTTCGAGAGGTCGACGTCTTGCGTGGTGCGCGTCATGATCACTTTGATGCCTCGCGCCTCGAGCGCGGTGCGGAGCTTGAGACTCACCGCCAGTACGAGCTCGCTCTCGGGGACGCCGGAGGAGACCCCGCTCGTTCCGGACGAGACCTTGGGCTTCGTTTCGGAGGAGCCCGGGCCGACGGGCTCTTCGGCGTAGTTGCCGCGCCGCTGGTGTCCGGGGTCGATCACCACCACGAAGCCGGCTCCGGCGGAGCCTGTGGGCGTGGTGGTGCTGGTGGAGGGAGCGGGCGGTTCGGTGGTGGTGGGCTCTTCGGTGGTGGATGGTCGCGGCGGCGGCGTGCGCGTGGTCGGCGGTGAGGTGCTGGTGGTAGTGGTGTCTTCAGCGACCAGGGTGGTGTCCGTGCCCAGGGGTCCGGTGCCGGAGGGTGCAACCGGTCCGCGGAGGGTCGCTACGGCCGCGACTCCGGCGGCGGCGAGGAAGGTCGTGCCCAGGATGGCGACTCCCGCGATCTTCAGGCGGCGCCGGAGGGTTCTCCGCTTGTGCAGCCGCTCAAGGAGTTCCTTCGTGGAGGTCTCGCGAGGGGGTCGGTTGGCCATGAACAGAGTGTAGCAGAGCAACGAACCAGCCCCCGTGGGCCGGAAGCGGGCACGGGGGCTGGTTCGGAAGGAGGCGCGGGTTGATAGGGCCGTGTGTCAGGCGGCTCCAGCCAGGGCGGTGGAGTACTCCTCGAGACTCAAGCGCACCGAGTGATCCGCGAGTTGGACGAGCAACGCGACGTGATTCACCTCTGTGGGCGTCACGGCGCCGCTCTGGGCGCCCAACCGGGCGAACGTGTCGAGCTCGCCGAGCGCGCCGATGGTGCGGAGCATGAGGTCGCGGTGGTCGCGAGGAGAGACCGCCTCGAAGGCGCAGGCCGCGAACGAGAGCGAGTCGATGGCCGCCCGCCTCATCTGCGAGCGGAGCCCGGGGTTGTCTTTCAAGGGGAACTTTCCGGCGAGCTGATCCACGTAGGTGGTCAGAGAACCCAGACGGTCCACGGCCGTCTTGACGGCGTGGGCGCACCCCGGGTCGCAGGATTCGAATGCTGCGGCTATCGGTGTGGGCTGGTGCATGTGTCGCATCCCCGTTTCGGTGGCTCTTGCCTGGTAGAACGTCTTCTCAGGCCGCGGGGATACGGGTCAGTTGAGTCGAGGACGCCGGGCGCCGCCGGGACGACGCTCAGTCGCAGGCGACGATACCGAGGTGGGTCGGATCCCACGTGCGGGTGGTGTTGCGTCCGGCCTCTTTGGCGGCGTACATGGCATCGTCCGCTCGGGTCACCAGGTCCTTCAAAGTGTCGGCGTCCTCGGGGAAGACGGCGATGCCCAGGCTCACGGTTACCGGGGGTAGCTCGACATCGGTGATGGCGGCCACGGCGGCGCGTATGCGTTCCGCCAACACGCATGCACTCTCTTTGTCCGTGTCCGGCAGGATCACCGCGAACTCCTCGCCTCCGATACGACAGGCTGAGTCGTACGTGCGGATGGTGTTCCGGAGCGTGGCCCCGATCTCGGCCAAGACCTCGTTACCCACCATATGGCCGTGCTCGTCGTTGGTGCGCTTGAAGTGGTCGAGGTCGGCGATGATGAGGCTGGCGGTCGATTGGCTGCGCACGCTGCGGGCGAGTTCCCCTCGCAGCAGCTGGAAGAAGTAGCGCTGGTTGACGAGCCCGGTGAGGGGATCGAAGACGGCGAGGTGGGCCAGGTGGCGGTTGGTGCGGTAGAGCGTGAAGCGCGCCACCCCGTAGGCGAAGCCGCCGACGCTGAGGCCGGCGATGACGCAGGCCAGCCGAAACACCGATTCCTGGCCGGGCTTCCAATCGATGGTACTCGCAATGACCCAGGGGAAGGTGATTCCCACGATGAGGCCGAACGCGAGCATGAAGGCGAGGATCCACCCCATGTCCACGTCCCTCCCCGCGACCACATGTTGCGGCGGCCGATGTGTGAGTCCGGCCACCTCCAGACGCTCGCGCACGTCCTCGCGGAGCACCTCGCTCTCCAGTGTGGTGGCATTCGTCTTGTTCATCTACTTTGTTATCGGCTAGGACGGGTACGAGGCTTAGAGGTCCCTACGCCTGAACAGCAACGCGGCGGCGAGGAGACAGGCGGCGAGGTAGAACAATCCGTAGAGGAGAGGCCCTGCCGCCGGCGGGAGCGGCTCCCCGAAGGGGCCGGTGAGGAATTGGCCGGCGAGGCCGGCGTTCCGCGGCGCCAAACCGCTCAGGGCCATGCGGAAGAAGGTATCGGTGGGGGCCAGATAGTGGACCGCTCCGCCGAGAGAGGCGGCCGTCTCGTTGCTCAGGAGCTTCCCGATCTGCTGCACGATCCCCCCGATGAAGGCCACCCCGAACAGCATGAGGGTGCCGATCCCGGTGGCGACCGGTGACAGCGCCGCCGTGCCCAGGGACACCAGCCCGAGGACGATGAGTCCTTCGCCCAGGAGGAGCAGTAGCGCTTGGACGGGGTGGGGGGGAGCGTACCCGGAGAAGACCCGTGTGAGGATCAGTATGCTTCCGCTCAGGAGTACGGCGTATGCCACGAATACGCTGGCGTACCCCAGATACCGCCCCAGGAGGACTTGGGTGCGGGAAACCGGGCGGGTGACGATCGTCTGGAGGGTGCCGTTCTCGGCGTCACCGGAGATCATGCCAGCGGCGAGAAACACCACCAGCATGGTGCTCAAGAAGCTGGTCACGAAGAGGCCGAAGCTGAGCATCTGGTACGCGGCCAGGTCGCGGAAGAAGTCGGCGCCGAGGCCGGCCACGAAGTCGATTGCTCCACCGGTGGTCGGGCCGATCCTCGGGGTTCTCAACTCGCGGAAGGAGAAGTACGCCCCCGTGCCGTAGAGCGCCACGAAGGCGACCGTCATCACGAACCCCACGAGGATGATGCGGCGGCGGATGCCCTCCTTCCAGGTGAGACCCGCCAACAGGAACACCGGGGCGGCGCTCTCCCGCAGGGTCGAGCGGAACCCCCGGGGGTCGGTGTGGGGATTCACGGCTCCTGTCTCCGCGAGTGCTGGTGCTCCCGCACCAGGTGGACGAAGGCCTCCTCGAGCGTCTGGCGCACCAGGCCCGCCTCGAACACGGGCACCTCGTTCTCCACCAGGACACGGATCACGTCCGGCACTTCGTTCGCGGCCACGCCCGGGACGCGGAGTACCCCATCGGCGAGGGACGGCGGGTCCCATCCCGCACGGATCGCAACGTCGCTCAGGCGAGTGAAGGCGTCGGCGCTCATGTCTCCCACGCTCACGCGCAGGCCTGGGCTGAGGAGCAACTCGTCGGTGGTGCCTTGAGCGATGATCGCGCCGTGATCGATGACGGCCAATCGGTCGCACACCCGCTCCACTTCGGTGAGGAGGTGGCTGTTCAGGAAGACGGTCATGCCCCGCTCCCGCAGGTGGACGAGGATATCGCGCACGTCAAGTCGGCCGAGGGGGTCGAGGGCGCTGGTGGGTTCGTCCAGGAAGACGATCTCGGGGTCGCCCACGAGCGCCTGGGCCAGTCCCAGCCGCTGCTGCATGCCCTTGGAGTACTCGCCGGTCTTGCGATCGGCGGCGTCGGAGAGGCCCACGAGATCGAGAAGGTGTGAGTAGTCCCCGTCCGACCGTGCAAGCCGAGTGTGCAACCCTACGATCTCGCGGCCTGTGAGCCAGAACGGAAAGCGGAACTGTTCGGGGAGATAGCCTATGCGGCGCTGCACCGGGCGGGTGCCCGGGCGACCGCCGGCCACCCGCACCTCGCCCGCGCTCGGGCGCACGAGGCCGGTGAGGATCTTCACCAGCGTGGACTTGCCCGCTCCGTTCGGTCCCAGGAAGCCGAAGACACTACCTCGCTCCACCTGGAGGTCCACACCCACCAGGGCGCGCGTGCGACCGTAGCTTTTCGCCAGGCCGACGCAGGTGATCGCCGGCCGATCCGCGAAAGGACGGGCGGGTTGAAGATCGGCGGGTTGAAGATCCGCGTGCATCGTCCGGCGCCGCTCTACCCGATCAGCCGGCGGCGCATGCTGCGGAGGGCCAGCTCCACGAACACAGCCGTGGTCACCATCAGATATGCGAGCTCGAGCAGCGAGTGGGTGCCAAGCCGGTCGAGCATGATGCCTCGGGTCAGGTCGATGGCCGACGTGAGCGGCACCGCCCACGCCACGGGCTGCAGGAACTCAGGGATGCGTGACAGGGGGAAGAAAGCGCCGGTGAGCATCTGCACCGGGAAGATCACGCCGCTCAGGAAGAAGTTGAAGTACTCGGTCTGCCGCACCTTGCTGGTTATGAGGAGCGAGAGAGCGGCGAACTGCACGCCCACCAGGAATTGCAGCGCCAGGATGGCGGGCGCCCACACCAGGTCGAGCCGGCCGAAGATGGCGAGACTCACCATGAGCGCCCCCGCGTTGATCACCGCGCGCGTGGCCCCCCACGAGATCTCGCCGAGGCTCACCTCCTCCGGGCTCACCGGGGTGGAGATGATGGCGTCGAACGTACTCTGGAAGGCCATGCGGAAGTACGAGCCGTACGTGCACTCGAAGGTGGCCTGCATGATGGAGGTGACCACGATGATGCCGGGGGCGACGAACGTGAGATAGTCCACCCCGTCGATCTGGTCCACGTAGAAGCCGACTCCCAATCCGAGTGCGAGCAGGTAGAGGTAGGGTTCTATGAGCGGCGGGAAGAGATTCGTCTTCCAGAGTTTGACGAACACGTAGGCGTTGCGACGCCACACCTGCACGAAGCGTCGGCTCACGGCGGCGAGGCCGCGGCGGGCCACCGGGCGACGACCGCCGGGTGCGTCGGCTGCGAGCGGAGGGCATGCGGCGAAGGTGTGCTCGGCGGGGCTCATTCGCGGATCTCCCGGCCGGTGAGCTTCATAAAGACGTCCTCCACGGAGGCCGGGCGGAGGCGGGTGTCGCACTCGCCGTAGCGCGTCACCAGGGGCGATAGTTCCTCGCTCGACGATCCGTACAGGTAGAGGCGCTGGCCGCTCCGTTGCCGTTCGAGGCGCGGCAGTTCGGCGGCGATCTCCTCCTCCACGTGAGCGTCGGCCACGATCTCGAGTACGAACTCGCCCACGTGTCGGCGCACGAGCTCCAGGGGACGCCCGCTGGTGATGATCCGTCCCCTGTCCATGATGTAGAGGCGGTCGCAGAGCTTCTCCGCCTCTTCCATGTAATGGGTGGTGAGCAGGAAGGTGAGGCCCTGCTCGCGCAGTTCGAGGAGGCGGTCCCAGATGAGATGCCGCACCTGGGGGTCGAGGCCCGTGGTGGGTTCGTCGAGGATGACGATGTCCGGTTCGTTGAGGAGCGCTCGGGCGATCACCAATCTCCGTTTCATACCGCCCGAGAGGTGCATGATCACCGTGTCACGCTTCTCCCAGAGTTCCATGAATTCGAGCAGCGCCTTCGCCCGATCGGCCACGTCGGGCCCGCGCATGCCGAAGTAGCGGGCGTAGATCATGAGGTTGTCCCACACGGAGAGGTCGGGGTCCAGGTTGTTCTCCTGCGGCACGACGCCCAGGCGGGATTTCACGCTCCGCGGGTCGGCGAGCACGTCGGTGCCGAACACCCGAAGGCTCCCGGCCGTCGGTTCCGCCAGGCAGTAGATCATCTTCATCAGCGTCGTCTTGCCGGCGCCGTTCGGGCCGAGGAAGCCGAGGAAATCGCGGGGCAGAACGTAGAAATCGACGTCGTTGACAGCGACGAGGTCGCCGTAGCACTTGAGGAGCCCATGCGCTTCGATCAGGGCGTGGGCGCGGTCGATGTCGGGGGCCGGGTTCGCCATGCCTCAATGGTAGCAGTGCCCGGCGCTCGTCACCCGCCGGTGCCTCCCCGTTCTTCTGGGGCTGCGGGCGGACGAGCACCCTGTCCTTGACGTGGGGTGGCCGGGCTGCTTGACTGTCCGGACCATGCGAGCCTCAGTCATAGCCGCGTCGTCGTGACAGGGTCTTCCGGCCGGCCCCGGGTCGTGGTGTTACAGCATGCGGCTTGTGAGCCCCTGGGCACGCTGGAGCCGCTCTTCGCGGCCGCGTTCGATCTCGAGGTGCTGCGCCCGTACGAAGACCCACCGGCGTATCGGCGAGCGGTCGAATCGCTGCTGGGGGACGGCGACCTGGACGGTCTGATCGCGCTCGGAGGGCCCATGTCGGTATACGATCACGCCGCCGTGGAAGGTCTCGACGACTCCCTCCGCCTCCTGCGGGCCGTCCTGCATTGGGATGCACCCATCCTTGGGATCTGTCTGGGTTCCCAGCTGCTCGCGTGGGCGCTTGGGGCTCAGGTGCGTGCCGGTTCCACCATGGGTCTTCGGAAGGAGATCGGCTGGTTCCCGGTGTCGCTCACGGAACGGGGGCGCGTTGATCCCGCCTTTCACGGCTTCGACGAGCGCCGGCCCGTGTTCCATTGGCACGGCGACACCTTCGATCTGCCCGAAGGCGCCTGGCTGCTCGCTTCGAGCGCCGCGTACCCCAACCAGGCCTTCCGTCACGGTCGGTGGGCGTACGGGGTGCAGTTCCACGTGGAGGTGACCCCGTCTCTGGTGGAGCAGTGGACAGAGGAGTATGCGGCCGAGCTGTCGGCCTTGGACCATGTCGACGCGGCCGCGGTCACCGCTCCTTCGTCCGAGAACGCCGAGACGCTCGCTCGAACCGCCGGCGTGTTGGGCGAGCGGTTCGTGGAGTGCGTGACCGAGTACCGGCGGCGGCGGGCCGCCGCCGCCGAGTGAGGTGGCCGGTATGATCCCGCGCATCGTGGTGCTCGAACACTCGCCTCGTGCGCCCCTCGGCGCTCTGGAGCCGGTGCTGGCGGCTGGGGCGGAACTCATCGTCGTGAGGGCCTGCGGGGGGCCGCCGGAGGTGGAGATGGAGGCCGCGGCCTTGATCGCGGACCTCATGGCCCATGGTTCCTACGACGGCCTCATCGCCCTCGGCGGCTCGATGGGGGTGTACGAGCAGCAGCAGTATTCGTGTTTGAGCGGGTCCCTCCGCCTGGTGGGAGACGCAGTGCGTCGCGAGGTTCCCATACTGGGGCTGGGCCTCGGTTCGCAGTTGCTGGCCGAGTCCCTCGGCAGCCCGGTGTTCCAAGGGGCGAACCGGGGCCTGCCCGAGGAGATGGGCTTCATGCCTCTCTACCTGACCAAGCAGGGGGGCTCCGACGGCGCCATGCGCATCTTCGCCACCTCGGAGCCGCAGCTCTTCTGGCACAGGGATACGCACGACGTGCCCGAGGAGGCCGTGCACTTAGCATCGACGGCGGTGTACCAGACGGCCGCCTTCCGCTGGGGACGGTGGTCGTATGGGTTCCAATTCCACGCGGAGGCCACGGCCGACATAGTGGAGCAGTGGACGGAGGAGGACGCCTCCCAGTTGGAGGCCCGAGGCATCGACCGCCGGGCCCTGGTGGCTCAGGCGTGGATGCTGGACGATCTGATCCGGGAGAAGGCCGATCGCCTCGCGGAGCTGTTCCTGAGCTGGGTGCGGGAGAGGTCGCCCGGTCTGCGTTAGCTCCGACCGGGCGCGGCCGGGGCTAGGCCCAGCGCCTGACGGACGAGAGCGAGCGCTTCGGCCGGCGAGGAGGCGTACCACACTCCCGAGGTGCCATCGTCTCGTTGTAAGCGCCATCCGTCGAGTATCACCACCGGTCGACCCACCTTCGCCGCCAACCCGATCTCCGAGAGCGTCCCGTACCCGCCGCCCACGGCGATCACGGCGTCGCCGCTGCTGACCACAGCCAGGTTCCGGGCGTGTCCCATGCCCGTGGCCACCACCAGGTCGAGGTAGGGATTGCCTTCGGACCGGTCGTGACCGGGGAGGATGCCGAGGGTGCGGCCCCCGGCCTCCTTGGCGCCACGGGCGGCGGCGGCCATGACGCCGCCCAGTCCACCGCACACCAGCACGGCACCCGCTTCCGCCACGCGCCGGCCCACTTCCTCGGCCGCCGCATACTGCTCCGCCGTGGCCTGCCCGGCCCCGATGACGCTGATGTACAGCTCGTTCATGAGGGAGAGGATAGCACTGTCGCCGCACTTCGCACGGCCACGCCCCGGTGGCCGCCCCGCCGAGCGCGGTTGCCTCCGGCGTCCGGGGGGGCGCGGCGGGTTCGGCCGTCTGGTGCACCTCCCGCCGTGCCCGCCGTGTCCCGCGCCCGCAGCGGGTCAGGTGTCCTGCGCGAGCACGGTCTCGAGCAGGTGCAGGGCTAGCTCCTTGTCCAGCGGTTCGTTCCAGTTGCCGCACTTCGGCGACTGCACGCACGAGGGGCAGCCGTCTGCGCAGCCGCAGTCCTTGATGAGACGCAGGGTGTCGCGGAACCATTGCTCGACCCGCTCTAATCCCAGGCGGGCGATCCCCACCCCGCCCGGGTGTCCGTCGTAGACGAAGATCGTGGGTAGTTCGGTCTGCGCGTGCAGGGGCGTGGAGAGCCCGCCGATATCCCATCTGTCGCACATGGCCAGAAGGGGCAGGAGGGCGATGAGCGAGTGTTCCACCGCGTGCAGTGCCCCCGGGAGCCGAGGCAGCTGCCGCTCGTCGGCGAGGAGCTCCAAGGGAAACGTGAACCAGACGCCCTCCGTGAGGAAGTGTTGGGCGGGGAGGTCGAGTTCCTCGCTGCCGAGCACCTCGTCGCCGCCCAGGCGCTTCTTCTGGAACGCCACGACCTGCGAGGTCACCGCCAGCACGCCGAGATGCATGGTGAGCGGCCCGAAGGGCGCGCTCATCTCCTGGGACAGGATCTCGGTGGCGGATTCCTTGCGCGGATGCGTGTAGTAGGCGTCGAAGAAGCGGCGCACGGCTGCCACCCGCCCCTCGATATCCAGCCGGCTCACGAAGTAGGTGTCGCCCATGTGCAGGTAGACGGCCCCGGGATGAAGGAAGGAGAAAGCCGACTCGGCTTCTTGGGTGCCGATGATGTCGCCGGTGTCCTCGTCGACGATCGTGAACTGGTCGGGCGAGGAAGAGCGCAGGCTTATCTCGCCGGCCGGATACCCACTGCCGCTCACTATCCAGGAGTCGAAGCCGCGGTTGAGACCCCCGTTAGCGACTTCCCGGTCGGCGGCGTCCACGAGGCCCGGGCCGAAGTACTCCTCATCTTCGGTCACCAAGGGCGACTCGTAGGCCGCCGCCACCAAGTGGCGGCCGTGGATGTACGGATTCGCGAAGTCGATGGTGGCGGCTTCCACCGGCCGGCCGAGGAGCTCGTCCGGATTGCGCACGAAGAACTGCTCGAGGGCGTCGTTCCCGGCCACCAGGATGGCGAGGCTCTCACCCTTACCCCTGCCCGCACGGCCCCACTGCTGCCAGAGGCTGGCGACCGTGCCCGGGTAGCCCACGGTGATGACCGCGTCGAGGGCGCCCACGTCGATGCCCAACTCGAGCGCGTTCGTACTCACCACTCCGAGGAGTTCCCCTTCGAAGAGGCGCTTCTCGATCCCCCGCCGTTGTTCCGGGGTGTAGCCCGCACGGTAGGGGGAGAGGCGCTTGGCTAGGTTGGCGTCGCGCTCGGAGAGCTTCTCCACCGCATACCGGTTCACCAGTTCGGCCGCGCGCCGCGACTTCGTGAAGCAGATGGTGCGCACGCCACGGCGTACCAGTGCGGCCAGGAGTTCCGCCGCTTCCACGGTGTTGCTGCGCCTCAGGTTCAGGTGCTCGTCGGCGAGCGGCGGGTTCCACAGGAGGATCTTGCGGCGGCCGCTGGAGGCGCCGTCGTCGTCCACAGGAGTGACGGGCAGCCCCGTCAGGCGTTGGGCGTGTTCCGGGGCGTTCCCTATGGTGGCCGAAGCGAGGATGAAACGGGGGTCGGCCCCGTAGAAAGCGGCGGTGCGTCGCAGGCGGCGGAGCACGTTGGCCACGTGGCTCCCGAATACCCCACGATACGTGTGCGCCTCGTCGATCACCACGTAGGCCAGGTTGAAGAAGAAGTCTCCCCAGCGTTCGTGGTGCGGCAGCATGGCCATGCTGATCATGTCGGGGTTGGTGAGCAAGAGGCGGGCCCGCTTGCGCGCGAGCCGCCGGGCCTCCGGCGGTGTATCTCCGTCGTACACGGCGAGTTCGATCTGCTTTCCCGCGAGAGGCCGCAGGCGGCGTATTTGGTCTTGGGCCAAGGCCTTGGTGGGGTAGAGATACAGCGCGCGGGCGTTCCGGTCGCGGTGCAAGAGGTCGAGTACCGGCAGGTTGAAGCACAGACTCTTGCCGGAAGCCGTTCCCGTGGTGACGATGAGGTGTTCTCCCCTGCGGCTGACGTCCCAGCAGGCGCGTTGGTGAGTCCAGAGTCTCCGGATCCCCATGAGGCCCAGGGTCTCCGCCAGGTGAGGGTGGAGCTCGGCAGTGGGCACGTCCGCAGTGCGGCCGGCGCGCGCGGGCAGCGTGGTGCCTCCCTCTATCTGGGGATGGCTGTCCGGAGTGAAGATCTCGAAGAGTGTGGGGCTCGAGCCCATGATCATTCCGATTATTCCTCGCACGGCCGGTTGCTCCTCGTGGAAACGCGGTGAACGCAGCCACCCTACGTCTGCGCCGCCGGCCGTGACATACGACGAGGGTCGGAGAATGGCGTCCAACGCTCCAGCGTCCGACGCTCCGATGATACTCCCCGGAGCGGACGGTCTCCGTCTCGCACTCGGCCGTGTCCTCTGCTCGGTTCGGCGCGCTGCTATACTTCCGCGATCATGGCCGCTGCAACCCGTAGGCTCACCATCTGCGCAGCCCTCGCGCAATCCGTCGAAGCGTCGTCGTGACCGTCGCCGTCGCGACCGCCCTCGTCGCAGCCGTCGCGCTCACCGCCGTCTATCTCTTCCTCTACCTCCAGGACCGGGAGCGTTTCCTCGGTCTGTGGACGATCGCTTGGGCTTTCAACGCGGTCCGCTACCTCGCGGAATTGACGGCCGTCGCGTGGAGTGACAGCGGCGTGTGGGAGCCCGTGAGCCATACAGCGGGCCTGATCGTGGCCGGTCTGCTCGTCGCGGGAGCCCGTACCCTCGCGGAGGGCGGGAGTGTCAGGTCGCGGATCCTCGTTTTTGCCGTCGCGGCCGGCGCCCTCTGGGCGTGGGGCGCGTGGCTGGCCGGAGCATCGTTCCTGGTTGCCTCCATGCCGGTTCGCGCGCTCATGGGGGTAGGGTTTCTCTGGGCCGGGCACATCGTGTGGCGGGCTCGCATCCTGCGCGGGGTGGGCAGGCCGGTGGTGGCGGTGGCCTTCCTGCTGTGGGGTATCCACAAACTCGACTACCCGTTCCTTCGGCCCGTGGGGTGGTTTGCTCCGTGGGGATTCGGCCTCTCGGCGGTGTTCGAGATCATCGTCGCCTTCGGCATAATGGTGGTCTACTTCGAGAAGGTGCGGTCTCAGGCCGAAGCTCGTTTCAGCGCCCTGTTCGAGGAGAACCTGTGCGTCATGGCTCTGGTGGACGAGGAGAGCGGCTTGATCGTCGACGCGAACCCGGCTGCCTGCGCATTCTACGGGTACGGGCGAGACCAGTTCCGAGGCATGCACGTGCGGGCTTTGAACGAGCATCCCGACGCCGAGTGGCGGCCCCTTGTCATTCCCGATGCCAGGGCGAGCCGAGCGCCGTTTCGCTTCCGCAACCGCCTGGCGAGTGGAGCGGTGCGGGAGGTGGAGACCTACTACACGTTGGTAGAGGTGGGTGGGAGGATACTTCAGCATGTCATCGTGCACGACATCACCGAGCGCGTGCGGGCGCAGCGCGACCTCGTCGCGAGTGAAGAGCGCTTTCGACTCCTGGCCGAGAACGCGCACGATTTCATCTTCCGCTTTCGGCTGACCGGACAGCGCGGCTTCGAGTATGCGAGTCCGGCGGCGGAGGCGGTCCTCGGGTTCACGCCGCAGCAGTTGTACGAGGACTACTCGGCGGCTTTCGAACGCGTGCATCCCGGCGACCGCGCCGAGGTCGCCCGGATCTTTCGAGGGAAGGGCGGCGACACGGCGGCGGATCCCATTCGGCTTCGGCGGCCCGATGGAGAGATGGTCTGGACCGAAGCACGCCTCACGGTGGTGCGCGATGGCGCGGGGGAGCCTGTGACGCTGGAAGGCATCGTCCGGGACGTCACGCCTCAGCGGCACAAAGACGAAGAAATCCGTCGTCTGCTGTCCGCCCTCGAGCAGATGGCCGAGGTGGTGGTGGTGACCGATGTGGCCGGCGACATCGTCTACGTCAATCCGGCGTTCGAGCGGGTCACCGGCTACGTGCGAGACGAGGCACTGGGCCGGAACCCCCGCTTCCTCAAGAGCGGTCGCCAAGGCGAGGGCTTCTATCGCGAACTGTGGGACACGATCCTCTCCGGCTCCGTGTGGTCCGGCCGCTTCACGAACCTCAAGAAGTCCGGGGACACCTACGAGGAGGAGGTGACCATCTCCCCCGTGCGCGATGCCGAGGGGAGTATCGTCAGCTTCGTGGCGGTGAAGCGGGACATCACGCGCGAACTCGTCTTGGAGGAGCAGCTCGTTCAGAGTCAGAAGCTCGAAGCGGTGGGACGACTGGCCGGCGGCATCGCGCACGACTTCAACAATCTCCTCACCACGATCGGCGGCTACGCCGACATCCTCGCGGGCACGCTCGCCGATGGCGATCCCCGTAGCGAGGATCTCGCCGAGATCAAGCAGGCCGCCGACCGGGCCGGCGATCTCACCCGGAGACTGCTGGCCTTCTCGCGGCGAGAGGTCGTGCGGCCCGAACCGGTGGACGTGGGCCGTACCGTGGCCGGGATGGCGTCCATGCTGCGCCGGATGATCGGTGGTTCCATCGAGCTGGTGACGGAGCTTGCGCCTGGCCCTCTGGTGGTGATCGCCGACCCCGGGCAGGTGGAGCAGGTCGTGATGAACCTGGTGCTGAACGCGGCCGACGCCATGCCCGAAGGTGGTATGGCCTATGTGGGTGTGGAGGCCGTCGAACTGGATTCGACCGCAGCCGCCGTTCACGGAGTGGAGGCTTCGGGCGCGTACGCGCGGTTGACCGTTCGCGACACGGGGTCGGGCATGGACGAGGAGGTACGGCTCCATCTCTTCGAACCCTTCTTCACCACCAAAGCGCCCGATCGGGGCAGCGGCCTCGGCCTCGCGACCGTATACGGGATCGTGGAAGCGACGGGTGGCTCCGTGGGAGTGGTGAGCGCCCCGGGCGAAGGGTCGGAGTTCGAGGTGCTGCTCCCCCTCCGCGACATCGTTCCCGTTTCGCAGCGTCAGCCGCTGAGGGCGGCCGTTGCCAGACCCGCCGGGATCGAGACGATCCTCGTGGTGGAGGACGAGCCGGGAGTGCGGCGGTTGACCGTTCGTACGCTGCGAGGGCTGGGGTACGAAGTGCTCGAAGCCGAGGGCAGCGGTGCGGCGCTCGACATCCTGGCCAGCGACGGCGAGCGCATACGGCTCGTGGTGACCGACGTGGTCATGCCGCATATGAGCGGTGTGCAGTTGGCGCAAAGGATCGGCCGCGATCGGCCCGATCTGAACGTGGTGCTCGTCTCCGGCTATGCAAACGGTGCGATCGGGGACGGTGAGAGCGGGGAGTGGCGGTATTTTCTGCCGAAGCCTTTCACCGCTGATGAGCTCTCGCGGATGGTGCGCGAGGCCCTCGACGCGACGCCCGGCGTCCAGCAGCCCTGAGGAGGCCGTTGAAGAACTAGGGCACCCGCACGAGCCCCTCGGCGACGAGCAACTCGGCGATCTGCACGGCGTTGAGAGCGGCGCCCTTGCGAAGGTTGTCCGCCACCACCCACAGGTTGAGGCCGTGGGGCACGGTGGGATCGCGGCGGATCCGGCCCACGTACACCGGGTCGGTGCCGGTGGCGGTGATCGGCATCGGATACAACCTGGCCGTGGGATCGTCCGCCACGACGATCCCGGGGGCGGCCGACAGCAGTTCCCGTGCCCGCTCGGGAGCCAGCGGCGAGGCGAACTCCACGTTCACGGCTTCCGAGTGGCCGTTCTCCACGGGCACGCGGACGCAGGTGGCGGTGACGGCGATGGCGTCGTCACCCATGATCTTCTTGGTCTCGTCCACCATCTTCTGCTCTTCCTTGGTGGAACCGTCCGCCAGGAAGTCGTCGATCTGGGGTAGGCAGTTGAAGGCGATCTGGTAGGGGTACACCTGGATCTGCGGGGCCATGCCTTCCAGGAGTTCGTCGGACTGGCGGATGAGTTCACCGATCGCCTCTGAGCCGGTTCCCGAGACGGCCTGATAGGTAGAGACCACCACTCGGGTGATACGGGCTTCGTCGTAGAGGGGCTTGAGCGCCACTACCATTTGGATTGTGGAGCAGTTCGGGTTGGCGATGAGGCCCCGGTGCCCGGCGGCGTCGCCGGGGTTGACCTCAGGCACCACAAGCGGCACTTCCGGGTCCATGCGCCAGGCCGAGGAGTTGTCGATGACCACGCAGCCCGCGTCGCGGGCGATGGGTGCGTATGTGCGGGAGATCTCGGCGCCTGCGGAGAACAGGGCGATGTCCACACCCTCGAAGCTGTCCTCGGTGAGTTCCCGGCACTCCAGGCACTTATCGCCGAACTCGAGTTCGATGCCCGCCGACCGCTTCGAGGCGAGGGGAAGGAGCTCGGACACAGGGAAGCCTCGCTGAGAGAGGATACTGCGCATCTCTTGGCCCACCGCTCCGGTGGCACCTACCACCGCCACTCGATACTTCTGGCTCAACGAGGGTCCTCCTTATCGGAGGCCGGATCGGGGGCGGTCCGCTCTTCCAACGCCGCGGTCGAGGAGCGCCGCCCAGCCGAGCCGACCGGGAAAACTGACTACCAGCACGTGAGGGTGGATTCTACCACCCCTCCGCGCCCTGGGCCCTGGCTATCACCACGAGCCTGTCGTCCACGGGCAGAGCCGGGTCGTGATAGGCGGCGCAGGCCGCGATCACGCTGCAGGCGGTGTTGCGCAGATCCGACCCGTCGCAGTCGTGCACCACACGCGCCACGCCCTCCACGCCGAAGAGTGCCCCATCCAGTCGGCACTCGGTCACGCCGTCGGTGTACAGCATCAGGAGGTCTCCGTCCTCGAAGGAAAACGACGCCTCCTCGTACCGCGTGCCTGGATGGACGCCGAGTGGGAGGTTGGTCGGCGCCTCGAGTTCCTCCACCACACCGCCGCGCACCCTGAGGGGGGCGGGGTGGCCCGCCAACGCTACGTGCACCCGTCTCTCCTTCAGGTCGACGGTGCAGCACGTGGCGGAGGCGAAGCGTCGTGGGGATAGGAGTGGGCCGAGGAGCTCGTTTGCCCGCTCCAGGAACACGTGCGGCTCAGTGGCCACCGCCGAGATGGTCGCCAGCGTGTAGCGTACGCGGGCCGCCACACCTACGGCGTCGAGGCCCTTTCCGGAGTAGTCACCGGCGACCAGCGCCACTCGGGAGGCGGACAAGGAAAAGACATCGTAGAAGTCTCCACCCATGCGCATCAGGGTCTCGGCCGTGCTGGCGCATACTCCGAGATCGAGCCCCGGGATCGAGGGGGGATCGCGGGGGAGGAGCGCCTCCCGCACCGTCTCTAGGGCGGCCCGCTCCGAGTCCTGCACCTGGTGACGGACAAGGATGCGGCCCGCCATCTTACCGGCCGCCTCCAGAAGCTCCAAGGCCGGCTCGAAGAGCTCGGGACGGCGGTCGGCCAGATGGAGGCACCCGATCGGGCCTTCGTGCCCCTGGAGCGGGATGATGGCCACCGATTCGAATCCTTCCACGATGCAGCGGCCCCGCGTGTCTCCCAGGACTTCGCGGGAGAAGTCGCTCATGATCGTGCCGAGGTGCCCCGACAAGAAGGAGCCCTCGGCGGTGTAAAAGGGGTGCCCGTGATCGACCGCGCCCACTGACACCCGTCCGCACACACACTCGGAGCCGTCGACGATGATCTCGTCCCGGAGGAACGCATGAGGGGAGCCGCTGGAAGCGATCACCGGGTACCAGTCGCGCCCGTCGCTGTCCGGTTGCTTGAGTCGAACCAACGAAGACTCACATCCTGTGAACTCCCGAGCCCACTCGGCGAGGGCGGTGGCGGCCGTGACGAAGTCGGGGGCTTCGCTGATTCGGTCGACGAGTTCGGTTATGTGGTTGAGATCGTGCATGGGGGAGATTGTAGAAGATATTCCCGCGTTTGGTGAAGCGACCGAACAGGCGTCCGTTGGTCTCTGCGGCGCGGCGCCAGGCGGCGCCCTCGGTCACGCCCGTGGCGAGCGGCTCCTAGCGCTCCAGATAGCCCACCACACATTCGGCGAAGCGGCTGAAGTCTTCGAAGCGACGCGCGTTGCGATGCAGTTGTTCGAGGTCGAGCTCGACGTAGCCGTGTTGAAGGATGTTGCGGAAACCCGCCATCCGTGCGAGACTACGCGGCGCACCTCCCCGGTCCGCCGGGTGGGTGCGGTAGCGAAGCTGCCGGGTCAAGGGAATCGGGTGCGACACCCGAACGGTCCCGCCGCTGTGATCGGGGAGTGAACCCGCGAGGTGCCACTGTCCTTCGACTTTCGATCCTCCAGAGGATCGGGGCAAGGGGGATGGGAAGGCGCGGGGGAGCGACGATCCGAGAGTCAGAAGACCTGCCCGAGCAGCTGGTAGGCTCCCCGCGTAGAGGGAGCCCTGCCAGGAGATGATGGCAAAGTCTCCGGCCTTGACAGGCTGGGGGCTTTTCTTTTTGCCCCTGCGTCAACCTTTCGAGGAAGGGGGCAGGAGTGGCTATGCAGATCGAACGGGCGCGTTCGCATGGGGTGATGACAACCTGAGCCGCGCGACCCGCCCCTCGTTTCTCTTCTCGGCTGCCGTGTCGGTGGGCGTGTTGTTGGCGTGCACGGCGGTGGTGGAAGCGGCTGTGCGCATCGCCGGGGTGGCGTCGTTCATCTTCCCGGCCCCCTCCGCGGTGCTCGGCTCGCTGGTGGGCGCGCCGGGACTGTTCGCCCGGCACGCGTTGGTGACGCTCGGCGAGGCCGGGGCCGGTTTGGTCCTCGCGGGTGCCGCCGCGCTTCTCTTTGCGGCCGCCGCCGTTCACTCACGAGTCTTCGACCGCCTGCTGACGCCGGTGGTGGTGGTGTCCCAGACCATCCCGGTGATCGCGCTGGCCCCGCTGTTGGTGCTGTGGTTCGGCTACGGGTCGGCCCCACGGGTGGTCATCTGCGCGCTCATCGCCTTCTTCCCGATGGCGATCACTTCCCTCGAGGGCCTGCGGTCGGCCGACGCCCGGCTGCTCTTGCTGCTGGATTCCGTGGGCACCTCGCGCTGGGACGTGTTCTGGCGGGTGCGCCTTCCCGGCGCCGGGCCGTTCCTCGCCGCGGGTGTCCGCACCGGCGCGACGCTCAGCCTGGTGGGAGCCGTGGTGGCCGAGTGGACCGGCACCGACCGGGGTCTGGGCTACCTGGTGTTGAGCGCGAACGCTCGGTTGGCGACGGCTCAGTCGTTCGCTGCGGTTCTCGTGATCTCGCTCCTCGGCTTGGCCGCCTACGGCGCGACCGGCCTGCTCGAACGACGTGTCGCATGGTGGAAACAACCGGCCGTCCTCGGCCGGACGACATCGAAGGAGATGATCCGAACATGAGGGCTTCCACTTTCGGTCGCGGCGACGCCCGCGCCTGCCGCGGCCGTGCCGCCGCCCACTTCTATGCCCTCGCTCTGGCGGCGCTCCTCCTCACGCTGGGGTTCGCGGCCGGTTGCGGCGGCTCACCGCAGAGAGCGACCACGAAAGCGGCAGCGACGACCGCGGCACCAGAGACCACGACGCCGCCCGCATCCGACGCCACGACTGCGCCAGAGGTGGCCGAGATCGACCTGATCATGGATTGGGTCCCTTGGGTACTCGACATCCCCGTCGACGTGGCCCAGGCCAGGGGCTTCTTCGCCGACGCCGGCCTCACGGTCACCCAGACCATCCCCACCGGCCCCACCGACGTGGTCAAGTTCGTGTCCACCGGCAAGAGCCAGTTTGGTCTCTACTACGCTCCGGACGTACTGATGGCGCGGGCCGAGGGCGCTCCGGTGATATCCGTGGCGGCCCTGATGGGTCACGCTCCCGTGGGTCTGGCGTTGAAGCCGGGTCTCACCGCGGTCACCCCCGCCGACTTGGTGGGCAAGACGGTCGCCGTGCCGATGATCCCCTCAGTGCGGGCTTCATACGACTCCATGCTGAAGGCGGGTGGGGTCGATCCGGCGGCGGTCACTCTGGTAGATCCCGGCTTCAACCTGGTGGCTCCCCTCCTCGCCGGCACGTACGACGCGGTGGCCTTCACGGCCTTCGGTGAGCTGGTGGAGGCCGACCTGGCCTCCGGCGAGGAACTGGGCTACCTCGACTTCCGCGACTGGGGCTCGCCCGACTACGCCTTCATGAATCTCATCACCAGCGCCGACTTCGCCACGGAAAGCCCGAACACGGTGCGGGCCTTCGTCGCCGCCACTCTCGCCGGTCTCGACTACGCCGCCACCCACCCCGAGGAAGCGGTCGACATCTACATTTCGGCCCACCCGGAACTCGATCGGGACACCCTCCTCGCCCAGTGGGAGGCGACGATCCCCTCGCTTGCCCTGGCCTCCCCCGGCGGCTCCGCCGGCGGGCAGGACGTATCGGCCTGGCAGGTACTGCACGACTGGATGATCGATGTGGGCCTGTTGGCGGCGCCGGTGGATGTCGCGCCCGCGCTGACCAACGAGTTCCTGCCGCGGTAGAGGTCGAGGCGGCCGCCACGTCATGTCGCGTCCTGACACATCCGTCACCTGCGCGCCGGCGCCCCCGGGGCGCACCGGCGCCGTGCCCGAGCGGGCACTCGTCGCCCCCGCGCGGCCGACCGGCTGCGCGGAAGTGTGGATGCGCGGGGTGAGCTTGGGGTATCCCACCCGCGACGGCTTCGCCCTGGTGCTCGAAGGTATCGATCTGCATCTGTGCTCCGGGGAGCGCCTGGCCGTGGTGGGGGCCAGCGGCTGCGGGAAGAGTACGTTGCTGCACGCGTTGGCCGGACTCCTGCAGCCTGTTCGGGGATCGGTGTGCGTGACCGGGTTCCCGGAGGGCGCGGGTGGGGCGGCCGGGCGCGCCGCCGCCGCCTCGTCCATTGCGTGCCCGCGCGATCACGCCGCCTACATGTTCCAGAACGACCTCCTGCTGCCGTGGAAGCCGGCGCTCGCCAATGCCGCGTTCGCCGGAGAACTGGCCCTCTCGAGCGGTCCGATGTGGTCGGGTCGCAGGCGCTCGCGCGCGGCCCGGGAGGCGATTCGGGAACGGGCGCGCTCGCTGCTCTGTGAGTTCGGTCTCGGTGATTCACTCCATCTGTTCCCCCACCAGCTTTCGGGTGGGATGCGTCAGCGGGTGGCGCTGGCTCGGACGCTGGCCCTCGGCCGCGGCCTCGTCCTGCTGGACGAGCCCTTCGGGAGCCTGGATGCCCTCACGAGGTCCGATCTCCGTGACTGGATGGTGCGGGTGATGGACACGCACGCGGCCACGTGGGTGCTCGTGACCCACGACGTGGACGAAGCCGTGCAACTCGCGGATCGAGTGGTGGTGCTCGGCGGTCACCCCGCCTCCGTCCAGGGCAGTGTGGATGTGACCTCGGTGCGCGGTCATCCGGAGGAGACCGAAGGTCGCCTCCTCGGCGGTGGGCTCCGCGGCGCCGCGGCCCGGGTGCACGACCTGCTGCACGAAGGGAGAGGACATTGACACCTGAGAACCGCGTGCCGGCTCTTGGATCGAACACATGGCCGGGGTGGTCGGGCCTCCTCGAACAGACGCTGGCTGGGATCGGGCCGCTGGATGCGGACGCGGCGGCGGCCGCCGCCGCGCGGGCCGCCAACCTCGCCATACCGGCCGGGAGCCTGGGCAGGATGCTGGACTTGGCCGTGCGTCTCGCGGGGATTCAGCGCACCCTCGCGCCGGCGTTCCCGCGCAAGGCGGTGGTGGTCATGGCCGGCGACCACGGGGTCGTGCGGCGCGGGGTGAGCGCCTTCCCGGCGGAGGTGACGCCGCAGATGGTGGCCAACTTCGCCCGAGGCCGGGCAGCCATCAACGCGCTGGCCGTCTCTGCCGGGGCGCGGGTGTTGGTCACCGACGTCGGCGTGGCCGCCGACCTTCCCGCCTCCGTGGGCCTCCAGCCGGTCGCTACCGTCGCCGAGGCGCTGTCGGTGGGGGCGGTGCTGCACCGGAAGGTCCGGTTCGGCACCGACGATCTGAGTACCGGCCCTGCCTTGACCCGCGCGCAGGCGACAGCCGCCGTCGAGGCGGGGATCGACGTGGTGGAGGGTCTGGTCGCGGAGGGTCTGGACCTGGTGGCCACGGGAGACATGGGTATCGGCAACACCACTCCGTCGAGTGCGTTGGCCTGCGTGTTCACCCGTTGCGAGCCTCGGGAGGTGACGGGGCGGGGCACCGGCATCGACGATCCGGGGCTCGAGCGCAAACGTCTCGTGGTGGAGGCGGCGTTGGTCTGCAACCATCCCGACCCCGCGGACCCGGTGGGCGCGCTCGCCGCGGTGGGAGGTCTCGAGATCGCCGGTATCGCGGGCGTGATCCTTGGCGCGGCTGCCGCCCGGATCCCGGTGCTGGTGGACGGGTTCATCTCCACCGCAGGGGCCCTCGTGGCCTGTGCGCTGGCACCGGCGGCCCGCGACTATCTGATAGCCGCGCACCGCTCCCTCGAGCCCGGGCATCGCGTGATGCTGGAGTATTTGGGTGTGGAGCCGCTGCTCGATCTCGACCTGCGCTTGGGGGAAGGCACCGGTGCCGCCCTGGCGATGCCGCTCGTGGACGGCGCGGCGGCCCTCCTGGGGACGATGGCCACCTTCGCGGAGGCCGGTGTATCGGGATCGACACCGCCTGACCAGGTGGCGGCGACGCCCGCCGCGGTGGCGGCGACGCCCGCCGCGGTGGCCGTGCATGGGCACCCTGTGGCGGGGGAGCAGGCGGCATGACGTTCTGGCCCTCCGAAGGCGGCATCGCCACCGTGCAGGATATCGAAGATCTGGCCACCGCCGCCTGGCTGTCGGAGACCCTGTTCGCCGCCCTCGAGCTCCAGATCTTCGAGATCCTTGGAGAGGATTCGCTCTCGCTGAACGACCTTGCTCGTCGGTGCGGGGCCGACGTGGAGGGGTGCGCCCGACTGGCGGATGCTCTGGTGAGTCTGGGGCTGTTGACGAGTCATCGGACGTTGGGTTCGGGAGAAGTGCAGGCAGGCCCCGCAACGGTGGCCAACAGCACCCTTGCTCGCCGACACCTTCTCCGTGGTGCTCCCGGCTATCTGGGAGCCTCTCTCTCGTATCGGAGGCGCCTGGCAGGCACGTGGACCAGCCTGGCCGACGCCGTACGGCGCGGCGCGTCTCCACTCGAGCAGCCGGCGGACGAGGAGGAGGCCGCCTACCGAGGTCGCGTGCGCGACTACCTCCACGCCATGGACGACGTCGCCCGCCATAAGGCGGGCCTCATCACAGATCGGCTCGATGTGGCCCACCTCGCTCCGGGGTGCCTCGTCGATCTGGGTGGCGGGGCGGGGGCCGTGGCCTCCGAGATCCTGCGCCGCAATCCGCGGTGGCAGGGCGTGGTGCTGGACATACAGGAGGTGGTGGAGTCGGCGCAGGAGCTATGGCGCGACCGCACCGCTGCGCCCGGAATCCCTCCTGCTCCCGCCGAAACAGCGACTGCAGCGCTCGGCTCTCCCCTTTTCCCGGGTCGGCTGAGTTTTCGGGCCTGCGACCTTCTGCGGGACGACATCCCCGCTCCGCCCGACGGCGCCGATGGGTGGGGGCTCGTGGTGGCTTCGAACGTGCTGCACGTTTACGCCGCGCCGGACTCCGGTCCGCTCCTCGATCGTGCCGCGCGGGCCCTCTCCGCGACGGGTCTTCTGCTCGTGCACGACTTCTTCACCGACGGCCCCGGCCGCGGTCCCGTCAAGAGCGCGCTCTTCGACCTGCACATGATGATCAATACGTACCAGGGTCGTACGTACCCGTGGAGCTGGGTTCGCGATCGGCTCGAGTCGCAGGGATTGGTCGTCGTCGGCCCCATCCCGGTGGGAGCGCGACCCGGCGACGAGGACACCATGCTCCTGGCCGCCGCCCGGCGTCCGGAGATCCTGGCGGCCCTCCTCGCCGATCGACTGGAGGTGCTCGACGGGGCCGCGCGAGACCTGGGCTTCCGCCGCACCTCCCCCCTCCAGCCGGTGGAGGTGACCGTTGCTCCATGGGTGGAGGTCAAGTGCCGGTTCGGCTGCTCGGGCTACGACGCGGGCGGGCAGTGCCCGCCGCGCTCACCCCGCGTCGTTGACACTCAGGAGCTCCTCGCCTCCTATTCCCGGGCCCTGCTCGTGGAGGGTGAGCCGCCCACGGCCGAGTTCCACCGTCGGATGCTGGCCCTGGAGCGGGCCGCATTCCTGGGTGGAGCCCCGCGGGCTCTGGCGTTCGTGGCGGGCCCGTGTCGACTCTGCGCCCACTGCGAACCCGACTCCTGCCGCCATCCCGCCGAGGCTCGTCCCTCCATGGAGGCCAGCGGCATCGATGTGTACTCCACCGCCGCCTCCGTCGGGTGGCGCCTCGAACCGGTCCCCAACAAGGAGTCCCCGGCGACCTACGTCGGGCTCCTGCTGGTGGAGTGAGCGCGCTGCGCGTGCCTGCGCCACGAGCTGGAGGAGCGTCGGCATCTGCACGCGGGCCGGCGCATCGGCGCACCGGCGCCCGCGCCGTCATCGAGGAGGCTGTCTCTTGAGCACCCGCATCGTCCTGATCGAACATCCCCGCCGGTCGAGCTGGGTGCACATGAACGACGTGGCCAACACGCCGCTCTCCAGCAGCCTCATGACCGGCTACGTCGCCGCCGCGCTCGAGGCGGCCGGCCACGGCGTCCTGGTGGTGGAGGGTAACCTCGGCCGCCTGAGCGCCGAAGAGATCGCGGCGCGTGCCGCGGTTCACACGCCCGAGATCATCGGCCTGCATCTGGTGTACGACTGGTCTGACGGAGCCCATATCCGGGAGCTCTTGGCGGGTGTCCTCCGCGCGGTGGGGAGCGTCCCCGTTCTCGCGTACGGCTTCTACCCCACCTTTGCCTACGGCGATCTGTTGTGGGCCTTCCCCGGTGTCACGGGGGCGATCCTGGGGGAGCCTGAGGCGACCGTGGTGGAGGCCGTGTCGAGCTTGCTCCGCAGCGGCCCGGGCGTGGGCGCGTCGGCGGAGGCGTTGACTCGAGTCGCCGGGATGGCGGCGCTGGTGGGAGACCGCGTCGTCGTGGCCCCGCCCCGCCCGCTCGTACAAGATCTGGACGCTCTCCCGGCCCCGGTACGCACTCCGGAGATGCTCTCCCTGCGCGAGGTGAATATCGCGGCGAGTCGTGGCTGCTATGGGTCGTGCACCTTCTGCACCATCAATCCCTTCTACGGCGACGGTTCGCATTGGCGCCCGCGCTCGCCAGAGAACGTGGTGACGGAGATGGGCTTGGTTCTCGAAGAGCACCCACACAAGCGTCGCTTCTACTTCGTCGACCCCAACTTCTTCGGCCCTCGGGCCCGCGGTCGCGAGCGCGTGCTCGAGCTGGCCCGGCTGATAGCAGACCGTTTCGACGTGCGTTTTGGTATCGAGGGCCGCGTGAACGACATCGACGACGAGGTGGTGGAGGCTCTCGTGCGTGCCGGTTTCGACGAGATCCTGATCGGCCTCGAGAGCGGCTCCGACGCCACCCTGGCTCGGCTGAACAAACACACTTCGGTGGAGCAGAACCGGCGTGCGCTGCGTATCCTGCGCTCGCACGGCGTGGAGCCGAACGTGGGCTTCATCATGTTCGAACCCGACAGTTCGTTGGCGGACGTGCGGGTGAACCTCCGCTTTCTCGAAGAAGAAGGGTTGCTCGACCGCCTGAGTCTCACGGCCAACGTGCTCTATCACCAGCAGATCATGCTCGCCGGTACGCCCGCCTTCCGCTCCGCCCAGGCGGAGGGTCGGCTGGTGAGGTCGCCTCACAACGCCTATGAGGGGTCCATCCCCTACCGTCACCCGGAGGTGGGGTTCCTGGCGGAGACCATGGCTGAGGCCTGCCGGCACATCTTCGCCGGACTGCCTCAGGATGTGTGGCTCGAGGGCTCGGCGGTCGAGCTCGGCGTCGCCGGCGGCTCGGCGCCCGCGGTGTCCGCGTCGGGCGGTCCGGCGCGGCCCGCGCTCGATCTGGCCGGCCTGAACACGCGTCTGGTGGCCGTCTTCCGCGAACTGCTCGAAGGGTTGGAGGAGGGCACGCTCGCGCCGGCCCCCGCGGTTGCGCAGGGTGTCTTGGACGACGTCCGCGGTTTGATGGCCGCAGCTTCGGCCTGAGGTTACGGTTCGTGGGTCTGGAACGCGGCGTCTGCGGGTACACCGGGCGCATGGGAGCGTTGGCAGGCAGGACGGCGGTGGTCACGGGCGCGAGCCGGGGGATCGGTGCCGCGCTCGTGAGGGCCCTCTTGATGGAGGGCGCTTCGGTGGTGGGGGCCGCGCGGGGAGCGGAAGAGCTGGCCCGCGCCTGTCACCCTTCGGGCCTGCCTCCCGCGCTTGCCGTTCCCACCGACGTGGGCGACGAAGAATCCGTGGAGAAGCTCTTTGCGGCTGCGGTCGCCGCCCATGGACGAGTGGACATCCTGGTGAACGCCGCTGGTGTCCTGATCCGGGGACCCATCGAAGACCTCTCTCTCGCCGACTGGGAGACGGCACTTCGCACCAACCTCACCGGTGTGTTCCTCTGCTCGAGAGCGGCGGTGCGCGTCATGCTACAGCAGGAGCCCGGCCCGGGGGGCGGGCGTGGGCACATCGTTCAGATCGTCTCGGGCGCGGGCGTGCACGCCTGGGTGGGAGCCGGAGCCTACACGGCCGCGAAGTTCGGGGTCATGGGTCTCTCCGACACGTTGCGGGAGGAAGTGCGGGGCCGGGACATCAAGGTCACCGACGTGCTCCCCGGCATGGTGGACACTGCCATGACCGACCATCCCGACTTCGCCGCGCGCGAGAAACTCTCTCCCGAAGATGTGTCCCATGTGGTGATGGCCGCCTTGACCGCATCGCCTCGGGCGCTGTTCAAGCGCGTGGACCTGCGCAACCTGGGGGTCTGAGTCCGGAGTACGACTCCCGGTGGCGCCCCACCATCGTCGCGGCCGCTGTCCGCGGCTACAGCGGCGCCCGCAGCTCCAACTCTTCCTCGAGCGCCACGGCGGGCACCCGCGGTTCTCGCAGACCGGTCTGGGCGAGTATCGTGCCCACGAACACCAGGGAGAATCCGAGGGCCGTGCGCCCGTGGAGAGACTCAACCCCGAGGACGATCGAGAGCAGGACGGCGAACACCGACTCCAGACTCAGGAAGATTCCCACGTGGGTGACGGGCGTGCGGCGCTGACCCAAGGTCTGGAGCAACACGGCGAGCAGACTCGATCCGAGCCCGCCGTAGAGGATGGCGACCCACGACCAGGGCCCCAGCCCGGAGGGGAGTGTCGGCCACCGAGTCGCGAACAGGCTGATGACGAAGGCTCCCGCGCAGGTGGTCGCCACCTGCACCCACACCAGGACGGGCGCCGGGGCCCGGTGCGTGAGCTTCCCGAGCACCATCATGTGCACCGAAAGGAACACCACGGCCAGTGCGATGAGCGCGGTGGCCGCCCCGAACGTGACCGCCTCGCCCATCAGGAAGATCACGCCCATGCCGCCCAGCACGAGGAGTATGGCCGTGCCGAGGCGACGGTCGAACCAGCCCCCGCCGGTGAGACCCACCAGAATGGGGGTCACCACCGCCGTCTGCACCACGATGAAGGCGGACAGCCCGGGGCTGGTGACACGAAGACCCAAGAAGACCATACTCACCGCCGCGAGCCACAGGAGTCCCATGCCCACGGCCTTCACCAGGATCATCCCCGGAGTGCGGCGGAGCCGAGGCCAGGCGAAGGGGAGGAGCACGACGACCGCCACCGCGTATTCCAGCGTGATGAGGACGAAGGGGTGGGTCTCCACGAGAGCGCGTTTCATCACCGGGTACATGCCGCCCCAGAGAGCAGAGGCGGCCAGGAGGGCGAAGGGGCCGAGGAGCGAGTATGTTCGGCGGGTCATGTCGGCCACCATACTCTTCAAAGGTTCGGTCGCCAACGATTCGGGTGGGGCGGAGGGTCCGGTGGAGAGGTGCCGAGCCCGGCGCGCAGGGGAACGCACCGGGCTCGGCCATGCCAGGGGGGTTCGTCAATCGCTCCGCTGAGCCTGGGCTTCAAGCCACTCGCCGAACTCTTCCATGTCCGGGATGCGGTCGAAGACGATGCCGCCATCCATCATGACTCCGGGCACCGGGATCTGGCGTCCCGCCGTCGGTCTGAGCTCCTGCAGGCGCTTGACGCCCTCCCGGGTGGATGCGTCCACCACCGAGAAGGTGAAGAGGCCGGGGCTCTCATCTTGGATATCTTCCATCGCGCTCACGGCGAGATTGCAGAGCACTCAGGAAGGCCCTTTGGAGATCAGGTCGATATGCGGGTGCTCCGGGCGGACCGTGTCCATGTGTCCCCTTCCGTATGTGATTGCGGCCGCCACGGCCGCCTGTCAGCCTTCGCGTGTGTGTGGGCCCGCACGGGCCTCGCCTGCCTACTTTCACGTGGTGCCGCTCGCCGGCGGCGGATCACCGTTCCCGGCGTGAGTGGCCTGCGCATCCGTCTGCGACGCCGAACCGGCGTCGTCGGTGCCTCAGCCGCTTCAGCCGCCGTCGGTCTGCTCCACCACCTCCGCCGCTGAGAACGTCGCGGTGGCTGCGCCGTCGGGAGTGGGTGAACGGGTGGGAGGTTCTCCCGTTGCGGCGACCTGGGGATCGCTCACCCACCCAAGCTTCGTCGTCTCCTGGGTGAGCATCACCTGCATGCGCGTGGCTCCGACGGTCATGGCCGTGTGGAGCACCTCGTCCGCCTCCTCTTCAGTCACTCCGAGCTGCCTCCCGACCGAGAGGCAATATGAGGTTCAGGGGACGCAGCCGGCTGCCAATGAGGCGCCGAGGGCCACGAGGATCTTCGTCTTGCGGTCGAGGGCGCCCTCAGAGTAGGCGAGTTCGAAGAACTCGTCGTAGCGGGCTTTCGCCGCGGGTCCGGTACTGGCAGGTCTGGTACTGGCAGATCCGGTACTGGCGGGTCCGCTACTGTTCACTCCGTCCTCCTCGTGCTCCGGGTGCCAGGTACACTCCGTGCCCCTGCACCCATGGGGGTGTCGGTCGCTGTCCACGCACGTGGCGGGCGCGCAGGGCTCCACCGTGATCCCCAGCTGCTCCGCGAGAAAGGCCGTCGCCTCTTGCAGTCCGCTGCGGACGTAGGCCTTGCAGCAGCCGGGGTCGGCCTCCGCGGCGGTGGCTGCCGCGAGCCGGGACGCAAGGGTCATGGCCGCGCGGGTCTCGGGGCCCTTGCCGCACTGACCTCCCACCAGCACGCTGTAGCAGGCGCCCAGGGCGGGGACGACCCCACACACTCCGCTCAGACCGCAGTAGGCGCTGACGGCCTGGCGGGTGGTGCGTTCCAGGACTTCCGTCCGATGCGCAGCCGTGACTCCCGGCACTCCGGCGTTCTCCAGGGCTCTCATCAACGCGCCGGCCGCCACGTGCGCATGCTCGCACCCGAGCATCGGGAGGTCGGGCTGGGCCATGAGTGCTTCGGCGATGACGAACGGAGAGGCCGATCGGGTGTCGTCGAGCAGCGTGGGGAGACGTTCCATGAACCCCGCTCCGTGACAGCTTTCGCACAGGTAGTGGCCCTGCGGGCAGACCACGTGACCTCGGTCTTCCCGGCCGCATACCGTGCATCGCAGAGTGGTAGCGGCATTCAGGTATTCGAGGGTGCCGCCGCACATGCCGCAGGACTCAGCGGTCGAGTCGGGTCTGACGCTCACGGTGCGACCTCGGGCACTGCAGCCGCCTCGGCCACCCTGATGGCCTCCCGGACCACCGCGCGCCTCAGTCAGTAGAACACCTGATTTCCGCGACGATCGGGTCTGGCGATGCCGGCGTCCCGGAGAACACGGAGGTGGTGTGAGACGAGCGGTTGAGGAAGGCCCGTCGCCGCCGCTACGTGGCTTACGGGACGGCATTCATCTGAGAGGGCCAGCACCACCCGCAGTCGTGTGGGCTCGCTGAGGGCTTTGAAGAAGCGGCTGAGGAGTTCGACATCAGCCCCGGCACCGGGACCCCGGTCATGATCGGTTATGGAAGTATCGACATACATGCATACATTATGCGGAAGAGCGGCCGCTCGCGCAAGTGCGTTGCGAGGGGAGCGTCAGCCCCGAAGACGGGTCAGGAAGAGGAACGCGTCAGAAACCGAGAGCCGACGCCGACGTGTTGCGCTGGTGAAAGACCCGGATGGGGCAGACCAGACAGCGGCTGAATCCATCTTCTCCGCTGCACGGGCAGGGTTCGGACAACTCCCAGCAGCGCTGACCATCAGTGTGCGCGGGACAGGAGGTGCGCACGGCTTCCGTGCACTGCTCGATCTCCCAGCATTGAGCCGTCGCCACTCGTCGCACTGCCAGCAGCATCGTCTCGAGTTCCTCGTCGGCCAGCCGACCTTCGATCTCTTCTTTGTGTGCGAGATAGACCGGACATTCGATGAGGATGCAGACGGCCGGGTTGCAGGAGCACGGAGTGCCTTCGACCTCCCAGCAGTCCATGCCCGTCAGATACGCGGGGCAGGCTCGGCAGCCGCGGTCGCCGTAACCGCCGTCACCTACGATCTCCCAACACCATTCCCCCACTGCACTCCCCCAGTTCGAACCTGCACGTATCCGGCAAGAACGATTCGAACATTCACTGTATCATCCGGCCATTGGACAGGCTAGGAGGCTGCTGAAAAGCGAAGCCTTGGCCCCCAGAACGCACTGGGCGGCGCGATACGGCGTCCTCGGTCGGCCCGTAGCGCTGCTACGAGCGCGCCTCTCGTCCTTGTCTCGCACTCGTCCATCGCGCTCTGAAGGCGCGCGTGCGTTGGGCGGGTCTGTGCGGTCCGGTCTCGGTGCCTGCTAAGATAACCATACTAGGTACCCGTTCACGAGGAGCCTTGGTCGCCGCGGACTCACAGGGCGGCACGGCGCTCTCGGGAGGTGGATGATGTTGGTACAGGTTCTGGGCTCCGGCTGCAAGAAGTGCAACGACCTCTACGAGAGCGCCCGCGTGGCCGCCGGGCGCGACCCCTCCGGAGATCACGTGGTGGAGAAGGTGGACGACGTAGACGTGTTTCTCCGCCTGGGCGTGCGGGTGACCCCGGCGCTGGTTCTGGACGGTGAGGTGATCTCCACGGGCAAGGTGCTCACGGCGGACGAAGTGGCCGACGCGATGCAGGAGCGAGCGGGCCATGGCGCATGAGGTCGATGTCTATCTGATCTCCGGGTTCCTCGGTGCGGGCAAGACCACCTTCCTGAACCGTCTGGTGAAAGTGGTGCCTGACGACCTCCGCTTCCTCATCCTCATGAACGAGTTCGGGGAGATGGGACTCGACGGCACACTCGTGGAGGGCGAAGACCTCGACATGTTGGAGATCAGCAAGGGCTCCATCTTTTGCGCCTGTGTGAAGACCGATTTCATCAAGGCCATGCACGAGATCGCCCACTCCGTACGCCCGGATATCATGCTGATCGAGACCACGGGAGTGGCCAATCCCAGCGACCTCGATCGCGACCTGAAGCTCCCGATCTTCTCCGGCGCTTTCAACCTGCGCGACAAGTTCTGCCTGGTGGATGCAGCCAACTTCCTGGACACCTACGAGTCGTTCCTGGCGATAGAGAAGCAGCTGGCCGCCTCGGATGTCTTCATCATCAACAAGGTCGATCTGGTGGAGCCGGAAACGGTGGAGCAGATCAAGGAGATCGTGCGCGAGTTCAACCCGGAGCCCCGTTTCTACGAGGCGGTGTACGCGGATGTGTCTTTTGACGGTCTCTTCCGTGAGGGTGGGCTGCGGGGGCTGGCGGTCGGTGACGCAGGTGCGTCGGACGCCGCCGCCGCCGCCGTTCAAGACCCGGAGGGCGTGGTTTCACCCGCCATGAGCGAGGAGGAGCTCGAATCGTACATAGACGACCTTCTGGCCGACGAGACCGCCGAGGTGACGCCCCCCGACCGACTCCTCTCTTTGGTGGTCGAGTGGTCCGGCGGGTTGCAGGAGGAGCTGCGGGCCTGGCTCGACACGCTGCCGGAGCGCGTGGTGCGGGGCAAAGGTCTCGTGAAGTTCGCGGACGAATTGTGGTTGTTCAGCCTTGTCAATGGGAACTGGACCATCGAGGCGTATTCAGGACCGGCTCCGGGGGACGAGGTGGTGGATCGTCTCGTGTTCATCTCCCGACCGGAGCACATCAAGGACATCGCAGCGGCCGTGCCCCGTTAGACGGGGAGTCGGGGCGATGGCGGAGACCCAAGAAAGGGTGACTGTGTATGGCACAGATTCCTGAGAACGTGAAGGAACTCCTGCGGGGCGGCCACAACGTGTGGGTGGCCTCCATAGGTGAAGACGGCTGGCCCAACGTGGCCATCAAGGGGAGCGGGGCTCTGCTCGATGACGAGCACGTTTACTTCGCCGATCTCTTCTCGAAGAAGACCCGCGAGAACCTTTTATACAATAGCCGGGTCGCCGTGGGGATCTACTCGGCGGACGACAAGATAGCGGTGCAGCTCAAGGGTGTGGCCGACATGATCCAGACGGGCGAGCTCTTCGACAAGGTCACCGCCCAGATGGCGGCCCTGCAGATGGGCCTGCCCCCGGTGGCCTACGTGGTGCGTATCCTCGTCGACTCGGTGTGGGACATGAGCGCCGGTCCCCACGCGGGCGAAAGCATCGGTTGACGTCGTCCACCATCCGGCCGCGTCCTAAGAAGGCTCTCACGAAGGCCTCATCCCCGCCTTAGCCCGCGGGGAGATACTCTGATCACATGAAGACACGCATGACATCACTTCTCGGTTCGGCCGCACTGTTGCTGGCGGTCGTGGGTCTCGCTGTATGGGTCCTGTCGCAACTCGCCGGTTCGCAGGCGGCGGCGGAGCGGCTGCCCACCATTGTGGTGGGCGGGACCGTCGCGCAGCCGGCCGAACAACTGGGGTCGCAGCCACTGGGCGGTCCTTCGACGAGCCTGGCGGCTGCCGGCACGACCGTCGTTCCGTCGACGACCGCCGACGGTTGGGGTCAGGGCGGGACGTCGGGAGCAACGGCCGGTGGCTCCGGGAACGGATCGGCGACCTCCGGCACAACCGCGCGCACTTCGGGCACCACTCCGCCGGCGAGTTCGTCTCCGGCGACGGGGGCCACGACCATGCCTGGGATGACGACCCCGGACACCGCGGCGCCTGCCACCACCACGGCGCCCGTCACGACCGCCTCACCGAATACGACCATGCGCATGGTCGTCCCTGATCCGATGCGGCAGCAAGAGCACCACCAGAGCGAAGGGAGCACTCCCACGATGACTGGGCCGGGTGCATGGCCCCACTCCCAGTCGACGGGTGACTCGGGCTCGATGGGTCACTGATGCGCGTCTTGGTGGTGGAGGACGAGGCCCGCGTGGCCTCTTTCATCGCCAAGGGTCTCGAGGGGGCGGGCTTCTCGGTCGAGGTTGTCGGCACGGGTTGTGAGGCGGTAGCGCGCACGCTCGAAGGTGGGGTGGATATTGTCCTGCTCGACGTCGGCCTCCCCGACATCGACGGATTCAGCGCTCTGGCGGAGATCCGCGTCGTCGACCAGGCGACACCGGTGATCATGCTGACGGCCCGGGGCGATGTCGGCTCCCGTGTCCGGGGCCTCGAACTCGGCGCCGACGACTACCTCCCCAAACCCTTCGACTTCGACGAGTTGTTGGCTCGTATCCGCGCTCGTCTGCGGCAACCGCGGCAGCCGGAGGCGTTCGTGCTCCAGTCCGGAGACCTCCAACTCGATCTGCGGGCGCGTCGAGCCCGCCGCGCCGACCGGACGGTCGATCTCACCAGTCGCGAGTTCACATTGTTGGAGTACCTCCTTCGCCACGAAGGTCAGGTGCTCTCGCGGGCGCAGATCTTGAACGGGGTATGGGGCTACGACTTCGATCCGGGGAGCAACGTCGTCGACGTGTATGTGGGGTACCTGCGCTCCAAGCTCGACGGCGACGGCGAAGACTCGATCGTCGAGACCGTGCGAGGTGGGGGGTACCGCCTTCGTGGGCGGGGCGCCGGGGGCCTTTGAGACTGAGGCTGACCCTCTGGTTCGTCGTTGGGGTCGCTCTGCTGGCAGTCGCCGGAGTGGCTGTCACTCACACTGTGCTTGCCCGCCAACTCCAGGCGGATGTGGACGATGAACTTGCCCAGCAGCTGAGTCTGTACGGGCGAGCGGTGGCCGAAGCGGACGATTCCCAATCACTTCTCGAGCTGACCCGTGACTATCTCTCAGGTCCCGGCGCCGAGAACCTTCGGCGAAACGGTGTGATCCTCACCGTTCAGACGACGGAAGGCAGCGTCGTGTCCAGCACCGGTGATGTGGCTCTCGAACTCCTCCCCGAGAGCGCGGCTCTGCTTGATTCCGGAGAGCGCATCCTCGTGAGCGTGGAGGGTGCCGGCGGGTCGTACCGCCTGGCCGGCACGCCGGTTATCGCGGGGGGTGTGCGGATCGCCTCGGCCGAAGTGGGAGTCTCGCTGGCGGGGCTGCGTTCGACGCTCCGGAATGTGTTGGCTCTTCTGGTAGTGGGAGCGGCGGCGGGCACGCTCGCCGTGGGGTACGGTTCCTGGGTACTCGTGGGCCGGGCCCTCGACCCGGTTCGGCGCATCACCCGCACGGCGGCGGCCATCTCGCGCGAGGATCTGTCGCGGCGTATCGAGTACTCCGGGCCGTATGATGAGATCGGCGAGTTGGCCGGCACCATGGATGCCATGCTCGATCGCCTGCAGGAGGCGTTCGAAGCCCAGGAGCGCTTTATCACCGACGTCTCCCACGAGCTGCGCACCCCTCTGACCATCGCCAAAGGACACATCCAGGTGCTCGACCGCGAGGATGCCTTCGATGTGGATGCTGTAAGGCGCAGTCACCGCGTGGTCGTCGAGGAGCTGGACCGCATGAACCGTCTGGTGGGTGATCTCCTGACACTCGCCCGGGCCACCCGGGTGGACTTCCTGCGGAAGGAGCGCGTGGAGTTGGACGCGCTGCTGCGGATGCTGCTGGAGCAAGGGCCCCACCTAGCGGACAGGGACTGGCGCCTCGACTCACTCCCTGGGGGGGCGGCGTCGGTGGATCAGGACCGACTCATCCAGGTCTTCCTGAACCTGATGCACAATGCCGTGGCCCACACTCGGTCTGGGGATGTGATCGCGCTCGGGGGTCGGTGGGACTCGGCCGGGGCGAACGGCGGTGTGCGTTCGCACACCGCACCGACTTCGGATGTTCGTCCTCGCCGACTCAGTCTGTGGGTTCGGGATGAGGGTGTGGGCATGACGGACGTGGTGCGCGGCCGGCTCTTCGAGCGTTTCTACCGGGGGCCGGATCTGAGCGGCCGCGGCGAGGTGGGCGGAGTCGGCGCGGCCGCTTCCGCGCGTGACGGGGTCTCCGAAACGGCGATGAGTCAGCACCTGGGCCTGGGCCTGGCGATCGTGGCGGCCCTCGTGCGCGCGCACGAGGGCCGCGTCGAAGTGCAGAGTGCGCACGGTTCCGGCTCTCGCTTCACCGTACACCTGCCTGCCTAACAGGCTGCTGAAAAGTGACGCCGCGCCTTCAGAGTGCGATGGGCGAGTGCGAGACAAGGACGCAGGAAGCGCTCGTAGCAGCGCTACGGGCGCGACCGAGGACGCCGTATCGCGCCGCCCAGTGCGTTCTGGGGGCCAAGGCTTCGCTTTTCAGCAGCCTGCTAAGGGCATTCTCATCGTGTCCTTACCGAGACTTCACACCGCCTCCGTACACTGGGATCAATGAGTATTGGACGTGGGCCCCAACACAGGCGCCCAACGGATGAGGAGGACACGTGAAGCTGACACGCAGGACATCGACGAGTATCTTCGTCGCCACGGCGGCGCTGACTCTAGCGCTTGGTGGGATCGCTCTCGCGAACCCGATGGGTTCCACCGGGAACCCGATGGGCGACGGCACCACCACGCCCGGCGGTTTCGAGCCCGGTACGCACATGGGCGACGGCACCACCGGCACCACCGGCACCACGGGCCCCGGCGGCATGATGGGTGGCGGCACCACCGGCACCACCACGCCCGGCGGTTTCGAGCCCGGTACGCACATGGGCACCGACCCCACTATCGATCCTGCTCCCGGCATCGGGCCGATGGGCCCCGGCCACATGTTCGGCGACATGGTCGGCGGTGAGTGGTACCAGGAATACGCCGAGCAGATGGCCGGCCACGGCTTCATGAGCGGCTTCGCCGACGGTACGTTCGGCGGCGACCAGGACGTCACCCGCGGCCAGTTCGCCGGCATCATGGCCCGCATGATGGGTCTCGAGTCGGTTGGCGGCACCACCTTCAGCGACACCGCTGGATTCTGGGGAGCCCCCGCCATCGAGGCTCTCGTTCAGAGCGGCGTGGTCGCAGGCTACGCCAACGGAAACTTCGGCCCCTACGACGACATCACGCGCGCCCAGATGGCTGCCATGATGGATCGGGCGTGGGCGTGGATGGTGCAGAACGGTACCGCCGCAGGCATGGACGACGCCGAGATGGCCCAGCTACGGGAGCGGATGCAACAACGACTGCACGACGTAGAGGGCCACTGGGCCGAGGATCACATCGCCCACATGTTCGGCCTTGGAGTACTGCAGGGAGACCAGAGTGGGTTGTTCCACCCGCAGGCGACCACGACCCGCGCTCAGGCCAGCGCGATGATGTGGCGTTTGTACGAGGCGTCGCAGCAGTAGGTAGAAACCTTGCCCGGTGAGTCGCCGGGTGGTGAGATGCAGTGAGACGGGGCGCCCCTTGCGGGGCGCCCCG
>Ga0209347_1001114_pt1 | contig 49432 bp, 49 predicted proteins | sample AutmiccommuBRH23_FD_187382 | JGI IMG/M metagenome (GOLD analysis project Ga0209347, IMG submission 187382) | Deep subsurface microbial communities from Mt. Terri, Switzerland - Autotrophic microbial communities BRH/23 (SPAdes) (version 2) | ecosystem: Environmental > Aquatic > Deep subsurface >... | reverse complement strand
TTCTTGACCTCGTCGGTAGTGGCGGCCCGCGCTGTATCGCCTGCCAGACGCCGTTTTCCGGCTTCCATGAACTCCTTCGACCAGGTGTAATAAAGGCCTTGGGAGATGCCTTCCTTGCGGCACAACTCGGCGATGCTGTCCTCGCCGCGCAGACCGTCCAGAACGATCCGAATTTTGTCTTCGGCGGAAAAGTGCCGGCGGGTCGCTCCGCGGATGTCTTTCACCACCCGCTCGGCAGGAGCCTTCGCAGGCAATTTCGGCTTGGAGGATTTGGGCCTCATCTTCGTTCCTTCGTCACTACGACGAGACCCAAATCCTCCTTAAATCACAACCTCAATTCTGGGCCATAGGCGCTGACGGCGGACACGAAGTTGTAATGGCCGCCCAAGGTCAGCCGCACAGAGTCGTGGCGGTTATTGTCCATATGGAAATTGGCATGCCTGGCTCCGACATCGGCGAGTTCTGGTCTTAAGGCGGGCTTAAGGTGGAAATAGTGTTTCGGGGTTCTGAACCAAGATGATTTGGAAGGCTGAGAGACAATTGAGTAAAACGACACTTTCCAAGCCGTTTGCCCGACGCGCCTTTCTAATCGGTGCGAGCGCGTTTACACTGGCGGGCTGCGTTTCGACGCGGCAATCGGCCCCGACAATGGCGCCCGTCGCCGAGAACGAGCCGGAGCCGGTGGTTCCGATGATGTACGCGGCCATGCCGAACGAGCAGTTCCCAATTCCCGCAGTGGACATCTCCCAGCTCGACCGCCGCCTCTGGCGGACGGAAATAGACTATCCCACGAAAGAGCGACCGGGAACGCTGATTGTCGATACGCCCGCGAAGTACCTCTATCACGTGAAACCGGGAGGCAGCGCGACACGTTACGGCATCGGCGTCGGCCGCGAAGGTTTCGCCTGGTCGGGACGCGCGATTGCGGCCTACAAGCGCGAATGGCCCCGCTGGACGCCTCCGGACAGCATGGTGGCGCGGCAGCCCGAGCTAGAACCGTACAGCATCGCAAATGGCGGTATGGGCCCGGGGCTCAGCAATCCGCTTGGCGCCCGCGCGCTTTACATCCATGAAGGCGGACGCGACACGCTCTACCGGCTGCACGGCACGCCGGAGGCCTTCTCGATTGGTAGGGCTGTGTCGTCGGGCTGCATCCGGCTGCTCAATCAAGATGTCATCCACCTGCATGATGAGGTTCGCGATGGCAGTCCGATCGTCGTTATCCCGGATCCGACTATGTCGCATCTTGCGATTGGATAGGCCGATGGCCATGCAACGTTGCGTCTTCAGCTAGTATTGCGGGTTTCGGTGAGTCCCGGACAGCTCGCTTTCCGGCCCCATGCCCGAATCGCTCATAATACCGTCCCGCTTATGAACTCATCGCTTCGATGTAGGGATAGTTGCAGAGGGATTGGATGCGCTTGGGATCTTTGGTTGCGCGGTTCCAGGCGTCGCAGCAAGCGTCGATGATGGCTTGCCTGTCGCGGAAGACGCAGAGGCTGAGGGAGGTCTCGCGCAGATAGAGCCAGAGCCGCTCGACCGGGTTGAGTTGGGGACTGTAGGGCGGCAGGGCGATGAGGGTGATATTCGCCGGCACGTCGAGGGCCTTTTCGCCGTGCCATCCGGCACCGTCGAGAACCATGACGACATGGACGTCGTCGGGAACGGTTCCGGCGAACTCGGCGAGGTAGAGGTTCATCATCGCCTTGTCGGCATAGGGCAGGACCAGGGCGAAGGACTGGCCGGTGGAGGGTTCGACGGCGCCGAAGATGTAGGTCCATTCGAAGCGCTGGTCGCAGAGCCCGGGCGGTCGCTTGCCGCGGGTCCACCAGCGGTGGCAGAGGCGGCCTTTCTGGCCAACCCTTGCTTCATCTTTTGGTGTAAAATCGCATGCAAAGTTGGGACTGACTCAATCCCGATGCAGTTGAGGGGCCGTATGGCGGTTTTCCGAAGAGGAGAACGGCCACATGTCGAGTGCTATTTCGCTTTCGTCGTTGATTCCGGCCGGGCTTTCTGTCGAACGTTTCGAGGTTGTCGACAGCGTACTTCTCGTCACCGCTTCGGCTCGAACGCCAGAAGCCGCATGCCCGTTGTGCGGAAGACCCTCGCGCCGACGGCACAGCCGATACGTCCGCAACGTTTCGGATCTTCCCTTGGCTGGGCGATCCGTGCGCCTGTTGCTGATCACGCGCCGCTTTCGCTGCGACATAACAAGTTGTCGCCGCAAGATCTTCGCCGAACGCTTCGGCGACGAGGTCGTCGCGCAGAGGGCGCGTCGCACCGGCCGAATGGAATGCATCGTCCATCACCTGGGCCTGGCTCTCGGCGGACGGACCGCAGCGTGTTTTGCCCAACGGCTGATGATGCCGGTCAGCAACGACACGCTGCTTCGGGTGGTGCGGCGACGAGCACGATCGCCTGGGGAGACCCTGCATGTCGTCGGCATCGATGACTTCGCTTTTCGCCGAAATCACCGCTACGGGTCGATCGTCTGCGATCTCGAACGGCGACGGATCGTGAAGCTCCTGCCTGATCGGGAGATTGCGACTGTCGCGGGCTGGCTGTCGGATCATCCCGAGATCACCGTCGTCTCCCGCGATCGCGGCGGCGGCTATGGAGAGGCGACGGCGCGGGCCCTGCCAAATGCCGCTCAGATTGCTGATCGCTGGCATTTGATGGAGAACGCCAGCGCCGCTTTCCTCGACGCCGTGAAGAAGTCGATGAAGTCGATCCGTGCCGCGATCGGCGCCACCGTCGTCGATCCGGAACTCCTGACGTCGGCCGAGCGCCTGCAATATGAAGGCTATCTCCGGCGCGAGGAGACGAACGCCATCATCACCGGCCTCGCCGCCGATGGCGTTCCGGTCAAGGAGATCGTGCGGCGGACAGGGCGAAGCCGGGGGCTGGTTCGCCAAATCGTCCGCGGCGAACGCACCGACGTCTTTCGCTCCCGGCAAGGCTCGCTCGATGCGTATCTGCCCTTCCTCGACGCGCAATGGGAGGCCGGCTGCCGCAACGGCGCTGAACTATGGCGCCGTCTTCGGGAACTCGGCTTTTGCGGCTCGACCCGCGTCGTCAGCGAATGGGCGACGCGGCGGAGGCGGTCGAAGCGAATGACGACCGCCCAGCTTCGCAAGGTTCCGTCGGCTCGATCGATCGCCCGCATGATGCACCTGAAGCGCGATCATCTCACGAAGGCGGAAACTGTCATGGTCGCTGCGATCGAGGCCGGCGTTCCGACCTTGGCGGATGCTCGATCCCTGATCGACCGTTTCCAGACGATAATCCGCAGTCGCGCCGTGGTCGATCTCGATCCGTGGATCGCCGACGCCGGCTCCAGTCTTCTCGTTTCGTTCGTCTGTGGCATCCAGAACGACCTGGCCGCCGTTCGTGCCGCGATAGCCGAACCCTGGTCGAACGGTCAGACCGAGGGCCAGGTCAATAAGCTCAAGCTCGTGAAGCGGCAGATGTACGGTCGAGCCAAGATCGACCTGCTCGAAGCCCGGCTGCTCGGCGCCGCATGATCGTCATCGAAAATGCGTCAGATCCACGGTTCGGCGCGATTTGACACCGCTGGCCCAAGCTCTCCGATCTCATGGACGCTAGCTAGTGAGCCGGACATTCTGGCCTACATGACCTTCCCGGCCCAGCACCGGACCAAGTTGCACAGCACAAACCCACTGGAGCGCCTGAACAAGGAGGTGAAACGCCGCGCCGACGTGGTCGGTATCTTCCCGAACGAGGAGTCCATCACCCGGCTGATCGGCGCCGTCCTCTTCGAACAGAACGACGAATGGCAGACCCAGCACAGATACATGCAGCTCGAGGCCATGGCTCAGATCGACACCATTGCCGTCGATCCCATCCTCAAACTTCAACACGCCGCCGCATGACGAACACCGGAATGGCCGCCTTCAAATTTACACCAGCTTGACGGACGCGACCCACCTTTGCCGATACGAGCGTCGCTTCCGAATCTTTCCCGAGCCATCGGTTGCGGCTGATGCAGGCAGAAAGCGCTCTACGACCCAGCCCCTTGGAGAAACGGCGAAACCGACCTGGTCGGGCGGCTTTCGGACGATCTCGATCATCACCCCATTGACCGGCGGCCTCGTCATTAAACCTTCATGGCAGCGTCATCCGGGAGTTACTGTTCGCCTCTACGCATTGCAAAACACAATGTTTCGCCTTCTCGCATCATGGATCGTGAATTATGAGGTGTGAATTATGAGGTGTGAACCAGCCCTGAAGTCACCGCCGGGGGGGCTGCGGGTCAGCAATGTCGGAGTGACCTATCCGAATGGCGTCGTTGCGCTCCAATGCGCCAACGTCGAATTCCGTAAGGGCGAGTTTACGGTCCTACTGGGGCTTTCAGGTGCCGGGAAATCGACCCTGCTGCGTTCGCTGAACCTGTTGGTGCGCCCCACCTCCGGCGAGGTGGTCTCGCCTGAGTTCGGGGCGCTAGGCTCCGCGAAGGCATTGCGCCAGCATAGGCGCCAGACGGCGTTCGTCTTCCAGCATCACCAGCTGATCGAGCGCTACAGCGCCCTGGCGAACGTGCTCACGGGACGTTTGGGCTACCATGGAACGTTGCGGAGCTTCTTTCCGCTGCCCCGCCCGGAACTGGAACTCGCCCTTCATTGCCTCGAGCGCGTCGGCCTGGCCGACAAGGCGATGAGCCGCGTCGACCAGCTGTCCGGCGGCCAGCAGCAGCGCGTCGGCATCGCGCGGGCGCTCGCGCAGCAGCCGACCCTGATTCTGGCCGACGAGCCGGTCGCCAGCCTCGACCCGGCGACTTCGGAAAAAGTGCTCGGACTGCTGCGCCAGATCTGCAAGGAGGACGGCATCACGGCCGTCGTCTCGCTCCATCAGCTGGAATACGCCCAGCGTTTCGCCGATCGAATCGTCGGCCTTGCCAATGCGCGCATCGTGTTCGACGGGGCCGCGCGGGACCTCAGCGAGGCCCGGCTCGGCGAGATCTATGCCGGGCACAAGCGCCCGAACGAGCAGGCGCCCGAGAGTCCCAAGGGCGGCGAAATCCCCGTCAAACCCGTGTTCACCCCCGAAATGGAGATGTCCCTATGAACCGCTTGCTGAAACTTGCCCTGACCGCCGTCCTGGCCATGGGGCTGACCGCGCCGGCGATGGCCGCCGAGGCCAATCCCGACACGCTGAAGGTGGCCCTGCTGCCGGATGAGAATGCGTCCGAACTGATCAAGCGCAACCAGCCGCTCAAGGATCACCTTGAGCGTGAGCTCGGGAAGGAGATTGAGCTGATCGTGACGACCGACTACTCGTCGATGATCGAGGCGATGCGCTTCGGCCGGATCGATATCGCCTATTTCGGCCCGCTCTCTTACGTGCTGGCCAAGACGAAAGCCGAAATCGAACCGTTCGCGGCGATGGTCAGCGACGGCAAGGCGACCTATCGGGCCGTGGTGATCGCCAACGCCGAAGCCGGCGTGAACACCATCGACGACATCAAGGGCAAAAAGGTCGCCTTCGGCGATCGCGCCTCCACCTCCAGCCATCTGATCCCGAAGTCGATGATGGCGGAAGCAGGGCTGGTGCACGAGCGCGACTATCAGCAACATTTCGTCGGCAGCCACGACGCCGTGGCTATGAACGTGGCCAACGGCAATGCCGACGCCGGCGGCCTTTCCGAGGTGATCTGGAATACGCTGATCGAACGAAAGCTGGTCGACGCGAGCAAGGTCAAGGTCCTCGGCTATAGCAAGGACTACCCGCAATATCCGTGGACGATGCGGTCCGACCTCGACCCGGCGCTGAAGGACAAGATTCGCGGTTCCTTTGTCAACCTGAAGGACGCGACGGTGCTGAAGAACTTCAAGGCGGACGGTTTCGCGCCGATCGCCGACACGGACTACGACGTCATCCGCGAATTGGGCAAGCTGCTCAATCTCGACTTCGCGACGATGTGAGGGGGCGAAGATGTCGACCGCAACCGCCGAAGCCCGCACGAGTCACTACTATCTGGATCAATACGGTCGGGCATGGATCCGCCAGACCGCCCAGGGTGCCGCCGTCCTCGGGATCGTGCTGGTAGCGTTCTGGTATGTCGGCATCCTGGATTTCGGAGTGCTGGCCGACGGGATCCCGGCCATTCTGACGCTCGGCGGCGAAGCGATGCCGCCGGACTTCACCAATGCGTGGGACTGGATCAGGCCGCTGGTGGATACCCTGGCGATGAGCGTTGCCGGGACGGCGATGGCGGTGATCCTTTCCTTTCCGCTGGCTTTCCTGGCCGCCCGGAACACGGCCCCGCATCCGGCCGTGTTCCACCTCGCCCGCACGCTGCTCAACGCGCTCCGCTCGGTACCCGAGCTTATCATGGGCATCATCTTCGTGGCGGCGGTCGGCTTCGGCGCCCTTCCGGGCGTCCTGGCGCTCGGGCTGCACTCGGTGGGCATGGTGGGCAAGTTCTTCGCCGAGTCGATCGAGCATATGGATGAAGCACCGGTCGAGGCGGCGCGAGCGGCGGGCGCCACCCCGCTCCAGGTGCTGTTTCACGCCGTGCTGCCGCAGGTCCTACCGCAATTTGCCGACGTCTCCATCTATCGCTGGGAGTACAATTTCAGGGCGTCCACGGTAATGGGCATGGTGGGCGCGGGCGGCATCGGCTTCGAGTTGATGGGGTCGCTGCGCATCATGCAATATCAGGAAGTCAGCGCCATCCTGCTCGTCATCCTTGCGATGGTCACGCTTGTCGACGGGATGAGCGGCTACCTCCGCAAGAAGTTCAAATAAGGTTGGCTGGTGTGAAACCACGTGTCGTCATTACCCATGCAGTTCATCAGGAGGTCCTTGACCTGCTCGGGGCCGAGTGTGACCTCGACGCCAATCAGACGCCCGAGACCCTGCCCGCGGAAGAAGTCGTTCGCCGCGTCAGCCAAGCCGATGCCATGATGGCCTTCATGCCGGATCGGGTGGATGCCGCCTTTCTGGACGCCTGCCCGAAATTGAGGGTCATCGGCGCGGCGCTGAAGGGTTATGACAATTTCGATGTTGCCGTCTGCGCGGCCCGGGGTGTGTGGCTGAGCTTCGTGCCCGACCTCCTGACGGTTCCCACGGCCGAACTGGCGATCGGCCTCACGATCGGGTTGACGCGGAAGATGATCCCGGCCGACGCGAGGGTGCGCGGCGGCAAGTTCGCCGGCTGGCGGCCGGAATTCTACGGTCTGGGCATCAGCGGCTCGACCATCGGCATTGTCGGGATGGGCGCGATCGGTATGGCCTTGGCCGAGCGGTTGAAGGGCTGGGGCGCGGTGCTGCTCTACGCCGACCGGACGCCGGCTTCAGACGCCGTCGCGGCCCGCCTCGGGATCGCTCGCCGCAGCCTGGACGGTCTGCTGGCGGAAGCCGACATTTTGATCCTCGCGCTGTCGCTCGCCGCAGACACCGTCCACGTCATTGATGAGAGGGCCTTGGGGCTAATGAAGCCTGGCGCCTACCTCGTCAATCCGTGCCGCGGCTCCGTGGTGAGCGAGGCGGCCGTGCTGACGGCGCTGACCAGCGGACGGCTGGGCGGCTACGCTGCTGACGTATTCGAGTTTGAGGATCGCTCGCGCGAGGATCGGCCCCGGCAGATCCAGGCTGGGCTGCTGAACCATCCAGATACGATATTCAGTCCGCATATCGGTTCGGCCGTGCAGAAGGTTCGTCTGGCGATCGAGCTGCGGGCGGCGGAAAACATCCTTCAAGTGTTGTCCGGCAAGCAGCCCATGGATGCTGCCAACGAACCGGGACAGGTGACATAGTGCTGCAATGCTGAATCCCGTATGGGTCCGGACATTTTTGGCTCTTATTGACCACAGGAGCTTTCAAGCGGCGGCGGCACAGCTTCACATTGCTCAGCCGACGGCTTCGCTGCACATCCAGAAGCTGGAAGAACAGCTTGGCGCCTCGCTGTTTCATCGATCTCGGACCGGCTGCGACCCCACACGCGAGGCGATTAGGTTTCTGCCCTATGCCCAGAGCATCCGCCAGGCGAACGAGCGCGCGCTGGCCGCGATATCCGGGGAACGGCTCCGGATCGGCGCCAGTTCAAACATCGGCATCTACCTTCTTCAGCCCCACATCCGATCCTATCTTCAGGCCCGCCACCTCTCCGCTTTCGATATCGTGATCGACCGCAACCCAAGCATCGCCCCGAAGCTGGAACACGGCGAGGTGGATGTGGCCGTGATGGAGTGGTGGGACAACCGCCCAGGGTTCCGCTGCGAGCATTGGCGAAGCGAACCGGTCGTGGTGATCGTTCCGCCGGAGCATCCGCTGGCGGCTCGGACCGAGATCGACCGCGAGCGCCTATCGGGATTCGAACTCCTCGGTGGCGAGTCTGGCACCGGGACCGGAAGGCTATTGGCGAAGTACTTTGGCGACAGTGCTCAGATGCCGCGGATTTCCCTTCAGTTGGGCAGTACCGAAGCCGTCAAGCAGGCGGTGAAGGCTGGGATCGGCATTTCCCTAGTTCTGGCCTCGGCCGTCACCGATGAAGTGACGGCCGGAACCTTGCGGGCCATTCCCTTCCTCGAACCGCCGCTGCACAAGGACCTGTTCGTCATTTGGCCCAATGGTGTTTCAGACACGCCCATCCCGCCCTTCGCCCGACATCTCCTAGGTGCACCAGCGTCCGATGGATGATTGGTCGGCCCCCATCGAGTGGTCCGGGGCAAATCTTGGTGATGGGGTGGACACCCCCGACGGCATCGACGTGCCAGAGTGAGGTCGTTGAAGATCTCAAACAGGGAGGCGTCCGTCATGGAAATTAACACAATCGGACACCTCCGAAAACTTCTGTTTCAGGCTCTGACGGATCGTTATAATGGGCTCGTCCCGCTCCGCCCCGGTCGAATGAGGCTGGTTTCAGGTCATCGGTTGCCATCTTGATGGCTACGGTCGCTCATGCGGACGCAATTCGGCTGTCGAGCCATCGCCATCGTTTCATATTGTAGGCCATGTTCGCCAGCGTGATTGCGGCCTTGGCCCTGGCGATGCCGATCGTGCGCACGAAGATGCCCATGGGGCCCTTCTGGCAGGTGAAGACATGCTCGACGCGTGATCGCACCGCCGACCTGGCTGCGTTCGCCTTGCGCATCTTCTCCGGCATGGGCCGGCCTTTCGGCTTCCTGCGATGGATGCGGCTGTCTTGCCGACGCTCTTGAGAAAGCGCTCGTTCTCGGCCGAGCGGTAGGCGCTGTCGGCCCAGACATCGGAGGCGGTGTTCGAAGGATCAATCAGCCCTTCACGCAAGCGCGCTCCGCCATGGGCAGCCGCGTCGGTGACGAGAGACTTGCGGATGACACCGTGCCGGCGATCGACCGAGACGTGGTTCTTGTAGCCAAACGTCGGGATGGCGATGTCGACCTGCTGCTTCTTGCCTTCGTCCGCCAGTTTGGCTTTGGAAAACTTCACCGTCCAACGCGCATCAACATCCTTTTGCCGTGCTTGAAGGGCTTGTCCTTCCAGATCTGTTTTGCCGTCTCGCCGGCCTTGATCCTGGCCATCTCGTCCTCGGTATTGCGCTGGCGTGGCGCGGCGACCAGCGTGGCGTCCATGATCTGACCGGACATCGGCAGATAGCCAGCCTAGCTGATCGCCCGATCGAGCCGCGCGAAGAGCGCATCGTAAGCGTCTGCCGCGATCAAGGCCTCGCGGAAGTCCCATAGCGTGTTGGCGTCGGGAACCGAGTCGCCCGGACCCAGGCCGCAGAATCGCATCCAGCTGTGTAGGGCGGTGAGAAACTAGGCCACGAAGCGGCGCCGATTTAGGTTGCCGCGCCGGTGTAAACCCGGCCAGTGGTTAGGCTGTTTTCCTTTTGGGAGAGCGGCCAGGAATGTTTGCCGTGGAAGTTTACGCTGCCGTCCGTCGTTACGTTCATCTCGAAGGCAACAGCCAGCGCGATGCGGCCCGGGTCTTCGGTCTGAGCCGGGATACGATCTCGAAGATGTGCAGGTTCTCGATCCCGCCCGGCTATACACGGTCGAAGCCGGTGGCAAAGCCGAAGCTCGGGACGCTGTTGCCGGTGATTGACGCGATCCTGGAGGACGATCGCATGGCGCCGGTCAAACAGCGCCATACCGCCAAGCGGATCTTCGAGCGACTGCGGGATGAGCATGGCTACGGCGGCGGCCAGACGGTGGTGAAGGATTATGTCCGGATTGCCCGCGGCCGCCAGCGGGAGACCTTCGTGCCGCTGTCGCATCCGCCTGGCCACGCGCAGGTGGACTTCGGCGAGGCGATCGCGGTGATCGGCGGGGTTCGCCAGAAGATCCACTTTTACTGCATGGACGTTCCGCAGTCGGACGCGCCGTTCGTGAAGGCCTATCCACGGGAGACGACCGAGGCGTTCCTCGACGGGCATGTGTCGGCCTTTGACTTCTTTGGCGGCGTACCGCTATCGCTTCTCTACGACAACACCACGATCGCGGTGGCGAAGATTTGCGGCGACGGCAAACGCGAGCGAACGAGAGCCTTCACCGAACTCCAGAGCCACTATCTGTTCCGGGATCGTTTTGGGCGACCAGCGAAGGGCAATGACACGGATGAGATCGAATAGCCCCTTTCGACAAGATCATGATATTTTCTTCCTGCCCACGGACGACCACGTGGCGAACGGCAGAGCACCGGGTTCGAGCTCTGCGGCGCAGCCAGTTCATAGCCGCTCCTCGTTTGTGGCGTCCGTGGGTTTCGAGTCTGGTCCAGTTCGTCTCCAACCGGTCGTCATTCGCCGGTAAACTCCCTCGGCCTGAAGAGCCTGGTTACGCTCGTCACGCCGGCGTTGCGGTATATTGTAATTGTAGGTCGCGCCTTTTTGGCCGCGCCGCGGCGGGTGTCCGGCACGCAGTTCGAGGTCTCTGATCTTTTTGGCGTGCAATGAGGGGCGAACCAGGCCGTAGTCCTCTCCCTTCGTGAGAAGATGCCACATGATCACCGCCAATTTGCGGGCGACGGCAACCGCTGCAATGTGATTGCCGCGTTTGCCCCGTATGCGTTCGTAGAACGCATGGAGAGGTCCCGGACTGCGAACGGTCTGCCAAGCCGCTTCGACCAACAAATGACGAGCGTTCGAGCGGCCGCGCTTGGTAATCCTCCCGTGGTAGGCGGGCCCAACTCCGGACTGGTGAACACTCGGGTTGAGGCCGATGTAGGCGACGAGCTTCTCGGGTCTGTCGAAGCGGTCGATTCGTCCGATTGCGGCCATCAGACCGACAGCAACAACCATATCGACGCCTAGTATCGTCATTAGCCTGGTCACGTTCGGATCGGTCAACGCCGCTCTCGCGATGTCGCGCTCCACGTCTTTCAGCGCTTCGGAAAGCCGGTCGTACTCCTCGACATGTCGATCGACAGCTTCCTGTTCGTCGTCCGGCAGATATTGCGCTCGCAGCCATGACCGTCCCTTCCCGCCGAACAAATCTGCGTGCGGACACTGGGCGATCAGGTTCGCGTGGAGAATCGACTGCACGATCGACTTCAGACGTACTCGTTGCCGGACGAGTTGCGTACGACGCGTGACCTGCCGGCGGCGGGCCAAGGTTGCAGCATCAGGAATCCAGACCTCCGGCAAAAAGCCCGCTGCGTAAAGCTTCGCCAGGACCCGCGCGTCAATGGCGTCGGTCTTGATTTTGGCCTTCGCGATGAGATGGACCTGAAGCGGGTTTGCAACCACCACCCTTTCCACGTGCGGAGCGATGATCTCGGTGACCGCCGTCGCATTGCTAGTCGCCTCCACCACGACGTGATCCGTCGGGAGAAGTGTCCTTGCAAAGGACTCTAGATGATCCCGCGTCATCCCGATCCGGCCGAGACGTTTGACCTCGCCGTCTTCGAGCACCACCGCTTCAGCGAAGACGCGGTGGATATCCATACCGATGATGCGCATGCTTGCTCCTTTCGATGGCAGTTCCTTTGGTCATGTTTCAGGAGCAGGCGGGCTACACGGCAATTACAAATCCGCGCTCGCAGCGCATCCGGGCAAGCCGCAGGGGCGACCAGATAAAGGCTCGGGCTCGCAGCCCATTCGTTTCCACGGTCTGCCCGCACTTTGCGTGCTCCCGGCGCCCCACATCCCGGATGGTCTCACCATAACGCCAATCACCGAAGTGCGGCAGAGATGTTGGAGCGCCACCGCCATCATGCCGGATAAGGGCAAGGTGGAGGGACTGGTCAAGTTTGCCCGGTCGAACTTCATGACGCCAATCCCGCATGCGGCAAGCTTCGGCGCTCTAAATGCGATGCTGACCGAGCGATGCCGCCAACGACAAGGCGAACGGGCCGGACGCCACAGCGAGACGATCGGCGAGCGGCTCGTCGCCGATCTGGCGGCCTTCAAGCCGCTGCCGGCGACACGCGCAGCGAAAGCGGGTCAAGTCCCACGCGCATCATCTGCTGGTTCTTCAGGATGTCGCGCATGTGGCGGGTGCGCGGCTTGGCGCCATGCAGGCGCTTTGCACGGCGCTCGGCGACCATCATGACCTTCACGTTCTGCGGAGGCGTCTCGAAGCGATGGATTCGCGGTCCGGAATCAAAGCCGAGCTGGAAGCCCGTCTGAAGATGATCACCGTCCGTCAGGACGCTCTCGCCGCGAAAGCCTTGGCCGCAGGCGGACGCCTGTTCAGGACGCCGGCCGCGGCTCATCATCCCGATTTCCCGAATGCTGCTTTGGACGGACGCGGCAGCGATCCTTTCGGTTCTTCGGCCGCGGTCAGACCTGCCGCCCCCTGATCGACGCTGTCGTTTCGGAAAAAGGCCCGCGTGCCCGGCTCTGGTTCCGCAACAGGATCCGCGGCCGCCCACGCGGAACGTAAGACCGGATGAGCCGGACCCTCAAGACCGCAATCGCGCTCTGCCGCCCGAACCGCCAAGCGACGGACGCACGCCTCGCGCCCGTTCCCCCGGTCAATCCCAGAACGGTTTGGTTTCGGCGAACCTGTCCCACTGGTCGAAGAGACGCGGGCGGTCCTCGCCGACCTTCGACGCGAGCCGTCCCAGCACCCAGCCGACGGCCCGCTGGATGTCGGGATCGTCCCGGCCCGGAGCCTCCGGCGCAGCAAGATACTCCGCCGCCATGGTCGCGTCGTTGAGGCTGCCGAACGTGTCCTGCAGCTTTTTGAGCGACCTGATGTAGGCGGCGGACTTCCCGTGCCGATAGATCGGATCGAGGATATCCGCGGCGTAGCGGAGTTTTTTCAGCTCCTTGCGCAACTCGTGAAGCGCCTCGTCCGACAGATGGCGCAGCCTGCGGGCCTTTTTTCGCGCCCGGCGGGCACGGTGGTCCATCAGCCGCGATGCGATCTCGCCCGTCGGCGTCGCGAGGCGGGCGGTCTGCGAATAATCCGACGGCTCCAGCCATCCGCGCGCTTCGACCAGCCGCATGAGGTCGAGAACGAAATCCAGAGCCTCCGGTCCCGCCAGGGCCGCGCGGACCTCGGCCCTGACGGCGTCCCGCCGCCCGTCCAGCGCGGCCAGCAGCGCGTCGCGCGCCGGCGCGTCGAGGCCACCCGCGGTTCCGGGCCCGACGACGTCGCCGATCAGCACGTCGATGTCCCGCAAAGCGCTCACGACATGGCCGAAACTCCGCGCCTTCTCAGACAGGGCTTCGATCGCCGACCCGCCGAGGCTCGGCCCGAGAACGTCGAGCGCCGTGCGCAGCCGCCGCAGCCCGACCCGCAGCTGGTGCGGCCCTTCCGGCGCTTCGCTTTCGGCGACCACGACCATGGCCATCGCGGCTACGTCGCGGTGAAGGGCGGCGCGCGCGACTGCCCTTACAGCTTCATGCACGACATGGTCGCCGGCTCCTACCGGCTGCCTTGGGAAGACGATGTGAAGGTCACCGACGGCACCTCCTGCGGCTTTCCCGAACCCACGCGGCACTATGGCGAACGCTTCAAGGATGCGGCGGAATAGGGAGAGCGACATGATGAGAGCGCGCCAGATGAAACCTGAAACCGCCGACGCCGCCCCGCCCACCGGCGGGACGATCGCCTCCCGGCCCTATGCGTGGCCCTATGACGGGAACCTCAAACCCGAAAACACCGCGCTGATCATCGGCGACATGCAGACGGACTTCTGCGGGGAGGGCGGCTATGTCGACAAGATGGGCTATGATCTGGCGCTGACCCGCGCGCCGATCGAACCGATCCGGCAGCTCCTGGCTGCGATGCGGGCCGAGGGCTATCACATCATTCACACCCGCGAGGGCCACCGGCCCGATCTCGCGGACCTTCCGGCCAACAAGCGCTGGCGCTCGCGTCAGATCGGCGCCGGGATCGGCGATATGGGACCCTGTGGGCGCATTCTCGTGCGCGGCGAGCCGGGTTGGGAGATCATCGACGAGTTGAATCCGCTCCCCGGCGAACCAATCATCGACAAGCCGGGCAAAGGGTCATTCTGCGCGACGGACCTCGAATTGATCCTGATGCAACGTGGCGTCCGCAATCTCATCCTCACGGGCATCACCACGGATGTCTGCGTCCACACGACCATGCGCGAAGCCAACGACCGCGGCTTTGAATGCGTGATCGTCGAGGATTGCTGCGCCGCGACCGACCGCGGCAATCATGAAGCGGCGATCAAGATGGTGACCATGCAGGGTGGCGTCTTCGGTGCCGTAGCGACAAGCGCGGCCTTGCTGGACGGCCTCGGCTGATGCGCCAGGCAAAGGTCCACCGAATTGCGACGCGCGGGCCGGAGGATATCGCCGACCTCCAGGCGGCGATCGCCGATGGGCACATTGACCCGTCGGGCATCGTCGCCATTCTCGGCAAGACCGAGGGGAACGGCTGCGTCAACGATTTTACCCGGGCCTTCGCCGTCTCGGCGTTGAAGAGGGCGCTTGCCGCCCACCTTCCGGCCGAATCCGTCGACAGCATCGCTTTTGTGATGTCGGGCGGGACTGAAGGAGCGCTATCGCCGCATCTCATCGTTCTGGAATGCGGCTCCTCGAATTCTGTCGTTCGGCCGGCGCTTGCCATCGGCAGCGCCCACACCGCGGACCTTGCCCCGGAGTACCTCGGCCGCATGGCGCAGGTCCGGATGGTGGCCGACGGTGTCGCGTCGGCGATGCGCGAGGCCGGGATCGAGGACGCTGCAGACGTGCATTTCGTCCAGATCAAGTGTCCGCTGCTGATATCCGAGCGCATCGCCGAAGCCGAGATCCGCGGGGCGACGGTCGCCACCCGTGACACGCTGAAGTCGATGGGGCTGTCGCGCGGGGCTTCTGCGCTCGGCGTCGCGATTGCCCTCGGCGAGATTGCCGACACGGATGTCAGCGACGCTGCGATCGGAACAGACGCCGGGCTATGGTCGGGACGCGCCAGCGCGTCCGCCGGCGTCGAACTCCAGAACCACGAGATCGTCGTGCTCGGCATGAGCAAGCAGTGGAGCGGCCCCCTCGCCATCGATCATGCCGTCATGGCGGACGGCATCGACACTGAACCGGTTCGGGCGTTGTTGAAACGGCTCGGCTTTGCGGTCGATGGCCAAGTGACGGCGGATGAGCGATCGCGTCTCGCCGCGCTCCTCGCCAAGGCGGATCCCGGCACCTCGGGCCGGCTGCGCGGCGCCCGCCACACGATGCTCGACGACAGCGACATCCCGGCGACGCGGCACGCCCGCGCCTTTCTCGGTGGCGCACTCGCCGCGCTCACTGGCACCAGCGAGATTTTCGTCTCGGGTGGAGCTGAGCATCAGGGTCCCGATGGCGGCGGCCCTGTCGCTATCATCGCAACGCGTGACGAGGGAGACGCCCGATGACCGCCGTTGTCGCGATCGAACGCCATCTCGTGGCCGAGGAAGCGGCGCCCGTCGCCCCGCGCGTCGGCGCTGCCCGGCCGCTTCTCGAGGCGGTCGGCCTCACCAAACGCTTTGGCGCGTTCACCGCGCTCGACGACGTGTCGCTTGCCCTGACGGCCGGCGAGTTCCACGCATTGCTCGGCGAGAACGGTGCCGGCAAGTCGACCTTGGTGAAGTGCATCCTCGGCTACTACCAACCCGACGCCGGCGGCGTGATCATCGACGGGCGAGAGCAGACGATCGACAATCCCCGAGATGCGCGCCGGCTGGGCATCGGCATGGTCTACCAGCATTTCACGCTGGTTCCGGCGATGACGGTTCTTGAAAACCTCGTCATGTCGCGCCCCGAAGTGCCGCGAATCATCGACTGGGGGCGCGAGCGCCGGGCGCTGACGGAGTTCCTCGCGACCATGCCCCTGAAGTTGCCGCTCGACGTCCCGGTCGATCGGCTGTCGGCCGGGGAACGCCAGAAGACGGAGATATTGAAGCAGCTCTATCTGGGCAGCCGTGTACTCGTCCTCGACGAACCGACGTCGGTGCTGACGCCGGACGAGGCGCGCGAGGTGCTCGGCTTCCTGCGCACCGAGGTCTCGCAGACCGGGATGGCGGTGCTTCTGATCACCCACAAATTCGCCGAGGTGATGGCCTTTTGCGACCGAGTGACCGTGTTGCGGCGGGGTGCCAAGGTCGGTGAGGGACTGGTATCGGCGCTCGATACCGGCTCCATGGCGGCGATGATGATCGGCGAGCGCGTACTGGCCGAGGTGCCCGAGCGGACGGAAAAACCCGCCGTATCCGAACCAGTTCTGTCCCTCGCGGACCTTAAGTCCGGCGACATCGGCACCCGCGGCTCCGTCGCGATTGAGAGGCTTCAGGTCTATCCGGGCGAGATCGTCGGCATCGCCGGGATTTCCGGCAACGGCCAGACCCGGCTGGTCGAACTCCTTTCCGGCCAAGCCTCGAAATCGTCTGGCGCGATACGGGTCAAGGGAACGCACTATGACGCCAGTCGCGCGGCGGCGCAGGCGACGAAGGTCCGCTGTCTTCCCGAGGAGCCGCTGCGCAACGCCTGCGTCGGCACGATGAGCGTCAGCGACAATCTCGCCTTTCGAAGCTTCGACCAGGGGGCGACGGGCGCGCCGATTCGCCTCCTCGATCGTCGCCGCATGCGCCGGGAAGCCGAGCGGCTGATCGCCGCCTATTCAGTGAAGGCGCAATCGCCGTCCGCTGCAATCGCCACGCTTTCGGGCGGCAACGTGCAGCGGGCAGTGCTGGCCCGCGAACTTCAGGGTGAGACGGACCTCCTGGTCGCCGCCAACCCTTGCTTCGGGCTCGATTTCGGCGCGGTGGCCGATATCCGCGCGCAGCTGATCGCGGCGCGCAACAGCGGCACCGCCGTGCTTCTCGTCAGCGAGGATCTCGACGAGATCATCGCCCTGTCCGATCGTATCCTGGTGATGTTCGAGGGCCGGGTCGTCTATGAATGCGCCGGCGGCGCCAAGGCCGATACCACTGTTATCGGTCGCCACATGGCGGGCCACGACTGATGCCGACCATCGCCGCAAGACCCTTCGATTTTTCGCTCGATCGAGCTGGTGCCGCCCTGATCGTCATCGATATGCAGCGCGATTTCCTGGAGCCCGGTGGCTTTGGCGCCAGCCTCGGCAACGACGTGTCGCGGCTGCAGGCGATCGTGCCGGCAACGGCCCGGCTGCTCGCCGGCTTTCGCGCAGCCGGACGCCCGGTGATCCACACCCGCGAATGCCACGCGCCGGACCTCTCCGACTGTCCACCGGCCAAGCGGCTGCGCGGCGCGCCGGGCCTTCGGATCGGCGACGCGGGACCGATGGGCCGCATTCTTGTCCGGGGCGAGCCGGGCGCCGAGATCGTTTCGGAACTCATCCCGGTGGACGGCGAACTGGTGGTCGACAAGCCGGGCAAGGGAGCGTTCCACGCCACCCAACTCGGCGCGCATCTCCGCGAACTCGGCATTACCCAACTGGTCTTTGCAGGGGTGACGACCGAAGTCTGCGTCCAGACGACCATGCGCGAAGCCAATGATCGCGGCTTCGACTGTGTCCTCGCCGAGGACGCGACGGAGAGCTATTTTCCCGAATTTAAGCGAGCGACAATTGCCATGATCGTCGCGCAAGGCGCGATCATCGGCTGGAGCGCCGATGTCGACAGCATCATCGAAGGACTCGCTCACTGATGACGACCGTGTTTCCGGCCCTCCTGCGGGGCGAGTTCGCCTCGGTCGATTTCACCCCGTTCCGGGCGGGCATCGAGATCGCTCATCTTTATCGATCGCCCCAGCCCGATGGTCCGGCGATGGCTCTTCTTCGCTACGCGGCAGGCGCCTCCGTACCCTTGCACGAACATGTCGGGGTCGAGACGATCTGCGTGCTTTCCGGGAGCCAGAGCGACGAAGGCGGCACCTATCTCGCCGGCGCCTTGGTGGTGAATCCGCCAGGGAGCCGTCATCGCGTCTGGTCCGAAGAGGGCTGCGTCGTGCTGATCTCCTGGGCGGCGCCCGTTCGGATCATCGGCGAGGACTGACCTCACGGGTCCACGGCTTCGGTCCTGAGCAAGGACAAAGACGCCGGCCTTGAGCCGGCTGCGAGACAAGATGAAGAGAGACGTAGCATGCTCGACCTACCGGCGATTCTCGATTTCGCGTCCGTCCGTTCCCATTACGCTGCCGGGGCAAGCGCCGTCGATCTGATGGCGGCCGTCACCGAAAGACTGGCGTCGTCCGACCCCGCTTCATTCATCGCCATCGTATCGCCCGCGGAGCTGACGGTGGCGGCCGAGGCGCTGATCGAGCGTGCGCCGGACCCGGACAGCTTGCCCCTCTGGGGACTGCCCTTCGCTGTTAAGGACAATATCGACGTCGCGGGGTTGCCGACGACGGCCGGCTGCCCGGACTTCGCCTATGTGCCCGAGCACCACGCAACCGTCGTCGCGCGGCTGACTGCGGCCGGCGCGATCCTCGTCGGCAAGACCAATCTCGACCAGTTCGCGACGGGCCTCAACGGGACAAGATCGCCCTATGGCGCGCCGCGCTGCGTCTTCGACGCGGCCTATGTCTCTGGCGGCTCGAGTTCGGGTTCGGCGGTCGCCGTGGCAAGCGGCGTCGCGGCCTTTTCCCTCGGCACCGATACGGCCGGATCGGGACGCGTTCCCGCAGCCTTCAACAACATCGTCGGGATTAAACCATCACCGGGTCGTGTGCCGACCGGCGGCGTCGTGCCGGCCTGCCGGTCGATCGATGTCGTCACGGTCTTTGCCGCGAGCGTTGCGGAAGGCTGCGCGGTGCGCGAGGTGATCGAGGGCTTCGAGCCGGCCGATTCCTATGCGCGCCGCTTCGGTGAAGTCCCGCTGCCGGGCGCTCTTCGACTTGGCGTGCCCACACGGGATGAACTCGAATTCTTCGGTAACACGGCCTACAGGGCACTCTTCGATGCGGCGGTCGAGCGCGCGACGGACCTCGGCGCGACGATCGTTCCCTTCGGCTACCGGCCGTTCCGTCAGGCCGCGGCACTTCTCTACGAGGGACCTTGGGTCGCCGAGCGCCTTGCCGCGATCGAGGATTTTCTCCGGGAGAAGGCGGACAGCGTCGATCCGACCGTGCGCACCATCATCGAGGCGGCGCGGGGAATGAGCGCGGCCGACGCGTTTCGCGGTGCCTATGCGCTCGAGGACCATCGACGCGCGGCGGAGGCCGAATGGGCCAAGGTCGACGCGCTGCTCCTGCCGACATCGCCGGATATCCAGACCGTCGAGGCCATGCGGGCCGATCCTCTGGCATTGAATGCCCGCTTCGGCCGCTTCACCAACTTCGCCAATTTCTTCGGCTGCGCGGCGATCGCTGTTCCGGCGGGCTTCACTGGTGCCGGCCTGCCGTTCGGCGTGCAACTCGTCGCCCCGCGCGACACCGACGCGGCGCTCGCGCACTTCGCCGCCCGGATGCATGCGGCGGCGGAATGTGGAGCGGGATTGTCGCGCGGATTCACCCCGAGCCTAGTCGAGCCATCCGCAAGATCTGACCGGATTTCACTCGCGGTCGTCGGCGCGCATTTGACCGGCATGGCGCTCAATCACGAATTGACCGAACGGGGGGCGATCTTCGTGCGCGCTGGGCGAACAGCGCCGGGCTATCGGCTCTATGCGCTCGATACGGTGCCGCCGAAACCCGGCCTCGTCCGGGATGCCGGGGTGGCAGCCGATGGGATCGCCGTCGAGGTGTGGTCGCTCACGCCGGCGGCGTTCGCCGATTTCGTCGCCGCCATTCCCCAGCCGCTCGGCATCGGCAAAGTGTCGCTCGCCGACGGCGCCGAGGTCTGCGGATTTCTTTGCGAGCCCGCCGGCCTTGCCGGGGCCCGGGAGATCACCGCGCTCGGCGGATGGCGAAGCTACATGAAGACTACGACGGCAGCGGCTTGAGCCGATCCCACGCGCGTCCTATGAAGACCGCCGTGAGCAAGCGCACCCAGACTGATTTCATCCGGGAGATTTTGGCCGATCGCATCGTGCACGGCCTCCTGCGTCCCGGGGAATCGCTCGACGAGGCGAGCTTCGCGGCCGAATTCGGGGTGTCGCGGACGCCGGTGCGCGAGGCGCTGCGCCAGCTGGAAATGCAAGGGCTCGCTCTGTCGCGCCCGCATCGCGGCGCGGTCGTGACCATCCTGTCGGAACGCCAGCTGGACGATACCTTCGTGGTGATGGCCGAACTGGAAGCGCTCTGCGCCAGGCTCTGCGCGACCACCATGGCCGGGGACGGCCTCGATGCGCTCTCCCGGCTTCACGATATGGGTAGCCCGATCGCCCGGCGCGACGACGTCGCCGCCTACCGCTTGCACAACGCACGCTTTCATGACGCGATCTATGCCGGATCCAACAATCCATTCCTCGAGGAGACCACGCGCGCGACCCGCCGCCGGCTGGCGCCGTTCCGCAATCTGCAGTTCGAGGCGTTCCATCGCACCGACGCCTCGCATCGCGAGCACGGGCTGATCGTGTCCGCGATCATCGCGGGGGATGCCTTGCGGGCCGCCGACACGATGCGCCAGCATATTTTGACGGTTCGCAGGATTGTCGAAGACGTCAAAGTGGACGAGATCCGTCCCGCGTCCTGACTGCGGCCGTTCGCGATCAAGGCAAGCCAGCGCAATCGATGGCAAAGCGGATAGCACCGATCCCGTCCGCGACCGACGGCGGCTTGCGCGTAGCCGATTCGTGCTTGGCCTTTCACCAGCGTCGGTGGCGTGTGCGCAGCGAGACGTCGTCGTGGATTTTACGAAGATGGCGGAGGATCGGCGAAGGTTCAACCTTGGGACCAATCCGCCAAAAGCCGTGGCTTTATTCGTGTCCGCGACACCGGCTCAATGCCGCCTCCGCGAATTGTGCGACCCTGAGCAATCGTTTGTCCTGGCCCCAGGGCGCCGTTAGCTGGATGCCGAGCGGAAGGCCATTGGGACCGACGGCGACGGGCAGGGCAATTGCCGGGGCACCGATGAAGGTCCACGGCGCGCAGAGCGCGGGATCACCGGTGTCGCCAAGACCCTTGGGGGCTTCCCCCGTTGCCGGCACCGTGAGGACCGCGTCGAATCCGGCGAAATGTTCGGCCATGGCCCGGCGCAGATGTTTCTGGTCCTCCAGCGCGGCGACATAAGCTTCCACCGAAATGTCGGCGCCATCGGCGACCAGCGCCTTGAGGTGATCGCTGGTCCGGTCGGGAAAGCGGGCGACGCGCTCGCGGTAAATGTGCCGACCTTCGACCCGCAGAAGGGTCAGGATATCGGTCAGGCTGCGTTCGTAGACAGGATCGAGCGCGACAGGCTCGACCGTCGCGCCCGCGGCCTCGAGTGCCGCCGTGGCCTTGTCGCGGACGGCCCGCTGATGGGTGTCGACACGGTCCCACGCCGGGGGGTCGATCACGGCGATTCTCGGTCGACCGGCGGTGACCGGTTCCTTGCTCGGATCGCCGTCCGGGTCGAGTGGCAGGTCTCCATGGGGGTCAGAAGCATCGCGCGCGGTAAACAATTGAAAGGCCCGCGCGGCTTCCGACACACTGCGGGTGAACAGTCCGAGATGGTCGAGTGACCAGGAGAGCGGATGCACACCAGTGCGCGGGATGGCGCCATAGCTCGACTTGAAGCCAACGATCCCGCAATAGGCGGCCGGTCGGATGACCGATCCGATAGTCTGCGTGCCAAGGGCAAGCGGAACGATCCCGGCGGCGACGGCCGCGGCGGACCCGCTCGACGATCCGCCCGGTGTGTGCGCGTGATTGTGAGGATTGACGGTCGCGCCGGGACTGCGCCAGGCAAATTCCGTCGTCACCGTCTTGCCGAGCACGGTCCCACCGAGTTCCCTGATCCGCCTGACGATCCAGGCATCCTTGTCCGGGAGATAAGCCGGATCGATGCGCGAACCGTAGCCCGTCGGCATGTCTGCGGTGTCGATAATGTCCTTGACGCCCACCGCGATGCCGGCGAGCGGTCCACTGGTTACGGCCGAGGGCGCTGCGTCGGGGAGAAAGGCAAAGGCGTGCAGCTCCTCGTTGAGCCGAGCGGCCGTCGCCAAGGCCGCTCCCAAACCGTCGACCGCATGGCCGGCTCCTTCATGCGCGACTGCTGCACTTGTCATGCTTCGACCTTCGCTTCGAGTTTGGGTCCGCAGGTCGCTTCAGGCGACCTGCGGGATCGCGATCAGCAATAGGCTTTATTCGCTCATGGCCTTGTCGATGAATTGCCTGTCGATGAACTTGTCGAAATCCGGCTGGGAGTCGAGATTGCCAAGCGCAATCTGCACGCCGAGGCTGGTGGTCATCGCCTCGTCGGTGATGTCGACGCTGGGAGCATAGACGCCGTCGTCGATCATCCGTTTCACAGCGTTCGCGACGACTGAGGGATCGAGGTTTGGGAACTCGCCCTGGGCAACCTTGACCGCCTGCTCGGGCTTTTCCTGGATCATCGCCAGCGCATTTTCGAGGCCGTTGACGAAGCGCTGGGCCTTCTCGGCATCAACGTCGGTGCGCGCCATGATGGTCGAGAAGGCATACGGACCGTACTCTTTCGGGAAGGACACGATGACCTTCTTGCCCTCGGCGACGGCCTGGTCGACGCCCGGCTCGTACATCACCGCGAGCGGTGCCTGGCCGCCGAGGAAGGGCGCTGGCTCGGCGCCGATCTGGACCTGGGTCAGCGTGACGCGGTCCTTGGACACGTCGTTCTCGCCGAGCATCTTCAGAAACAGCGAGGTGCTGGTGGTCGGCATCATGCCGGCGACCACGGTCTGGTCCGCGAAGCTCTCCGGGCCCTTGTAGTCGAAATCCTCATCCGCGAGGATCCAGACGGCGGCGCCGTTGACAACATTGGCGATGGTCTTGACCGGGGCCCCTTTCTCGAAGGCGATGGCCGTCCATTCCGGGCCATGCAGGGAGAAATCGGCGCTGCCGGAGATGACCGAGTTCAGCGCGGTCGGGCCGGAACCCGCGCTCTCCTTGGTGACAGCCAGCCCCTCCGCCTCAAACATGCCCTCGTCCATGGCGACGTAGAGCGGCAGATAGAGCAGCGACTGGAAGGCCTGGGAGATCGTCACCTCGATCTTGGCGTCCTGAGCAAGGACGGGGCTCGCGAGCGAGGCGAATGCGGCGGTGGCCGCAATGGCGAGAAGCTTCTTCATGTTGTTACCCCTGCTGGTTGTTGGAGGCGAATGCCTCAGGCCGCGACCTGCCGCTCGGACTGGTCTTGCTTCCACGGCAGCACGCGCCGCTCGATGAAATTGACGATATGGTAAAGGGCGAAGCCGAGGATCATCAGCGAGAACAGCCCAACCCAGACGGTGTTGAGGTCGTAGAGATTCGACGCCGTGAAGACGAGGTGACCGAGCCCGTGCTGGGAGGAGATGAACTCACCGACGACGGCCCCGACGAGCGCGAAGCCGATATTGATCCGAAAGGTCGCGATCACGGCGGGAAGCGACGACGGCACCACCGCCTTGAAGAAGATGCGATGTTTGTCGGCGCCCATCGAGGTCAGCAGGCGCTGCAGGTCCTTGTCGGAATCGCGGGCCGCCTGATAGGCGGTGATCAGCGCCACGATGGCGGTCATGGCGATGACGAGCGCGATCTTCGAAGTATAGCCGGTCCCGAACCACAGGATGATGAGCGGAGCGAGGGCGATCTTCGGCACGCTGTTCAGCGCGATGACGAAGGGCTCGACCAGTCGGGCGACCCCGACAGAATACCATAACGACAGACCCAGTGAGGTACCGAGGGCGGTGCCGAAGACGAAGCCGACGACCGCCTCGAGCGTCGTGTAGCCGGCGTCGACGAACAGCGAGCCGTCCATGATGAAACGGCCGAAATTGGTGAAGATGCCGGACGGCTGACCGAACAGGAAGCCGGAGACTCCGCCGAAGCGGACTCCCAGTTCCCACAATGCGAAGAACGCCAGAACGGCGAGAAGCTGCAGCCCCGAGCGGGCGATCCCGCCGCCGAGACCGTCACTGGCGATCTGCCAGTCGCCCCGCCGTCGGGGCATGGCTTCGGTGGCTGAGTGGATGCGTGATGTGATCGTGCTCATGCGGTGCCCTCAGTGCGTTTGTATGTCGAGCTCGTTACAGAGCAGGTGGAAGTACTGCGCGAAATGCGGATCGCCGCGGGACTCGACGGGAGAATGACTGGCTATTTCGATGTCGTGCACTGCCTTCACTTTGGAGGGGCGGCCGGACAGGACGACGACACGCTTCGATAGCGCCACGGCCTCGTCGACGTCGTGAGTGATCAGAATGACTGTCTTGCCCGAGGTTTCGACGGCATCCACCAGCACGCCTTCCAGATGCAGGCGGGTCTGGTAGTCGAGCGCCGAGAAGGGTTCGTCGAGGAGCAAGATATCGGGATCCATGATCAGCGTGCGGATCAGCGCGACGCGCTGGCGCTGGCCACCCGACAGTGTGCTCGGATAGGCGTTCTCGAAACTGCGGAGACCGAAGGTGTTCAGGTAGTCGAGGGCCATTTCTCGGGCTTCCTTGCGGTCCACATTGCGGATTTCCAAGCCAAGCAGTGCATTCTGCAGCACCGTGCGCCAGGGAAACAGCAGGTCCTTCTGCATCATGTATCCGATGCGGCCGCGCAGGCCCTCGACGGGCTCGCCGCGGTAGCGCATGACACCCGCATCCGCTTCCAGCAGCCCGGCGATCATGTTGAAGATCGTCGTCTTGCCACAGCCCGACGGACCGATGATCGAGACGAAGTCGCGCTCGTAAATGTCGAAAGTCAGGTCTCGGACCACCGGGACCGCGCCGTTGCGCGTCCCGAAGGTCTTAGCGAGGCCGCGGATTTCCAGTTGCGTGGTTCTTTCGCCCATCTCGGCTCCTCATGCTGCACTGCAAGCGAGGAAAGCATGATGCGTGCCAGACTGCTGGAACGGTCTCCGACGGACAGAGCCGGATAAGGGATTTACTCATAAGCCTATGAAATCAGAAAGCAATATTATTTCATAAAGACGGGCGCCCCATCGCAACCGACAGGCGCCCTGCCGGCAACGCAGCAGGTAAGGCGCGCCGCTCCGATTAAAATGGTGCCATGCGAGAGATTTTAATGATTAATATGTATGCAGACCATACCGATGAGTATTTTTATATCATAGCGGTTCGGGCATCCGTCCCGGGGCACGGATCGGTCCTGTCCGGGCGCGACCCCGCAGAGCGGTATGACGAACGCCGCACAGGGCGAAGGAAAGGCCTGCGCCGTGGCTTCTCGTATGAACTGCGGGCTTCAGCGGCTCGCCGAGGTCGAACGCTCCCTCGCGGACGCCCACGGATAAAGCAAACGACTGTTCGATCGCCCTCACACATGCGTTCCGACTGGCTTTTCCGGTATGAGTCTGTGCGCCCCGCCTCCGCGTTGCCGGTGAGTTTGCCATCACATGGCGGCCCAGGAAGGGGATTGGCAGACGTCATCCATGCCGGTGCGCATCTACATTGCATATTCTCGGGGACTGGCCAATACTCGCCGCGTTGCGGATTGTTTCGATTCCGCAGGGCCCTTGACACAGCGCAGTGCGAGGGCAGGCGGCGTAGCCTCACGCCGGACTTTCGTCCGGGTGGGGTTTTTTTGTGCCGTGATGTCATCGGAAGCGGAATGCATTGGAGCGACAAAGCATGAATCTCGATCAATATCGCATCGCCACACAGCCGTTCTACTCGCCCGTGTCGAACGAGGTCGCGCTGTTCCAGGCCGCCTACGACGAACGCGTTCCGCTGATGCTCAAGGGACCGACGGGCTGCGGCAAGACGCGCTTCATCGAACACATGGCCTGGAAGCTGGGCCGGCCGCTCATCACGATCGCCTGCCACGAAGACATGACCGCCGCGGATCTCGTGGGGCGCTATCTCCTGGAAGGCAACGGCACGGTCTGGAAGGACGGGCCGTTGACCGAGGCGGTCCGCGCGGGGGCGATCTGTTATCTGGACGAGATCGTCGAGGCGCGGCAGGACACCACCGTGGTCATTCACCCGCTGACCGACGAACGCCGCGTCCTGCCGCTGGAGAAGAAGAACGAGCTGCTGGCGGCGCATCCGGACTTCTTTCTCGTGATCTCCTACAATCCCGGCTACCAGAGCGCGGTGAAGGACCTGAAGGAGTCGACCAAGCAGCGCTTCGCCGCCATCGACTTCACTTATGCCGAGGCCGCGCGCGAAGCCGGCATCGTCGCGCAAGAGGCGGGCATCGGAATCGAACTGGCAACCAAGCTGGTGAAGATCGCCACGGCATCGCGCAATCTCAGCGGCCACGGTCTCGACGAAGGCGCCTCCACCCGCACCATTATCCGGGCCGGGCGGCTCATCTCGCGGGGCATCGGTGCCGAGCAGGCCTGCGACATGGCGATCGTGACACCGCTGACCGACGATCGGGACATGCGCGGCGCGTTGCGTTCGGCCGTCTCCGCCTGTCTTTGAGGAGAGGCGCCGAAAATGAGCCTCAACGCAGCATGGGATCAGCCAAATGAGCCGGCCTTTCGCCGCGACGAATTCGGCGAACTGCTGAAGGCGCGGCCAGCGCTGGCGGCCCGATACGCGGTGGCCCGCGATCATGCCCGTCGGCATTTCGACGCGGCCGACAGCGACGCCTGGTCGCGTGCGGGCCAAACCCTCTACCACGTCAATGCCGGCCCCAAGGTGCTGACGGCCCTGTGGAGCTTCGAACAGCGCGCGCTTCCCGGCGCCACGCTGCCGACCCTGCTGAATGTTGCCGCCGCGCTGCGCGATATCTGCCGCAACGCCGGTTCCCGCGACGCCGCGCGCGCCATCGCGGCGATGCAGGACCGCTTGCGGCTGGGAACCGATCCGGTCGAGCCGGCCGCCTTCCTCGCGATCCTCGCCCGGCTGGCCGAACGCGCGGCCCACGCCGTCGCGCCGGTGACAGTGGTCTCCGGCCGGCTTATGGCGGCCATGAGCCCGGACGGGATCCGGGACTGGATCGAGGACGGCCTGCGCCTCTACCCGCAGGACCGGCGGCGGCAGGCGGCCTATTTCAACCTCGACGATCCGCTCGCCCGGCGCCGGTTCGCGATCCATGAAGGTGCGTCGCGCTTCGCCCATCACGAGGAACGCCTGAGGCTTCTGGTCCACGCCCTGTGGGGTTTCGATCTGGATATACAGGTCGTCGAGGCCGAGCAGGCCGGCGCCCGGGACATGCGCCGGACCCGCTTTGCCGGTGGCCTGCTTCTGGTGCCGGAGACGTCTGCCGGGCTCGCGGCGGATGCGATGGCCGCGTTTTTCGAGGCGGCGGTCCTCCACGCGGCGGCGCACCGGCGCTTCACCCGCGAGCGCTTCGCGGCGGGCAAGCTGAAGCCGATGCAGATCGCGCTGACGGCCATTATCGAGGATGCCAGGGTCGAACGCCTGGCGGCCTGGGAATATCCGGGGCTCGCCCGCTCGTGGGCTGCGTTCCATACGGTTACAGCCTCGCCGGTCCAGGCCGTCAACGCCCTGTTCGCCCGTCTGTCCCGCGCGCTCATCGATCCGAGCTTCGACGATCCCGACGGCTGGGTGCGTAAGGGGCGGATCCTGTTCGAGGCGGCCTTTGCCGAGACGCCGCACCGCCAGGCGATGTCCCGCGAGGTGGCGAACGTTCTCGGCCATGATCTGGGACAGTTGCGGATTCCCTTCGACGGCAAGTCCTACGCCGTCGAGCCGGCCTATCGCGACGACGGCCTCGGCCTGTTCGATTTCGAGGACAGCTCCGATCAGCAGGAGACGCTCGAACTGATGCTCGAAGGCGCTCGCATGGAGGAGGTGGAGACCGACGTTTCACCTGACCAGGCGCCGGCACAGAACGACAATGAGCGGGCGCGCTCGACGGCTGCCACGCCCGATGACGAGGGGGCCATTCTCGGCTCCTATCCGGAATGGGATCACCGCCTGAATGCCGAGCACCCGGACCACGTCACGGCGCGCGCCTATCCGGCGACGGCGCTCGCCGACGGCGGCTGGCTGGCCGCCAAACTCGCCGACAATGTCGGTGTCGCCCGTCGGATCGGCGCCTTCCTGCGGCGGGCGCGGGTCGACCGTTCGGTTCGCCTGAAGCGACAGCTGGAGGGCGAGGAGATCGACATCGAGGCCGCGCAGGCCGTGGTGGTGTCCCGACGGATTGGCGAAACACCCGATCCGCGTATCCATATGGTCAAGCGGCGGCAGGGGCGGGATCTGTCGCTGATGCTGATGCTCGACACCTCCCTGTCGACAGGCGATCTCACCGGACGCGAAGGCGCGACGGTTCTGGAAACGTCGGCCCTGTCCGTGGTCCTGCTCGGCGGGTCGCTGGCCGGTCTCGGGGATCCGTTCGCGGTCGAAGCGTTCGCCTCCGACGGTCGCGACGATCTGCGCATCACGTCGATCAAGGGGTTCGACGAGGACGGGGAGGCGATGACCGCGCGCCTCGCCGGCTTGCAGCCCGGCTACTCGACGCGGCTGGGCGCCGCGATCCGACACGGGGCGCGCTCGCTCGCCGGCCGCCACAGTCACCGCAAGGTACTCATCCTTTTGACCGACGGCGAGCCCTCGGATATCGACGTCGACGATCCGTTCTATCTCGCCGAAGACGCCAAGCGGGCTGTGGCAAGGGCAAGAGGCGAGGGCCTCGATGTCTTCTGCGTCGCGCTGGGTCCCCATGCCAAGGTCGCCAGCGGCGAGGTCTTCGGCAAGCGCAACACGCTGGTCGTCGAACGGATCGCCGATCTGCCGCAGCGTCTGGCGGCGCTGTATTTTCGGCTCACGGTGCACTGAAGCGGGCGAGCTCGGGCGGGAGCCGGCGGTCGCTATTTGCGCCGCGGCGCCGGCGCGATGCCGAAATGCGCCGAAAACGCCGCCTCGAACACGGCGGTTGCCCCCCGGGTATAGGCGGCGCCATCCGCGGCGAGAAGGCGCCCGCCGATCCCGCAGCCCTCCGGCAAAGATGTCGCTCCGCGGAGAATGCCAGGAAGGTCGAGCGCGGCTTCCAGATGGTCCGGCGGCAGACGCGTACCCAGCCCGAGAAGGAGGGCGCTGGCGCAGATCGGATAGCCGCGGAGCGGACCTTGCGGATCGGCCATGTCGAACCCCTTCACCCGCTGCCGGTCGACGAAGACGGTTTGCCTGTCCCGGATGACCTCGGTCGTCGACGCGTATGATACCGGCGGCGCGTTGTTCGCCGCGGGATCGTGCAGCAGACAGCCATCCGACAGGACGGCGACGGCGGCCGATGCCAGATGCAGTTCGAGCCGCGTGTCGCTGGCCGCGCCGGGGAAGAGTATCTGCGGGTCGGGCGTGAAGGCGAAGAAGGCGCCGTCCTCGACATCGATCCTGATTCGCATGCGCGCCGTCCGCCCCCGGTCGCCGTGGACGATCGTCGACCCCTGTGTGGTCAGGTGCAGCGCCGCGCCGCGCCCCACCCGAATGCGCATCGCCAGATCCTCGCCGGCATAGAGGCCCCCGGAGGAGGACTGGAGATAAAGCGTCGCCACTTGCGGGCAGGCCGCGTCGAGACGGAACGTCCGCGTCAGGTGGAATGGATAGGTCGCGAACCGGGACGCCAGAAAGCTTCGCGAGCCCTGTCGCTCGACGCGCAGATCGAGTTGCGGAAAGCCGTCCGGCCTTGCCGCGGACGCCGGATCGCCGGCACGCGCGAGCACGGTCAGGGCCGGACCAGGACGGCGCGGGCGATGGCGTCGGCGACCGCTTCGACATTGGCGCCGCTGCGGCAGTCGGACGTCACCAGCGGACGGCCTTCGCGTATGGCCTCGGCCTCGGCCAGCATCGAGGCGAGGTCGACGCCGACATGGGGCGCCAGATCCACCTTGTTGACGACGAGAAGGTCGCACTGGATGACGCCGGGACCGCGCTTGCGGGGAATGTCGCCACCGCCGGCGACGTCGATGACGAAGATCCACCAGTCGACCAGGTCGAGCGAGAAGGTCGAGGCGAGATTGTCGCCGCCGGATTCGATGATGACCAGTTCGAGTTCGGGAAAGCACCGGTCGAGATCGTCCGCCGCCAGCATGTTCAGCGTCGGATCCTCGCGGATGACCGTATGCGGGCAGGCGCCGGCTTCGACCGCGAGCACCCGCTCCGGCGCGATCACGCCGCTGCGGCGCAGGCGCTCCGCATCCTCGGCCGTGACCAGGTCGTTGGTGATGACCGCGACGGATATGCCGCGATCGGCGAAGATCGGCAGCAGCCGCTCGATCAGGGCGGTCTTGCCGGAGCCGACGGGGCCGCCGATTCCGATCCGGGCGGCGCCCAGCGGCAGCGCGGGTGCGTGCTGCAGACCCCGGATGGCGGTGTCAGGATGGGCGGTCATCGTCACCTCAGCATGTAGCGTTGCGCCAGCGGCAGGCGCGTCGCCGGCTCGCAGGTGGCCACGACACCGTCGACCACGACGTCGAAGGTGGACGGATTCACCGAGATGTCGGGCAGGGCATCGTTGTGCAGCATGTCGGCCTTGGTCAGGGAGCGGGTGCCGCTGGCGGCCAGCAGCGGCTTGGTCATGCCGAGGCGGCCGGCCAGCCCGGCCTCGATCGCCAGCGGATGCACGAAACAGGCCGACAGCGACCGGGCGGCGCCCGCGAAGGCGCCCCATTGCGGGCGCAGCGCGACCGGTTCGCAGGTCATCAGCGAGGCGGCACTGTCGCCCATCGCGCCCCAGGCGATGAAGCCGCCCTTGATGACGAGTTCCGGCTTGGAGCCGAAATAGGCAGGGCGCCAGACGACGATGTCGGCCATCTTGCCGTCTTCGAGCGAGCCGACATGGGCGTCGATGCCGAAGGTGCGGGCGGCGTTGATCGTGTATTTGGCGATGTAGCGCTTGATGCGCTCGTTGTCGCCGATCCCCATCGCTTCCTCGGGGAGCCGTCCGCGCTGGTCCCTCATCTTCGATGCCAGCTGCCAAGTCCGCGTGACCACCTCGTTGATGCGTCCCATGCCCTGGCTGTCGGAGCCGAGCATCGAGATCGCGCCGAGATCGTGCAGGATATCCTCCGCCGCGATCGTCTGAGGGCGAATGCGGCTCTCCGCGAAGGCGACGTCCTCGGGAATCGCCGGGTTGAGGTGATGGCACACCATCGTCATGTCGAGATGCTCGTCGAAGGTATTGACGGTGTAGGGATTGGTCGGGTTCGTCGACGACGGCAGGCAGTTGGCGATGCCGGCGACGCGGATGATGTCCGGGGCGTGACCGCCGCCGGCGCCTTCCGTATGATACATGTGGATCGTCCGCCCGCCGATCGCCGCCAGCGTGTCCTCCAGAAAACCGGATTCGTTCAACGTGTCGGTGTGGATCTGGACCTGGAAGTCGAGTTGGTCGGCGACCTTGAGGCAAGCATCGATCGCCGCGGGCATCGAGCCCCAGTCCTCATGCAGCTTCAGTCCCAGGCAGCCGGTCTCGATCTGCTCGACCAACGAGGCCGGCTTGTGGGAATTGCCGCGACCGAGGAAGCCGAAATTGATCGGCCAGGATTCCGAGGCCTGCAGCATCTTGCCGACATTGAAAGGTCCACCGCTGTCGATGCCGACGGTGATCGGCCCGAGCGAGCCGCCGAGCATGGTGGTGATGCCGGACGCGATCGCGTGTTCGCAGAGCTGCGCCGAGTCGAAATGGACGTGTACATCGATGGCGCCGGCCGTCGCGATCATCCCCTCGCAATCCCGCACGGTGGTCGCGGCGGACACCAGCAGTCGCGGATCGACGCCGTCCATGATCGCCGGGTTGCCGGCCTTGCCGAGCCCGACGATGCGCCCGGCGCGGATCCCCAGATCGCCCTTCACGATGCCGATCACCGGGTCGATGACGAGGACGTTGCACAAGAGCATGTCGAGGGCGCCGTCGGCGCTGGTCAGGCCCGCCACCATGCCGATGCCGTCGCGCAGCGTCTTGCCGCCGCCATGCAGGCATTCGTCCCCATAGACCGCATGATCGGCCTCTACGACGGCGATCAGCGAGGTGTCGCCAAGCCGGACGCCGTCACCCGTGGTCGGACCGTACATCGCGGCATATTCCCTGCGGCTGATGCGTGTCATGGCGTCTCCGTTCCTTGTCTCGGCTGTATGCCTAGGCACCCTTGAAAGACTGTGTTTTGGCGCGTGCGAGAGCCGCGTCGCGTGCTTCGTCGCTGGTAGTGTCGCCTTCGGAAAGGGCGTTGAGGCCCGACACCTCCTGGCGGCCGCCGAAGGCGACGAGCGCCACCTCCTTGCCCTGGCCGGGCTCGAACCGGACGGCGGTGCCGGCCGGCACGTCGAGCCGCATGCCGAAGGCCCGCGACCGCTCGAAGTCGAGCGCTTTGTTGACCTCGAAGAAATGGAAATGGCTGCCGATCTGAACGGGCCGGTCGCCGGTGTTCACGACCGCGATCCGATCTCGCCGGCGGCCGGCGCTCAACTCGATGTCGCCCTCCTGCGCGATGATCTCGCCCGGGATCGGGCCATCCGCGTCCATGCCGGTTCCCGGCCGGATCGGCTCGTGGACGGTTACCAGCTTGGTGCCGTCCGGAAACATCGCCTCGACCTGGAGGATCGGGACCATCTCGCTGACGCCGTGCATGACATCGTCCGCGGTCAGGATCGCTGCCCCGTAGGACATCATCTCGGCAACGCTTCGGCCGTCACGCGCGCCTTCCAGGATCTCATCGCAGATCAGGGCGATCGCCTCAGGTGCGTTCAGTTTTACGCCGCGCGACCGTCGCCTGCGGGCGAGTTCGGCCGAGGAGAAGATCGTGAGACGTTCATATTCGGTCGGCGTCAGCAGCATCGAACGGGTCCCTCAATTGGAAAAGAGGCGCAAGGGGAGGCGGGCCTGGCGCATCGCGGCGATTTCAAGGAAAGGCGTGAAGCCGCATATCTCCGCGTCGTCCTCGACGGGCACGGCCGCCAGTTCGGCGACCTCACCCAGCAGCGCCCCCATCAGCGTCTGTGCGCCGAGCGCGCCGACAAGACCGAGCCGGACGGCGGATGCGAGGCTGCCGGCGACGACGCCATAGCCGGAGAGGGCCACGGCGGTAGCCTCGTCCATGCCGATCGCGCGCCACAAGACCGCCTGGACGCATGCCAACGTACCGGGCCGGGTTCCAGCCTCGACCGCCTCGCGATAGCGCAGTACGCCGGGGGTGCCCAGCCGCACATGGGTCGACAGAAGCGCTCGGCCGTTGCGCGTCGCGCCGTTGCGCAGCGTGTCGCAGAAGGTCGAGTGGTCGAGATCGCAGTCGATCTCGGTGACACGCCGATCATCCTGCTCGGCGCGAAACGTCAGGGCCAGCGCGACCCGGTCGGCGCTCGCCCAGCGGTGCCGCAGCTGTTCCCCGATGAAAGTCACGAGTTCCTGCGAGGTGGGCTTTCGCCCGCGGATCGCCTTCAGACCCTCGAGCCCCTGCGAAAAGGCAAAGCCGCCGCCGGGGAAGCTCGTATCGCCATGTTGCAGGGCGGCGAGGAGGGCGGTCGGGGCGATCATCGGGCAGCCGCCTCGTCGACGAGGGCGACAGCATCTTCGGCCAGGAGGTCGCCGAGGCGAGCGAGATAGCCGTCGCGGGGCCCCTCCAGGGCAATCTCCAGATCGGTGCCGGAAAACCGCACGCGCCAATGGAGGTTGCCGGCCGAATAGCCGAGCCGCAGCGCGCCGGCGGGAGATGCCGGCCGCAACCGCAGCCAGCTCTCCTCGAGAACCCGCAGGACGATTGCGCGGTCCGGCGCCATCATGAGAACCGCACCGTCATAGAGGCTTTCACTGCGGGGAAGCGCGATCATGCACTCGGTGCCCCGGTCGGTAACGACGCGCAGACGCCGCCTCGCGACGTCCGCGGTCGAAAGGTGTACCCACTCGACCCGTCCATCATGTTCCGCCTCGTGCAGGCTCTCGGCCAGCAGCGGATCGAGCCGCGAGCCGATGACGCGCGCGATCGTGACGACGGACAATTGGTCGCTCATCGGATAGTCCCGCGCGCGTCCTGGCTCACGACGCCAGAAGTTCCTTCAGGCGATCATCGATGAAGCGGACGTCGTCGGGATTCGTCCCCGGACCGCCGGCGAAATGGCCCCAGATCGACGGAACCGGAACGAGCTTGGCGTTGGGCATCGCCGCGACCTCGTTCTGGCTGTCCTCGGGCGGGAAGTAGAGGTCGGTCTGTCCGGGCATGACGAAGGTCTTCGCCTTGATCGCGCCGAGCGCCGCCTTGTAGTCGCCCTTGTACATCTCGTTGTCGCTGATATCGCCGTTCTGCCAAGTCCACAGCATGGTAAGAAGATTGTTGGGATCCTTGGGCAGGAAGAAGCCTTCCCAGAAGCCGATCAGGAAGTCCTCGAGCGACGAGAAGCCGAGCGTCTTGAGGTCCAGCTCCTCGCGGTAGAAGGCCTGGGAGAAGCCCCAGCCGGCGTAGACCCGGGCCGCCGCGCGCAGGCCCCGGGCCGGTTTTTCGGTATAGAAGCCTTCCTTGAAGGCCGCGTCGGCAGTGAGGGCCGCCTTGACGCCTTCCAGGAAGACGAAATTGTGCCGCGAGCATTTGGCCGAGCCACAGAATGGCGCCAGCAGGTCCATCATCTCGGGGTACATCGCCCCCCAGTGGAAGGTCTGCAGCGCGCCCATCGACCAGCCGGTGACAAGCCGGATGCGGGAAATGCCGAGATGGTCCGTCACCAGCTTGTGCTGGGCCTTGACGTTGTCATAGGCGGTCACCAGCGGGAACCGGCTGGCATTGTAGGGCTCCGGCGTGTTGCTCGGCGAGGACGACAGGCCGTTGCCGAGCATGTTGGGAATGATGACGAAGTATTTCTCGGGATCGAGCGCCATGCCCGGTCCGATCAGCCATTCGTTGTCGTAGTGCTGGCCGGAATACCACGTCGGATAGATGATCACGTTGTCCCTGGCCGCGTTCAACGTGCCGAAGGTCTTGTAGGCCAGCTTGGCGTCCCGGATAGTCGCCCCCCGCTGCAGGGTCAGGTCGCCGATGTCGTAAATCTGGTAGTCGAGGTCGAGGCTCATGATTTGTCCCTTTGGGCGGTTGAAGGTCGTGGCCGTCGGCACCGGGGTGCTAGTGAAGCTTCTGGTAGTGATCCTTCCATGGACGCGCGCTCTCGAAGGCGGCCGAGGCTTTGAGGACCAGCGCGTCATCGAGGTGCCGCCCGATGATCTGCAGGCCGACCGGAAGTCCGTCCGGCGTGAAACCGGCGGGAATGGACGCCGCCGGCTGGCCGGTCATGTTCAACGGGAAGGTGAAGGCCAGCCATTGGGTGTTGGCCACCATGTGCCCGTCGATCTTCTCGGGACCCTGGATGTCGATCGGGAAGGGCGGGACCGCGAGCGTCGGCGTCAGCAGCAGATCATAGGTCTGCATCAGCCGCCACATCTTGTTGTTGACCGCCTTGCGGGTCATCAGGGCGTCGGTCAGATCCTCGGCCGTCCACGGCTTGCTGATGAACTCGACGAGGTGCGGCGACATCCTCGCGCCATGCGTCTTCACCATCTCGCGCAGGCCTTTGAGATCGGACTCCATCGCGACGAGGCCCCAGAAGGCGCCGAAGGGATCGTCCCAGCCGGGCACGACGGGGTCGACCGTGCAGCCCAGTTCCGTTTCGAAGACCGAGGCGGCCTCGGTGACGATGCCGCGCACCTGCGGATCCACTGCGGCGTATCCCCAGTCGATGCTGAAGCCAACGCGCAGCCCGGCGATGTCGCCCTTCACCGTTTCGCGCCAGTCGTAGGGCGCATCGGGGAGCGAATACCGGTCGCGCGGATCCGGTCCCGCGAGCACCGAAATCATCAGCGCCGCATCGGACACCGTGCGGGTCATCGGCCCGATGTGCTCGAGACTCTCCCAGCTGGAGACGCCCGGATAGCGTTCGTCCTTGGTGCCGGGATAGAGCGGGACGCGGCCCATCGAGGCCTTGAGGCCGTAGATGCCGCAATGGGCGGACGGAATCCGGATCGAGCCGCCGCCGTCGCTGCCGAGCGCCAACGGCGCCATGCCGCTGGCCACCGCGGCGCCGGACCCGGCACTGGAGCCGCCGGGAGTCATCGCCGTGTTCCAGGGATTACGGGTCGTCTCGAAGATCGGGTTGTGGCCGACACCGCTGTAGCCGAATTCCGGGACGTTGGTCTTGCCCAGGATGATGGCGCCCGCCGCCTTCAGCCGCTCGACGACGACGTCATCCTCGTCGGGAACGAAGTCCTCATAGGCCGGGGATCCCGACGCCGTGCGGATGTCCTTGGTGCAGATCAGATCCTTGACCGCAACCGGAACGCCGGCCAGGGGGCCGATGACATCGCCCCTGAGGATGGAGGCCTCCAGATCGCGCGCGGTTTGCATCGCCAGTTCGGGCGTCGGGGTGCAGAAGGCGTGGAGCCGGGGCTCCTGGGCCTCCATGCGGTCCAGATGGGCCTTCGTCACTTCGACGGGCGACAACTCGCGGCTCTTCACCCTGTCGGCGATGGAGGTCGCGTCCATCGCCCAGAGTTCGTTCGACATCACTGCTACTCCCGAAGGCTCGAATTCAAATCGTGTGCGGGCCTGCCGCCAAAGCGGCGGCAGGCATCATCGTGACAGCTGCGCCGGGCGACCTCAGGCCGGCTGCGTGCGAACCGCCTTGGTCGCGGAGATCGCCCAATAGGCCAGCCCGGCGACGATGCCAGATGACAGCGCCGTCGAGAGCTGCGGCGCGTAGAACTCGACCACGAAGGCGACAGCCGAACCGATTGCCCACGCGAGGAAGGCATTCGGCCGCCAGTTGCGGGTGTCGATCACGCCCCGGCGGACGAAATACTGGTCCATCAGGATGATGGTTCCGATCGGCGGCACGATGATGCCGAGCAGGGACAGCCATTCGATGAAGAACGCCCAGATGTTGCCGGCCGCCACGAGGATGCCGATGGCTCCCAGAATCACTGCCATCAGACGCATGTGGCTGCCGAGGATGCGCGACCAGCCCGTGGCGGAATTGTAGAGGCAGTGCGAGCAGACCGAGCCGAGATTGAGGTAGAGGAAGAGGAAGGCCAGGACGCTGAGCCACCCGATCTGGAACGAGTTCATGTAGCCGAACATGTTGTCCGAGCCGAACGGGTTGGCATCGGGAACGGCGAGCGCCGCGGTCATCGTGCCGCCGACCAGCATTGCCACCAGATTGGCGACGGGAAACGCCGAGAAGGTCGCGATGAACGAATGCGTCCCGGTCTTAGCCCACCGGTTGAAGTCGGCGGTCACCGTGCCCGCGTCGACGAAGAGCGCCAGGACGACGGTCAATCCGACGCCCATGGACATGGTGGCAATGCCGTTGTTGCCGGGATAGGCGAAGATCGCGTCGAGCGTCGTGGTGGAGGCTGCGTGCCCGGCGACGAACAGCCCGAGGACGACGAACAGCGGCACCGAGACCATGCCGATCCAGTGCAGACCCTTCACGCCGACAAAGGTGATGCCGATATAGAGCAGCCCGGCGATCACGGTCATCGCGACGTAGTTCAGACCGTAAGTGCCGGAGATCAGGGCGCCGGTGATGCCGGTCTGCACCGCATACCAGCCGAGCAGCAGGGTCGACAGCAGGCCCGAGGCCAGCATGTAGCCCTTGTCGCCGAAGACGCGGCTGGCGATCAGCGCAAAATTGTTGCCGGACTTGACGCCGAGATGCCCGAGGGCGGCCACATAAGCGAGCATGATGAGATTGCCGACGACCATGGCGATGACGGCATTGGAAAAACCCATGCCGAGAACGAGAATCGAGCCGGTCATCGCGCCGGTGATGATCATCGGGAATCCGGCCCAGACCATGATCATCGAGAACAGGCTGTGGCGCGCCGATAGCGGCACGGGCCTGTGTTCGTACTCTTCACCGAGAACGTGATCGATCTCCTCGATCTCGTGCTCGACGTCATGCCCCTTGGAACCGCTCATGGCCGTTCTCCTCTTCTCGGGTTGCTGTGAAAATCACTGGCAGGGCAGCGGGGCCTTGCCTGGGGTCCCGCTGGTTCGCAGTGGCAGGTCGCGAGGGACGCAGCCCCGCGCGAAGCGGCCGGCTGAAGGATCAGCGGTGGCCGGCGGCGACCTTGGTCGGGATTCCGTCGATCGGGCAGTCCTCGACGCCGGGCGCTTCCCGGGTCATGGATTCGACCATGTCGCGGGTGCCCTCCGGGTCGTTGACCCAGTTCTTGTAGAACTCGAACGGCAGGGCGCAGGTGCCGCGGGCGTCGTCGCCGGAATTGACCATGCCCGTGTAGCCGCGGTGGAGAAGCTTGTAGAGATGGTTCTGCGCCTGGCCCTTGGCCCTGGCCTCGCGGATCAGCGGGATCGACAGATCGGCGAACTGGATGCCCATCTCTTCTGTGCCGCATTCGCCGAGCGTCCGCCCGTCGAAGCCGACGATTGCGGAATGGCCGAAATAGGTATAGACGCCGTCGAAGCCGGCCGCGTTGGAGACCGCGACATAGACATTGTTGGCCCAGGCCATCGCCTTGGACATGACGATCTGCTGCTCCTTGGCGGGATACATGTAGCCCTGGCAGCGCACGATCAGCTCGGCCCCGCGCATCGCGCAGTCGCGCCAGATTTCGGGATAGTTGCCGTCGTCGCAGATGATCAGGCTGATCTTCATGCCCTTGGGGCCGTCCGAGACATAGGTGCAGTCACCCGGATACCAGCCCTCGATCGGTACCCACGGCATGATCTTGCGGTACTTCTGGACGATCTCGCCCTTGTCGTTCATCAGGATGAGCGTGTTGTAGGGCGCCTTGTTCGGATGATCCTCGTGCCGTTCCCCGGTCAGCGAGAACACGCCCCAGACCTTGGCTGTGCGGCAGGCTTCGGCAAAGATCTCGGTTTCCTCGCCGGGGATCTGCGAGGCGGTCTCGTACATCTCCTTGGGGTCGTACATGATCCCATGGGTCGAATATTCGGGGAAGATGACGAGATCCATACCCGGCAATCCGCGCTTCATTCCGGTCAGCATGTCGGCGATCTTCGTGGCGTTCTCCAGCACTTCGGCCCGGGTGTGCAGCCGCGGCATCTTGTAGTTGACGACCGCCACGCCGACGGACGTGCTGCTCGATGTGATGTCACCGTGGTTCATGCGAGGTCTCCCTGTGAATGTCCCGGCGGTGCGGGACCCTGGTTGGTGTTGGGGGTCAGACGGCGATGTGCCGGTGGACGAGATCGTCGGTCAGATCGTCGATCGGCCCGGACGCGACGACTCGGCCCTTCTCCATCATCGCGAAGTGGTGGCCGGCGCTTCGGGCGAAGGCGACGTTCTGCTCGACGAGCACGATCGTCAGGCCTTCGTCCCGGTTGAGCCCGATAACGATGTCCTGGATTTCCTCAACGATGTTGGGCTGGATGCCCTCTGTCGGCTCGTCGAGCAGCAGGACCGAGGGCTCGGCGGCGAGCGCGCGGGCGATCGCCAACTGCTGCTGCTGACCGCCGGACAGGACGCCGCCGGGCCGTTCGAGGTTATCCATTAGATAGGGGAACAGCTTCGGGACCAGCGGCGGGATCTGGCCCGTCCGCCTGGCGGTTGCGAACCCGCCCATGAGGATGTTCTCGCGGACGGTGAAGTCAGGAATGATCTGGCGGCCCTGCGGCACGTAAGAGATGCCGGAACGTGCGCGGCTGAAGGTCGGCATGTCGGACAGATCCTTTTCGCCGATCACGATCCGTCCCGCGATCCGGTCGGTCAGGCCCATGATGGTCTTGAGCAAGGTGGTCTTGCCGGTGCCGTTGCGCCCGACGACAGCAGTGATTTGCCGCTCGGGAATCTGAAGCGTCAGGCCATGGAGGATGTGACTGCGGCCGTAGAAGCTGTCGACATGATCGAGTGCCAGCATCACGCGATTCCCTTCGAGCCGAGATAGGCGGCCTTCACGGCGGCATTGTTCTCGATTTCGGTGACATCTCCCTCAGCCAGGATCTTGCCGAGGTGCATGACGGTGATCCGGTTGGCGATCTCCTTCACGAAGGTCATGTCGTGCTCTACAACGACGATCGCGTGCCGGCCGCGCATCTGCTTGATGATTTCGGCGGTCTTGCGTGTCTCGATTTCCGTCATGCCGGCGGTCGGCTCGTCGAGCATGATGACCTTCGGCGCCTGCGCCATCAGCATGCCGAGTTCGAGCCACTGGGTTTCGCCGTGGCTGAGGTTGCCCGCTTCGACGTCGGCCTTGTCGGCCAGTCCGATGATGTTCAGGATCTCGGCGATCCGCTTGTTCTGGGTGTCGGCGAAACCGAACCGCAGATTGGCGAACACCCCAGGATGCGGACAGGCTGCAACCTCGAGATTGCGGCGGACGGAGAGGTCTCGAAAGACGCTCGGGATCTGAAATTTGCGCCCCAGGCCGGCCTGGGCAATCTTGTGCTCCTCGAGCCCTGTCACATCCGTGTCGCCGAAATAGACATGGCCGGCTGTCGGCCGGGTCTTTCCCGAAATGACGTCCATGAGGGTTGTCTTGCCGGCGCCGTTGGCGCCGAGAAGGACCCGCAGTTCGCCCGCTTCGACGACGGTGGAAACATTGTCCACGGCTCGAAACCCGGCAAAGTCAACCGTCAGTCCGTCTATCGTCAGGGCCGCGCTCATCGGCTTGCATTCCCTTGCTCGGTCGTGACGGTCTGGCTCTGGCCTTCCCGACCCGGCCTGGCGGCGAACGCGACGATCCTGTCTCCCAGTGCGCTGGCGAGACCGGCGATTCCGCGTGGCAGGAAGAGAACGGCGAGCACGAATGCGAGGCCGATGATGACGCGCCAGGCGTCCATCAGGGCTTCGGTTTCGCTGGCGGTCGCTTCGATCATGTTGATCAGGATCGCGCCGATGCATGCGCCGAGCAGCGAGTTCCGTCCGCCGACCGCCGCCCAGACCACCATGGTGATCGAGAAGCTGAGGTCCATGAAGGTGGGCGAGGCGAATTCCGAGACGACCACGTAGAGCATTCCGGCATAGCCGGCGATCGCCGCCGAGACGCAGAAGAAGAAGACCTGAAAAGCGGGCACGTCGAAGCCCAGGAAGCGCGCACGCCGGTCGTCGTCGCGCACCGCCTGGAGGATCAGCCCGGATCGCGTCTCGACCAGGGCCCGGGTGCCCAGAAGGACAATGGCGAGGCTGATCGCGATCAGATAGTACGTCGAGATGTAATAGGGATCGAACTCGTGACCGAGGATCGTCAGATAACCCAGATCGGTCAGGCCGTTGAACCCGTTGGTCAGCGGCTGGGCGTCGGTGATGAGCAGCCGCACGAGCAGGACGACGGCCAGGGTGATGATCGATACGAACACGCCGGAAATCCGCTTGCGGAAAAGAAGCATCCCCAGGGCGAAGGCCGCCAGCACCGGAAGCGCGATGCCGCTGACGATGCCGAACCACTGGCTCTGGAACGGGATCCATAGGAACGACCCGTTGACGATGCAGCACAGATCGGTCGTTGCTCCGGGTTCGGCGTTCCACAGCATAAAGTCGGGAACCGGCGTATCCGATCCCTGGGCGAGACTGGTGGGACTGGCGAGCTTCAGCGACATCGCGATCGCATAGGCCCCGAGGCCGAAGAACAGCCCCTGTCCAAGATTGAGAATGCCGGCATAGCCCCAGGACAGGGCTATCGCGATGCCGACCATGCCGAACACGAGATATTTCGAGAACCGGTTCAGCCAGAACATGTCGAAATAGAGCGGTGCCGCCAGGATCACGGCGATGAACAGGACATGTGCGGCGGCGTTGAGACCGGACTTGGTCAGCGTCATTGATCAGCGTCCCTTGTAGGAAAACAGCCCTTTGGGCTTCCACACGATGATCATGATCACCACCGCGAAGACGACCGCTCGGGCGATAATGTCGTTGCTGGCCGCCGCGGTGATCCCGTTGATCTGGCCGAGGATTCCGGCCGACAGGATGGAGCCGACAAGGCTCCCGACGCCGCCCATCACGACGACGAGGAAGCCATCGACCACCATTGGCGTGCCCATGTCCGGAAACACGGTCTTGAAGCCCGACATCATGACGCCGGCGACGCCGGCAAGGCCGGAGCCATAGGCAAACGTCAAGGCGTTGATGCGGTCGACGTCAATGCCGCAGGCGGCCGCCATCTGCGGGTTTCGCATGATGGCCCGAACCTGCACACCGAGCGGGGTCCGGTACATCAGGAACCATGTCAGCCCGGCAAGCGCCAGCGCGACCACGATGATAAAGGTCCGGTAGACGCTGACATCGGTTCCCGCGATCGAGATCACGCCGTTGAGGTAGGACGGAACCGACACGTTCTGCAGGCCCGGCCCGAGGCCGTTGATGGTGATGTCGAAAAAGGCCAAGCCGAACGACAGTCGCACGGCCTGCTGGATCAGGATCGCCACGCCCCATGTTGCCAGGAGCGTGTCGAGGAGACGGCCGTAGAGCCGCTTCACGATGACCTTCTCGATGACGTAGCCGAGAAGCGCTGTCACCAGGAAGGCGAGGGGGATCGTCGCCAGAAATCCCAATCCAAGCCAGATGCCGGCCATGACGGTGGTGTAGGCACCGATCATCACCATCTCGCCATGGGCCATGTTGATCACGCCCATGGCCCCGTAGGTGATCGCCAGACCGAGTGCCACGAGAAGCAGCACCGATCCGAGGCTCAGCCCGATGAAGATGGTATCCAGCATCGATTTTCCCCTTTTGCGGCAGACCGCGCCATGTGGCCTCGGCGGCCGGTCATCCCTTCAGCTTGGCGGTGTCCAGACCATTCGACGTGCAGTAGGGGTTGTCCTGGGTTTCCCCGTAGGCCACGTAGGGAAGCGGGAAGACGGGCTCAGGATACGCGTCGACGATTTTGCCCTGGCCATCTGGCTGCCATTGCGCGATGCGCGGGGTCAGCGCCGTGTGCAGGTTCTCGGTCTCGACGGTGACCTTGCCGCCCGGCGCATCGAACTCCTGGCCGCCGATTGCGCCGACAATGGCCTCGGTGGTGAGTTCGCCGGCCTTTTCGACCGCCTGCTTCCAGAGATAGACTTGGAAATACGAGGACTCCAACGCGTGGTGCGTTACCGCGCTCGGATCGTTGACGAACTTGCGGTAGCGCTCGACGAAGGCCTTGTTGGAATCGGTGTCGATCGCCTGGAAATACGGGAAAGACGTGTAGCTTCCGGCCGCGTAGTCCGCGCCCATGGCGGCGATCTCGATCTCAGATGTCACCGTCGCACAGATCGGCAGCGTGTCGTGGGACAGGCCCTGGTTCTTGAATTCGCGGTAGAAGGCTATGACGGAGTCACCGACGACGTTCGACAGCACCACGTCGCAGCCCGAGCTCTTGATCTTGTTGACCATCGAGCCCCACTCGGAATGGCCGAGTTCGAGATACTCATCTGCGATCCACTCGCCGCCATTCTGCTCGATCAGGATCTTCGAGACTTTGGCCATCTCGCGGGGGTAGATGTAGTTCGAGCCAACAATGAAGAACTTCTTCTTGCCGAAATTGTTGATGATCCAGGGGATGAAGTTCGACAGCTGCTGATTGGGGACGGCGCCGGTGTAGACGACGTTCTTCGAGCACTCGAAGCCTTCATAGTAGGTCGGATAGAAGAGCAGGCCGTTGCGGCGCTCGAACACCGGCAGAACGGCCTTGCGGCTGGCGGAGGTGTAGCAGCCGAAGACCGAGGGCACCCGGTCCTGGAGGACGAGTTTGGAGGCCTTTTCGTTGAACGTCTTCGGATCCGATGCGCCGTCCTCGACCACCGCTTCGATCTGCTTGCCGAGCACGCCGCCGGATTCGTTGATTTCGGCGATGGCCATGCGGGTTGCGTCCGAGAGCGAACGCTCGATGATGGACAGGCCCCCAGTCTGGGAGAACAGGACGCCGACCTTGATACTTTCGGCCGCGTAACTGCGCGAGAAGAACGACGGGGTCGCGAGGGCTCCGGCCGCGACGGCGGCGGAAGTGGTCAGAAACTTGCGGCGATCGATTGGCATGATCTGGTCCTTGGTGACAGGGGCGAATGATGCGGAAGGACGCGACAAAGCTTTCGCAGCAGATGGCGTGAGCCATCTCGTCGCGTTGCTTGCAATTCCGCCGGTCTTGACGGTGAAACGATGTTTCCGGGGCGCCCCGACATCATTGTCGGCGCTAAAACGCAAAAAGCCCAAGAGCTCCGTCAGGAGCTGCTTGGGCTACATAGCCTCGGCGGAAGGACAACATTGTCCGAACCGCATATGCCACCTAAAGCGGCATGTTCAAAACTGAACACAAAATAAGCTAAACACCCTTTCGATCCGAATGCAAGAGCTCATTCGCGTTGATAATCGACATTGCGATTTCATCCATCGGAACGCGCTTGGACATGGCCTGTTGTCGGATCGACTGATAGGCAGCGTCCTCGCTGATCGACTGAATGGCCATCAGGATCGACTTCGCCTTCTGGATGCGCTGCATGCTCGACAATTTGCGTTCGAGCTTGTTCACGCGTTTACGGTCTTCGATCCGGTCCAACCACAGGCCGCGGGCGAGGAGCAGGTTGGTCAGGACGCCGAACGGCCGGATCGGCCGCTCCATCGCGGCCAGCGCCCCGATCTCGAACAGCATCTCCAGCGTGCTGGGATCTTCGTAGTCGACGATCGCGACGATCGTCGGGGGTATGCCGTCCATGCTCTTCACCAGACGAGACAGGTCCTCGCGATGTTCGTGGTCGATCGACAGGAACAACACGTCGAACGCTTCCGGGACCGATTTGGGGATCGGCCATTGCGCCTCCGCGCGGCAACCGATCCGCTTGATGTGCTCCATCAGCATCTGTCCGTCGTCATTCGCCTGATGGACGATAAGGACGGAAAGCCCACGCAAGGTCCTGAGGGCCGGCATTGCCATGCCGCTCAACCTGCCCGGGCTTGTGGTAGCGTGCCGCCGACGGACCAGTCGTCCATGGCTACGGAGACGAAATAGGGGTCGGGCTTAACCCGCATCTGAGGATCCCAGACGATCTCGAACTGCTTGTCGGCGTTGATCCGCGCAATTCGGGGCCATAAAAACGCGTGGTTGTTCTCCGGATCGATCCGCACCAGTCCTTGAGGCGCCGAAAACTCGACATTTGCCAGGGCGGCGACGATGGCCTGACGATCCTCGCTGTGGGCCGAGGCGAGCGCCGCCGCCACCAGATGGACCTGATTATATGCCGCCTCCGCCGCCGCCGTCACATGGGTGTCGGTCCCGCAGCGAGCCCTGTAGGCTTTGAGAAAGGCCACGTTGGCCGGGGTGTCGAGCGATTCGAAATAGGGAGCGGCGGTCAGGTGCCCTTCGGCGGCCCCGGCCGACATATCGGCGACCTCCGCCTCGCTGGTGGTCAAACTGGCGATCGGACACTGGGCAGAGTCGAAGCCCGCCTGGCGGTAGAGCTCATAGAACATCGCCGTTCCCTGACCCACGACCGTCGAAAAGATCGCGTCCGGGCGATGTTTCTTGATTTGTTCAATCGCCCGCTGAAAATCCTCGGCTTTGGGGTGCAACGGGACATAGATCTCATCGATCACCTTGCCGTGCGATTGGGTAATGAGATCGGAAAAAACGCGGTTGGACTCATAAGGAAAAACGTAGTTCGAACCGATCAGAAAGACGCGGTTGCCGCATCTCGACAGAATATACTTTGCCAATAAAAGCGAATTTTGATTGGGGACGGCTCCGGTATAAATGCAGTTTGGTGAATATTCGAAGCCCTCATACAATGTCGGATAGGCCAGAAGGGCATCCCTGGCCTCGACGACCGGCAGAACCGATTTGCGAGCACTCGACATGTAGCAGCCGAAAACGATGCTGACACCGTCCGTTTTCAGCAGGCGCTCGGCGTAGCTGCGATATAGCTTTGGGTTGGATTCCGGGTCGTAGACGACTGGAACGATCGCCCGCCCTCCGACTCCTCCCGCTGCATTGACTTCGTCGATTGCCAAGCGCGTCGCGAGAAGTTGCGTCCGTTCGACGGCAGCGGTGACGCCGCTCGAAGAAAACAAAACACCGACCTTCAACGGCCCTTCTGACCACGCTGGTGCCCTGTCGATCACAACCGGTAATCCCCTAACAAAAAAGCCCCCGCCGCGGTTTTCGCGGTCGAGAGCTTCTGCGCCCATGGCCACCATCGACATCGTCGGCGACTGCGGCATGGGGGAATGCTACATTCCGTGAACCTTCGCCGCAATAGGTTTTACGTGCAGGCCCGCCCAAGCACGCGGCCGAGGATTGCCGTTGCGATGACGGGACTGCCGAAGACTTCACCCCATTCGGCAAAGCCACTCGATTCTGTAATTCCCTTCCACTAGGGATGTTTGATCCCAAGGTTTGATGGTGCAATCTTCTCGCACGAGTGGAAGGAGGCACTATGGGCCAGGTTCACCACGGGAGCGCCACGACGACTGCGGCAGTGCGTCGAGCGATACAGCATAGTCAAGAGAGCTTGAGACAACTCGCTCGACGGCATGGCGTCAACCCGAAGACCGTCGCGAAGTGGAAGAAGCGATGCTCTACAGCGGATCAGCGCACCGGACCTCGAGAGCCCAAATCGACTGTCCTGTCGATCGCCGACGAAGCCGTCATCGTCGCTTTTCGGCGGCACACGCTCCTGCCGCTCGACGATTGCCTCTACGCGCTGCAACCGACGATCTCGCATTTGACCCGATCGTCTCTCCACCGCTGTCTCCAGCGCCATGGCATCTCGCGACTACCCGAGACCGAAGGCGACAAGCCGCAGCGCTCCAAGTTCAAGCGATATCCCCTCGGATACTTCCACATCGATATCGCCGAGGTGCGGACCGAGGAAGGCAAGCTCTATCTCCTCGTCGCCATCGACCGAACCTCCAAATTCGCCTTCGTGGAACTGCACGAGACGGCGACCCGCCGCGTTGCCGGAGACTTCCTCAGGGCACTCGCTGCCTCGGTTCCCTATAAGATCCACACGGTTCTCACCGACAACGGAACGCACTTCACCGATCCCTCGGGTGACGGCTGGACGCCCGAGGACATCAAGGCGATGCGAGCGGAAAAGGTGCCCTTTCGCTGTCACGCCTTCGAGGGCGCCTGCGCCGATCTCGACATCGAACATCGTCTGACCAAACCGCGTCATCCCTGGACCAACGGCCAGGTCGAAAGAATGAACCGGACCATCAAGGACGCGACCGTCAAACGCTTCCACTACGACAGCCACGATCAACTCCGGCGGCATCTCGCCGACTTCGTCGCGGCCTACAACTTTGCACGACGTTTGAAGACCCTACGCGGCCTCACCCCATACGAGGCCATCTGCAAAGCATGGACAGACGAGCCGTTCAGGTTCAATCATAATCCGCACCATGAAATTCCGGGACCAAACATCTAACGCAGGAGCATGAAAGGCAAACTCACTGACAGTGTTTCATGCCAAAATGCGCAGGGGTGGTCGGCAACGGGGCCAGGCAGACTATCGGTAGCTCACACGGACGCTCGTCGTCCGCGATGCGTCTCCGTATTCGGCAAGGGTCCAATAATCTCCACTTATCGGACCCTTCAACTTTCTCGAGAGGACGGCGGCAGGAAGGGGGAACCGATGCATGTGCGGAAAGCGAAAGATGTTGCGTTATCGTTCGTTTCGCGAGATCCTGCCGGTGCAGGACACTACTGCTGATCCTTTGATCGTTTGGCGTCGAATGCCATCATACAACGGGCCAACGCGCAGTCGTCTATGCCGGGTTCCGCCACGCGCTTGCCGATACAAATCACGGACGGCATGACGAAATGGTCAAATCGGTGGACAAACGCTTCGACCCGAACGACAGCGACCCCGTGCCAAGGCCATCATCCGGTGCTTCAAGGATCGCTGGCCGGTATAACGCGCGCTGCAACATGACGGAAGCGCCGGGTCAGTTCTTGCCTGTGCTCCTTTCGGCCAACAGGCCGGCGAAGAGACGTTGGAGCGTGACGAGCAGCTCCGTGATCTGCGGGTTCGCGAGCCTGTACCAGACGGTCGGGCCGTCCCGTCGATAGGCGACCACTCCGGCCGCCCGCATCTTGGCCAAGTGCTGGGAAAGGGCCGATTGCGACAGTCCAACCGCCCGGGCGAGCGCGCCGACGTTCACCTCCCGCTCTCTTAGAGCCTGAGCGAAAAGGAGTTGAGCGATATCAGCAGGTTGTGATTCCCATTCGTTGTCGAGACGATGGGGAATCGAGATGGCCTGGGATGATACCGCTCGGCTTGAGCATAGCCGCAGTTGCGTTCGCTATCCAAGCGATTTGACGGAGAGGGAATGGGCATTGATCGGACCGATGCTGCCTCCGGCCAAGTCAGGCGGCAGGCCGCGGACGACATGTCTGCGGGAGGTGATGAACGCTATCCTCTACATCGCGTCGAGTGGTTGCCAGTGGCGCATGTTGCCCACGGATTTTCCACCAGCCTCCACGGTTCGCGGCTATTTCTACGACTGGCGCGACAGCGCGCTTCTTTCAACGATCAACGGCCTTCTGGTGATCGGCGCTCGTGAACTGGAAGAGCGTGAGGCCACTCCGACAGCGGGCGTGATCGATAGCCAGAGTGTCAAAACCACCGAAAGCGGCGGCGTTTGCGGTTATGACGCGGGAAAGAAGGTCAAGGGCCGCAAGCGCCACATCGTGACCGATACGCTCGGACTGATGCTGACGGTCGTCATTCATTCCGCCGACGTCCAGGATCGTGACGGCGCCACGACGGTGCTGAAGTCCCTGCGCTATCGCTTTCCGTGGCTGCGCCACATCTTTGCCGATGGCGGCTATGCCGGCGACAAGCTGAGGCGCTCGCTGCGCGGACACGGCGACTGGACGATCGAGATCATCAAGCGATCGGACACGGCCAAAGGGTTTGAAGTTCCGCCGCTGGGTGGTTGAGCGAACCTTCGCCTGGCTCGGCCGATGCCGCCGTCTCGCAAAAGACTGGGAACGATCAATCGAAAGCGCGACCGCTTGGACACTCGTGGCCAGCATCCGCATGCTCACGAGGCGCATCGCAAGATATTGCATCTACTTGTGAACTTTTGAATCAGGCTCTTATACCAACTCTCATTGATCAGAACCCATGAGCCCATAGGCGCATTCCAATGGACATGATGCGCCAGGGTTGGGCTTCGATGTTTCGCCAAGCGCGGCAGGCATGGTCGAGGATGTCGTCGTAGGATT